>ERZ1026850.771-NODE-771-length-18855-cov-5.065798_pt1 | contig 18855 bp, 16 predicted proteins | sample MGYA00380155_ERZ1026850 | MGnify/ENA primary metagenome ERZ1026850 (study PRJEB33269, sample SAMEA4719791) | human gut metagenome | biome: human-associated habitat; feature: organic feature; material: feces | place: Cameroon | collected 2013-10 ... | reverse complement strand
GTTTTTGTAATGCAAATAACAAATGGAGAAACTACATGGAATTTGGCACTTTTCTGGCAAATCTGAGAAAAGAACGGGGAATTTTACAAAAAGAATTAGCCGGTCACTTAAATGTGACTGTTGCCACCATATCGAATTATGAAACCGGTGTTCACTTTCCGGATTTACACACATTGATTCGCATTGCAGACTTCTTCCAGGTTTCTACCGATTACCTGCTGCAGCGCACCCAGTATCCTTCCAGTCTGGATTCTCTCAATATCGCCTTTACCGACGATTATACTTTAGGCGAATGGATGGATATGAGCAGGAAGCTGTCCAAAAGCGCTGCCAAAGCTCTGCTAGATTATTATGAATTGCTGCTGTTGCGGGATGAGGCTTCCATCAGGCAAATACAATCCCAGTCCCGTCACAAGACGCCCTGACCGGGTGGGATTGCTTCATAGTCGTATGTAATTGGGGAATTGCATAGAAAATGTGCGATATAAAGCACAGAGAAACACCGCTACGTCCGATGACACAGCGGTGTTTTTTATTGACACATTACAATTAAGTTTTCATATTAATCTTTGTTTCAGGCCATCACTATGACGAAAACGATAGCAGACTACTTATATAGTGCACCTTGCACTTCTACTTCTCTTTCTTCATCCATATTGGTTACAAAGAAATAATATCTGCCATCGATTTTTATTGCAAATTCATGCGTAAGCTTTCCTGTTCCCTCGTGATATCGCATCAGCTGCTCCGGATCCTTAATTCCTATTTGATAGGTAATATCATCAGGATTTGCCGTAGTTGTAAGTATTACCGTATCTCCTTCCACACGATTAAACCCTGTCGACATATAGGTTCTGCCAGCCGGTACTCTCCATGCAAAGTTAACCACATTGCCTATCGGTTCTATCCCCTCTTCACCTACCATGGTAATGGTATCGGGGTCTAAATCATACTGCCTCGCCAGTTCCAGCATGACCTCTCTGTCCACTTCATCTATCGCTACATCAACATTTCTATCATCCGTCTGTTCCGCTACCTGCAGATACCTATCCGTTACCTCGTTTCCGGCAGCCATCGATGTGATACTACTGCCCAATAAGAAACACGTTGCCAGCACCAGTGCTGTCCCTTTCTTCAATCCTCCATTTTGACAAGACTTCATCATACACAATATTCTCCTTTCATAGTTAGATTTTGTATCAAACAGTGCGAATAGTTGATACCGGTCCCGTGGAGTCGCTTCGGCTATCATATCCAGGATAACCTGGAAGTATCTCTGTTGGGAAAATAACCCTGCACCTCTCTGACATGCCAATCTGTCACAGGATTCTTCACAAAGCAACTCCATCTCCTTCAAAAGAATATGTACCGCCGGATTAAAAACATGGAGCAGACTGATTACGATGCCCATGGTTTTAAAGGCAACATCTTTCTCCAGATGATGACACAGCTCATGATATAAAATAATACCGGTTTCTTCTTTCGTATATTTTACCAACGGCAATATCACAATCAAACCATGATAATAGGTAACACAGGGAACCTCTATCAAATCATTTCGGTAAAGTGATACCTTCCCCTGTAATCCTAAATCCGCTGCAATCTTACCAAATAGTTCTTCTACTTCATGGTCTTCTTCCGGTATATTTCCTTTGCAGACCTGTACCCAGCAGTGCCTTCTGTAGAGACGATACGCTAAAAGTCCCAGAAACATAGCCGACCAAACGCATCCCAACACCTGAAACGTCCGGAGAGTCATTTCCGTGCTGTAATAAATGTTGAAAAAGCTATCCTTCAGTGTTCCTATAAATCTTGCATGTATCCACGTCTTAACATATAACCCGGCATATACAATCGGTATTCCATACGTTGCCAGTATCACGGCAACGCCTATCCGCAGCCATCTGACATTATGCTCGAACCACACTCTGTAAAAGAGTTGTCCGAACAGGAAAAATATTGTTCCTGTAATGTCCATTAAAAGTAACGCAACAAACAGGTTACTTGCCCATTCCATTTATCAGCTTTTGTATCCTTTCAATCTCATCGCCGCGCAATGGTCTTCCTTCTGAAAGTGCACATAGGAATTCATCCGCATTGTTATGATTCCAAAATGCAACATAATCGCTTGTAAGCTGTCCTTTATATACATCCAACGGGACAAGAATCTGATAAAAGAATACACGCCCCTGACGATAATGTTTTAAATAACCTTTCTTTACAAGACGCGCCAAAAAAGTGGATACCGTCTGTGGTTTCCAGTCTTTGTGATATTTATCATTGACTCTCGCCATAACTTCCATAAGACTCAGTTCTTCTTCTGCGTCCCATACCGTTTTCATAACTAATTCTTCGCAGTCTGTCAATTTTTCCAGTTTCATAATCTGCCTCCAGTCAATTTATACATCTCCACCTGTTCAATGGAAATAAATAGTTTTCTATATTCCATACTATTTTATAATCCATAGAATAGCAAGTAAAAATTCTCTTAAAAAGCAAAAAAACGAAACGGATAGCGTTGTCTTTCCGACTATTTTTCCCGCTATATTTCGACAGCTATTGCATCTTGTACGCAGATATTGTAGAATAAATATCCGTGCATTTATCTTCTTAAATTTATAATGCACTATTTCTATAGTATTGCAATGGCACTACTACCTTTTGCATAATTTTAATTATCGCCACAACATCATATTTTTACTCTCAATTGGCGTATAGAAACGAGGTTTTTCCAATGGAACAGACAAAAACGAAACATTCTTTTCTTCATCAATTTATAGGAGATAAAGCATTCTATAAAATGGTCCTGGCCATTGCCGTGCCGATTATGGTCCAGAATGGTATTACCAACTTTGTCAGCCTTCTGGACAACATTATGATTGGTCAGGTCGGCACGGAGCAGATGTCGGGCGTGGCGATTGTAAACCAGTTGCTTTTCGTGTATAATCTGTGCCTTTTTGGTGCCGTATCCGGTGCCGGTATTTTTACTGCACAATATTTCGGTCAGAAGAACCACGAAGGTATCCGTCAGACAGTACGTTTCAAGCTGCTGACCGTGCTTGTGATAACCGTGATTACCATTGCTCTTTTTCTGGGTGCCGGGGATACGCTGATTCATCTATATTTACAGGGGGAAGGAACGGTAGAAAATGCCACGGCAACCTTAATCTACGGCAAAGAGTATTTATGGATTATGCTGCTGGGACTACCACCTTTTATGATGGTTCAGGTTTATGCCAGTACGTTACGTGAGTGTGGGCAGACTATCCTTCCTATGAAAGCGGGTATTGTTGCCGTTTTTGTAAATCTGATTCTGAACTATATTTTAATCTATGGAAAATTCGGTGCTCCGGTTCTTGGCGTAGCCGGTGCCGCCATTGCAACGGTCGTTTCCCGTTATGTGGAAGCCGCCATTGTGCTGATTCACACCCATAAGCATGCAGAAGCCAATCCTTTTATCAAAGGGCTCTATTCCTCCCTGAAAGTGCCGTTGCATCTTACCGGAAAGATTCTGGCAAAGGGTTCACCGCTTCTGATTAACGAAACTTTATGGGCTGCCGGCATGGCCATGCTGGCACAGTGTTATTCTATCCGCGGATTGAATGTCATTGCCTCCCTGAATATTTCCAATACCATTAACAATGTATTTAACATTGTCTTTCTGGCGCTGGGTGATTCGGTTGCCATCGTAGTAGGACAGCTTCTGGGTGCCGGAAAGATGAAGGAAGCCCGGGAAACCGACACAAAAATGATTACTTTTTCGGTACTTAGTTGTACTGGCATTGCTTTACTAATGCTCTTGTTTTCACCGTTCTTCCCAAACCTCTATAATACCACAGAGGATGTCCGCGACCTGGCAACCAGGCTGATTATGGTAACTGCCATTTTCATGCCACAGAATGCCTTTCTGCATTCTACATACTTTACACTGCGTTCCGGCGGTAAAACCATTATTACCTTCCTATTTGACAGTGTTTTTATCTGGTGTGTGAGCGTAACGATTGCTTATACCTTAAGCCACTACACATCGCTTCCGGTTATCGCAGTTTATGTTTTTGTACAGATGGGGGATTTCATAAAATGTGTAATTGGTTTTATTCTGGTAAAGAAAGGCATCTGGTTACAAAATATTGTTTCGGATTAAAGCATTACCTGAAAAGGCAAAGAATCTGGAAAAGCAACGAATGGCAGCAGAAATCAGGCCGGGAAAATAACAGACAAATGGCGCAGCTTAAAACTGCGCCATTAATTTTTGTACATTTTCTGTTACATTTCCACGAAAAACAGAGGAGCCTGCCACAATAACATTGGCTCCGGCATCCAGCACTACCGATATGTTTTCTTCCGTAATACCGCCATCTACCTGAATATCCAGGTCAATTCCCATCTCTTCTGCCATATGGCGAATCTCCCGGATTCGCTCAGTGGATTCCGGAATATATTTCTGTCCTCCAAAGCCAGGCTCTACGGTCATCACTAACAGCATATCGACCTTGGATAAATACTTCCTTACCACTTCTGTCGGGGTTTTGGGCTTAATCGCCATACCAGCCCGGCATCCAAGACTGTGTATCTGGTCAATGATTTCATCCACGTCTTCTGTCGCCTCAATGTGGAAGGTAATACTGTCTGCCCCACACTCTGCAAATTCTTTTACGAACCGCTCCGGCTCCACAATCATGAGATGTACATCAAATATTTTCTTAGTTACTTTACGGATAGACTTAATAACCGGCATCCCAAAGGATATGGATGGTACGAATACGCCGTCCATTACGTCTATATGGATGTATTCTGCGCCGGCTTCATCAGCCTCTCTAATCTGTTCCCCCAATATAGCAAAATCTGCTGCCAGGATAGAGGGTGACAAAATGTTCTTTCTATCAGACATTCTTCCATGCCTTTCATATATCATTTCTCTTTGCTTTCACACACTATGGTCAAAAATCATATAATTCCCCGTTTCCAGGGAACTATATGATTCTATAACCTGTATCTTACATGTTTTTCTCTTAATTATAGCAAATTATACAAACGCTTTTACTTTTTCGTAAATTCCCTTTGCATCTAAGCCGTATTTCGCAACCAGGGCTGCTGCCGGTCCGGACTCGCCGAATCTGTCCTGCATACCAATCCGGAGTACCGGTGTCGGGCATTTCTCGGATAAACAGTCGCATACCGCACTTCCCAGTCCGCCGATAACGGAATGTTCTTCTGCGGTCACCACTTTACCGGTCTTCTTTGCAGAAGCAAGTACCAGCTCCTCATCCAGAGGTTTAATCGTATGGATGTTGAGCACTTCTGCGCTGATGCCATCTGCTGCCAGCATTTCTGCTGCCTCTAAGGACGCTGCAACTGTGATACCGCTTGCAATAATAGTTACGTCCTTACCTTCCTTTAACAGAACACCTTTACCAATTTCGAATTTATAATCAGGCTTATCGTTGATTACCGGAACTGCTGCACGTCCGAAACGTAAGTAAACAGGTCCTTCAAATTCGATAGCTGCCCTTACGGCTGCTTTTGCTTCTACATCATCAGAAGGAACAATAACAGTCATTCCCGGAATGGTTCTCATCAGAGCCACATCCTCATTACACTGATGGGTTGCACCATCTTCACCAACGGTAATACCGGCATGGGTTGCACCGATTTTGACATTTAAGTGCGGATAGCCGATAGAGTTACGAACCTGCTCAAAGTTACGTCCTGCTGCAAACATTGCAAAGGAACTGATAAAAGGAATCTTGCCACAGGTTGCAAGACCTGCCGCAATACCCGTCATATTACATTCTGCAATACCACAATCAATATGGCGGTCAGGAAAAGCCTTCTTAAACACGCCTGTCTTGGTAGCGCCTGCAAGGTCTGCATCCAGAACTACCAGATTGGGATATTCTGCACCACACTCAGCAAGTGCATTACCATAGCTTTCTCTTGTAGCAACTTTTTTAACATCTGCCATTAGTTTGCACCTCCTAATTCTGCACCAATCTTCTCGAGGTCTGCCATTGCGATAGCATATTCTTCATCATTCGGTGCTTTGCCGTGCCATCCGGCATTATTCTCCATGAAGGAAACACCTTTGCCTTTTACGGTCTTGCAGATGATTGCAGTAGGCATTCCTTTGGTTGCTTTTGCTTCCTTGAATGCTGCATCAATCTGGTCGAAATCATTTCCATCGATGTTGATTACATGAAAATTAAATGCTTCAAACTTCTTATCAATCGGATAAGGAGAACATACATCATCAATCTTACCGTCAATCTGTAAACCATTGTTATCAATGATAACTACCAGGTTGTCCAGTTTACGGTGTCCTGCAAACATAGCTGCTTCCCATACCTGACCTTCCTGGATTTCTCCATCGCCCAGAAGAGTATAGGTTCTGTAATCCTTGCCGTCCATTTTTGCTGCCAGTGCCATACCAACTGCTGCGGAAATACCCTGTCCCAGGGAACCGGAGGACATATCTACACCAGGTGTCTCCTGCATACATGGGTGTCCCTGTAAGTAGGAACCTAAATGACGAAGGGTTTTCAAATCTTCTACCGGGAAGTATCCTCTGTATGCCAGTGCAGAATATAAACCGGGTGCTGTATGTCCCTTGGACAGTACGAAACGGTCCCTGTCTGCTTTCTTAGGCTCCTTCGGGTCAATATTCATCTCTTCAAAATAAAGATAGGTAAAAATATCGGCTGCTGACAAGGAACCGCCGGGATGTCCGGCTTTTGCGCTGTGTACAGCGGTTACGATACCTTTACGAACTTCATTAGCTGTTTTTTGTAACTCTAATTTGTCCATCGTTAACCTCCACTATATTTACTCTATGATGGTCTCCCAAACATACTTCGTTCTTATCATATCACAAACTGTTGCTTTGCTCTACAGAAATATTGCGCTTGTGGATTACTTTTGTCCATAGTATGCATTGGCACCATGCTTTCTATAATAATGTTTGTCCTGTAACTCCTGTGGTGCCGGCTGGATTCTTGCATTAATCGTTTCTGCACGATATGCCATCTTGGCTACTTCCTCTAAGACAACGGCATTGTGCACTGCCTCATGGGCATCTTTTCCCCAGGAAAATGGTCCGTGGTTCTTGCACAGAACAGCAGGAACTGCTACCGGGTCTTTCTCCATTCTCTTGAATTCACTGACAATCAGAAGTCCTGTATTCTTCTCATAGGCATCTGCGATTTCTTCCTCGCTCAAACATCTTAAGCAGGGAATCTCGCCATAGAAATAATCTGCGTGGGTTGTGCCGTAGCATGGAATACTTCTGCCTGCCTGTGCCCAGCTGGTGGCATAAGAGGAATGGGTATGTACCACACCGCCGATGTCTTTAAAGGCCTTATACAGCTCTACATGGGTTGCGGTATCCGAAGAAGGATTATATCTTCCTTCTACTTTATTTCCATTCAGGTCTACCAGTACCATATCATCCGGTGTCAGCTTATCATAATCCACACCGCTTGGCTTAATGGCAAAAATACCAGTCTCACGGTCAATTTCACTGACGTTTCCCCAGGTAAAAGTAACCAGTTCATATTTGGGAAGCAGCATATTCGCTTCATAAACACGTTTTTTCAGTTCTTCTAACATTTTCTTCTCCTCTCCGGGAAATGTATCTGTATTATCGTAAAGACTCTACAGCTGCTCTCTCAATCGCAAGACCTGCACTGTAGCGTTTCATGAAAGCATCAAAGCCCTTTACATCTTTCTCTACCGGCTCAAGCTTCTCGCCCTTCTGTCCTGCAAATACCTTGGTATCCAGGAAGGCTGCCAGGCTTTCTTCTGCGCCTTTGTTTATCATATAAGATGCCAGTAAGGCAATCCCCCAGGCACCACCTTCTCCTGCTGTTGCCATAACGCTTACCGGTGCATCAATCGCTGCTGCCAGAATACTCTGTCCAACACCTTTTGTCTTAAACAGACCACCATGACCTAAGATTTCATCTACCTGTACATTCTCTTCTTTTAACAGAATATCCAGTCCGGTCTTTAACGCACCAAGGGAAGTAAACAGGTGGGCTCTCATAAAGTTTGCCAGATTGAATCTGGCATCCGGTGTACGGACGAACAATGGACGGCCTTCGTTAAAACCGGTTACATGCTCACCGGAGAAATAGTTGTATGCCAGAAGTCCGCCGCAGTCATCATCCCCTTCCAGTGCCTTGCGGTAGAGGCTGCCATACAGTTCATTCATATCTACCTTCATGCCCATTAACTCAGAATATTCTTTAAACAGGTTTACCCAGGCATTCAAATCGGAGGTACAGTTATTGCAGTGTACCATCGCTACCAGGCTGCCATCCGGTGTGGTAACCAAATCGATTTCGTTGTATACCCTGGATAATTCTTTCTCCATGACAATCATACCAAACACACTGGTTCCGGCAGATACGTTACCGGTACGCTGTGCCACGCTGTTGGTTGCTGCCATGCCAGTTCCTGCATCTCCTTCTGGCGGGCAGAGCGGAACGCCTGCCTGTAAGGTTCCTGTAGGGTCTAACAGTTTCGCACCTTCCTCGGTCAGTACACCTGCCTGCTGTCCTGCTGTGTAAACAGCCGGGAGGACATCCTCTAATTTCCAGTCATATTTTCCGGCAACCAGTTCATCAAACTGCTGTACCATTCTGGCATTAAACTGTCCTGTTGCAATATCAATCGGGAACATGCCGGAAGCCTCTCCTACACCGACTACCTTCTCGCCGGTCAGTTTCCAATGGATATAGCCTGCCAGTGTGATAACGAATTTTAAGTCTGACACATGCTCTTCCCCATTGAGAATTGCCTGATACAGATGGGCAATCGTCCATCTCTGCGGGATATGATACTGGAACAGCTCTGTCAGTTTATCAGAAGCCTCCTCTGTGATGGTGTTTCTCCAGGTACGGAAAGGAACCATCAGCTCATCTTTTTCATTAAATGCCATATAGCCGTGCATCATGGCACTAAAGCCTAAGGCACCGATTTTCACAAGCTTCTCGCCATACTGTGCTTCCACATCTTCTGCCAGCTTTCGATAGCAGTCCTGTAAGCCGTTCCAGATATCCTCTAAGCTGTATGTCCAGATACCATTCTCCAGTCTGTTTTCCCAGTCGTGTGCACCGGATGCGATTGGCTTATTATTCTCGTCTACCAGAACCGCTTTGATTCTGGTAGAGCCAAATTCAATCCCCAATACGGATTTTCCATTTGCAATACATTCTTTTGCTCCCATAATACCCTCCATTTTCTATTTCTATTATTCCGTCCTATCGGTATGCTGCTTCGTTCCAACGAAGTTCATTCTTAAAGCTACGGATATTGGTATCCTTATCAATAACAACACTTTCAATTCCCATAGCTGCTGCCCAGTCAACCATCTGGTCTACAGTCAAGTCATAGGAGAAGGCTGTATGATGTGCACCGCCTGCAAGAATCCATGCGGTTGCTCCTACTTCCAGATTCGGCTGTGGTGTCCAGAATGCCGTACCAACCGGTAACTTAGGCATTGGCTTCTCAACCTTCTTGCAGTCTACTGCATTGATTAACAGTCTGAATCTTGTTCCCAGGTCTACCAGGGAGCATGCTACTGCCGGGCCTGTCTTGGAGGTAAATACAAGACGTGCTGGGTCTTCTCTGTTACCCATGGACAGAGGACAAACCTTGATGCCGATTTCGCCGTCTGCTACGGAAGGACATACCTCTAACATGTGTGCCTGTAAGATACCTTCCTTACCCGGTACTAAATTGTAAGTGTAATCTTCCATCATGGAAGTACCCTTTGCGTCCTTCATGCCAGCTGTCATCAGCTTCATCATACGAACCATGGCAGCTACCTTCCAGTCACCTTCTGCACCAAAGCCATAGCCTTTTTCCATCAGTCTCTGGATAGCAAGACCCGGAAGCTGTTTTAAACCACCTAACATACCAAAGTGGGTAACAACAGCATGATAGTTGTTATCTGTCAGGAACTTCTCGATACCGATTTCCTGCTGTGCCTGTACGGCTACATGTCTTCTGAACTCGTCTAAGTCTCTGCCTTCATCGATAATCTTATATTTGCTGTAATACTCTTCTACCAGTGCATTCACATCGCCCTGCGGTACAGCATCTACATATTCTACCAGGTCATTGACACAGTAATGGTCGATTTCCCATCCGAATTTAATCTGTGCTTCTACCTTATCGCCCTCGGTAACAGCAACATTGTTCATGTTGTCACCAAAACGGCAGACACGGATATGGGAGGATTCGATTACACCCAAAGCAGTTCTCATCCAGCTTCCTAACTGCTTCTGAACCCTTTCGTTTGTCCAGTGCCCTACGATAATCTTCCTTTCGATTCCCATACGGCTTACAATATGACCATATTCTCTGTCTCCATGTGCTGACTGGTTCTCATTCATGAAGTCCATATCTATTGTATCATAAGGAATCTCTTCGTTAAACTGCGTATGTAAATGGCAAAGAGGTTTCTTAAACTCTTTTAAGCCTAATATCCACATTTTTGCCGGAGAGAAGGTGTGCATCCATGTAATAACTCCCGCACAGTCAGGGTCATTATTCGCATCATTAAAGGTCTGACGGATAGATGCCTGGCTGATTAAAGTAGGTTTTAATACTACTTCAAAAGGCAGGTTGCCGGAAGCATTTAAGCCTTCCACAATCTTAGCAGAATGTTCTGCTACTTTTCGCAGGCACTCATCCCCATATAAATCCTGAGAACCTGTACAAAACCAAAACTTGTAATTTTTTACTGCGTTCATTTTCTTTTCCTCCAATTTTTGCTTTGTTTTCTGCTACCTGAAAGTCGTCTTCCCGTTTCCTCTTCGCGAAGTACAACTTATCTGTATTAAATACAAGTTATAATTTCTTGTATTTAATACAGATTTCGCTTGTTTTCCACCAATAAGCTATATCTTCATTTTACAGCTTGTATTCATTTGTATTCAAGTTGTATCATACCGCTTTTTCCGTAAAAATTCTCTTTACGGAATCCCGCAAAATCAGATTAACCTCAAACTCATAATTCCCATCGAATTTCGGGTCTTTAATCATGCAAAGCAGGTTCTCTGCCGCCTTTCGCCCCAAGGTTTCCATAGGATGGGGAACAGAAGTCAGTTTGACTTCACCAAGTATCGCCAGCTCAGAATTATCCACACTCACAATGGAAATATCCTCCGGCACACGGATGCCCTCTGTCTTCAGGATTTCTATCAATCCGAAAGCAACCTCATCATTGTAACAAATCAGGGCTGAACACCCCTTTATCCGCTCCAGAATACGTGCACCGGCATTGTTCATGTGCTTCACATCTTCTGTATCCATCCACAGAATTCTGGTATCATCGACTGCAATATCTGCCTCATTTAAGGCATCTACATATCCGGCATACCGCATCTGCCCCTGCCTGTCATCCAGCTTGAATATCCCACCGATATTCCGGTGCCCCATGGATATGAGGTACTTCGTCATTTTCCAGCCTGCCATATGGTCGCTAATAGACACATGGGGTATTTTCAGCTGTGGATAATAGCTGTTAATAAACAGAATGGGTATTTTCTTCCTGCGGATTTCATGATAAAGGGACAGATTTGGATTGGGAATCCCACTCTTGGTCGTTTCCATAATAATGCCTGCTACCTCATCCTTTTCAATAATGTCCTCTAACAGCAGCTTCTCCCTGCTGTTCTGGTTATTGGTAAAAGCATTCTGGATGCTGTAGCCCTGTTCTATCAGCACGTCTTCCATGCCTCGTATCGTCCGGGGAAAAATATAACCATCTACATTCGTGGTAATCACAGAAATTCTTTTTCTTCTGGCAAGATTCGCCAGCCTGTCATCATTGATATATGTCCCGCTGCCCTGTACCCTGCGGATAATACCATCTTTTTCCAACAGACTGATGGCATGCCGTATGGTCTGCCGGCTGATGCCAAACATTTCTTTCAGCTTGTTCTCCGAATACAGTTTCTGTCCTGCACTTAGTTTACCATCCCGTATTTGTTTCTGTATCCACTCTGCCAGTTCCTGGTATTTCAGTTCTTTTTTGTCCATGCAATCTTATTCCTCCATCTGCACAAAGCAGGATGTCTGCTGTGACAAATGACCAATAACATCAGATATCTGCTCCAGGGCACCGGTAATCTCTTTCATCTTCTCTGCCAGTGCGGTGGTATCGCTTACTACCTCTGTGACACTCTCTGCGCTGGACTGTACATTTGCCGAAATACCATTGTTGGACTCCGTAACCATCCGCATGGTTTCACTGATTTCTTCCATGCCCTTGCGGATATCTCCCATCATATCGTCGATGGTCACAGAATCATTCAGATATTGTTCGCCGCTCTTTTCCAACAAATCATAGTCCGATAATATCTTTTCTTTGATGAATTTTATGAGCTCATTCGCATTTGTGGAAAGCTGGTTCACAGCCGCTACTACCTCTGCGGAAATTCCCTGGATATGGTTGGCTATTTCCTTGGAATTATCTGCCAGAACCCGGATTTCCTCTGCAACTACGGCAAATCCTTTACCTGCCTCTCCTGCCCTGGCTGCTTCAATAGAAGCATTCAGCGCCAGCAGGTTTGTCTGGGATGCAATGTTGAGAATCCCGGCTGTCAGGGTATTGATATTTTCAATCTTATTGCTTTCCTCGATGGAAGCCTGTAAGGATACATCAAATTGCTTAATCATATTTCCGGCGGTTTCCCGGCTGCCCTTTGCCAGATGCTGTAACTGCTGGGCGCGATTTTTCACTTCATCCGCAAAATCCGTTCCATCCATTGCCTTCTGCATCACGCTGCCAACCAATTCACCTGCCTGAATGGTACTGTCGCTGACACAGGATGCGGTAGCCGATACCTCTTCGATACTGGCTGCCAGATCTTCCATGGTACGTGAAGTCTTATCTGCATGGTGAGTTGTCTGCTCTACCACAGCATTGACATTCTGCTGCTGACAGTCTATTTCGTTACTGCAAGCCATGACACCACCTATCATTTCCTGTAAAATATCCAGGAACTCATTGACACCCTTTGCCAGTGCAGAGAGTTCATCCTTTGTCTCGACCGGGATTCTGGTCTGCAAATTACCCTGTCCCTCATGAATATCACTGGTCAGTTTCTGAATCCGTTTTGCCATGTGTTTGATTGGCACTACCAACATTCTATCAGAAATAAAAATAACCACAAGCACGGCAAGCACCAGTATCACTGCCACTACCGCAATTCCTTCTTCCGCTTTCTGTGCCGTCTGGGTTAGCGTGCCCTTTCCGGTTTCCAGGTTCTGCTCTGAAAGTTCTAACAGTTTCGCCATATTTATGGTAATAGAATCATTAATGGTATACAGGTTACTGGTAATAAGCACATTGGCACCCTCTTTATCCCCACTGCGGCTTGCCTCCAGTATTTTATCTACGGTATCATCATAACTGTGCAGTTTTTCTTTTACCTTATTATAGATGTCCAATGTCTCCTGGGATGTTATCTGCGCCTCATACTGTTCCATCATTGCCCACATCCGTGTCCTGGTATCGGTTATCTTCTCCGCATTCTTATCCATAACGCTGGAAAGACTGTTATTGACATGAGCATACATGGCTGTATAAATTTCCAGATAATCTTCATAGATTCCATGAATGGTATCAATTTCCTTTACTTCATTGTTCATAAATCCCTGGCTTTGAGTTGAAATCTGCTTCATGCTGTTTCCCAATATCAGAAGCGCGCTTAATGCAATCGCTGCTAAAATCAGCATGGCAGAAGCAAATTTTAATGCAATTTTCTTCATGTCCTGTCCTCCTCCCTTTCCTTCTGGAATCCAAAAAGGGAACATATTGCTATGTTCCCTCGTTTCTTGCACTAAGCAGCTTTCTTACGTTCTTTTATAGTAGCCAAAATTGCCTGTAATACGATAAAGAAGCAAAGCAGAATCGCTGTTACGATGTTCGCCCATGAGCTCAATAGTTTACCATTGGATTTTACCAGTGTGGAAATGGTTCCGTTAATCATTACACCGAATAATGTTCCTACCACATTTCCGACACCACCGGTCAGCAGGGTTCCGCCGATAACCGCTGAGGAGATGGCATCCATTTCCAGTCCGGTTGCCTGTGCTGTCGTTCCGCTCATGGTATTCAATGCATAGCAGATACCACCAATGGAAGCTAAGAAGCTTGCCAGCACGTAGGTCTTCATCTTTGTCTTGCGTACATCCAGTCCCATCAGGGTTGCAGACTGGCTGTTACCGCCGATTGCGTAAATGCTTCTTCCGAATCTGGTATATTTTAACATCAGATAAATAATCAGTACAATCAGTAATGCGATAATAACACTTACTCTTACATAAGGTATCTGTAAGATACCTTTCTTATTGGTATAAGCACCGATTCCAAAAGGAATGTTTACCTTCATGGTGGAAAGTGTTGTGAACAGCTTGTCGCTTACAATACTTACCTGGTCAGTACAGATAACAGCCGTCATACCTCTGGCAAAGAACAGACCTGCCATGGTAACGATAAATGGCTGGATATCCAGGTATGCAATACAGAATCCCTGAACTGCACCAAATACGATGCCGATTAACAATACCAGAATCATCAGCACTCCACTGCTCATACCCCATTTTTCCATCCCGACGGCTAAGAACATACAGTCCATAGCAACTACAGAACCTACTGAGATATCAATACCACCTGTCAGCATGACACATGTGGTTCCACATGCCACACACAGCAATCCGGCATTGTTAATCAGAATATTTAAAAAGGTCTGTAAATGGGTAAATCCTTTATCTGCATAAACAATACAGCCCGCACCATACATCACAACAAACAGGATGATGGTAATGAGTAATAAGATATTATTGCCTTTGATTTTCAGCTTTTTCATCTCTTATGCCTCCTTTGCTGCTGCCTTGCGGGCAGAAAGTTTTTTGAAATAATCCTTTACCGGTGTTGCCTGGATTACGACAATCAGGATAACAACAATTGCCTTGAATACCGGTGCCTGTGCAGAAGATACACCTAACGCATACAGAGTTGTTGTAATTGCCTGAATGGTATAAGCTCCGATAATAGAACCTGCCAGATTAAATTTACCACCACCAAGACTGTTACCGCCAAGGGCAACTGCAAGGATAGCATCCATTTCCATATTCAGACCAATGTTGTTGGTATCTGCGGAATAGATACGGGAGGTTGCTGTGATACCAGCGATTCCTGCGCAAAGACCACAGATTGCATAGGTCATCAGGATAATCTTTGCCGAGTTAAATCCGGCAATTCTTGCTGCCTTCTTATTGATACCTACACTCTGTACAAAAGTTCCAAGTGCCGTAAATTTCAAAATCAATGCCATAATCAGAACACAGATGGCTGTAATCAGAATCGGAGTCGGTAAGAATCCGATGTAGGAACCGAAGAACTGGAAGGATGGTACTCTGACATATACAATAGCACTGTTGCATAATAACAATCCAATTGCACGGCCTGCTGACCAGAGAATCAGGGTGGCTACCATTGGCTGGATATTTAAGTACGCTACCAGGAATCCATTGAACAGACCACACACAACAGCGGTCAGGATACCTGCTCCTATACCTACCCAGAGCGGGCATGCATATTCGGATACGTTAGTAACACCATAGCCGGCTAATAACATACAGCACATACCACCGGTTAAACTCATAACCGAACCTACGGAAATATCGGTTCCGGCAGAAGCGGATACAACCAGGGTCATACCGATTGCCAGAATGGCTACTTCACTGCCTCGGTTTAAAATATCAATTAAACGTCCGTATAATACGGTATTTCCAGATGAAGTTATCTGGGTACTAATCTGGAAAAAGGAAAATGGTGCGTTTCCACATGCAATATCATAAATTACATTTACCAGCATGACCAGAATCATACTGAATATTGGCAGGAATAACTGCATTTTTGTTATTTTTTTAATCTTACTCATGAGCTCCTCCTCCCGCAATGGCGTGCATAACGCCTTCCTGCGTCATTTCATCTCCGGAAATTTCTCCTACCTTCGCACCATCACGAAGAACTGCCATACGATTACAGGTACGAAGCATTTCTTCGATTTCGGAAGAAATGAAAATAATGCTCTTGCCTTCCTGTGCCAGCTTGATTACTAACTTCTGGATTTCTGTCTTTGTTCCGATATCGATACCTCGGGTAGGCTCATCCAGAATCAGGAAATCCGGGTCAGTTGCCAGCCATCTTGCCAGAATAACCTTCTGCTGGTTACCTCCGGAAAGTCTCTTAATCATGGTTTCTCTGCTTGCTGTCTTAATCTGCAGCATTTCTATGTACTTATCTGCTATCTCTACCTGTCTGGCCATCGGAATCTTCTTAAACATACCCAGCTTTGCCTGCATTGCCAGAATGATGTTCTCACGTACGGACAAATCGCCGATAATTCCCTCTGCCTTTCTGTCATCCGGTAAAAGTCCCATACCAAGATTCATGGCATCAATCGGGTTTTTAATCTTAACTTCCTTGCCATCGACCTTTAAAGTACCGGTCTGTGCCCTGTCTGCACCATAAATAGCTCTTGCAAGTTCGCTTCGTCCACTTCCCAAAAGTCCGGTCAGACCAACAACCTCTCCTTTATGGACATCCAAATCGAATGGTTTGATTGTTCCTGCATGGCTTAAACCTCTTGCCTCTATTTCCAGTGGTGCATGACTTAAATCTGTCATACCTTCCGGTTTAATGCTTGCCAGGTCATCGAAGTCTTTTCCCATCATAGCGGCTACCAGCTTGACTCTTGGAAGTTCTTCTATGCTGTACTCGCCTACCAGTGTTCCATTACGGAGAACGGTAATACCATCGCAGACTGCATATACCTGCTCCAGGAAGTGTGTTACAAAAATAATACCAACGCCCTGGTTACGCAGCTTACGCATCATGGTAAACAGTTTCTCTACTTCGTTGTCATCCAGAGAGGAAGTCGGCTCATCCAGAATCAGTACCTTACTTTCCATATCTACTGCACGGGCAATTGCTATCATCTGCTGCAATGCCAGTGAATATTCCTCCAGATTCTTTGTTACTTCTATATCTAAATCTAAGTCTTTCATTAACTTCGCTGCCATCTGATTCATCTTTCGACGATTGACAGTTCCGATTTTTGTCAATGGTTCACGTCCAATATATAAATTCTCTGCCACCGAAAGGTTTGGGCAAAGATTTACTTCCTGATATACTGTTGAAATTCCTTTTTTCTGTGCATCCATTGTGTCTTTATTCACAATGGCACCTTCTATTCCATCTACATGAATTTCTCCGGCTTCAAATTTATTAACACCTGTCAGGCATTTTATCAATGTTGACTTACCTGCTCCGTTTTCTCCCATCAGGGCGCGGATTTCACCTTTTTTCAGTGTAAAATCTACATTGTCCAGTGCCTTGACACCCGGAAATGTCATACAGATTCCCCGCATCGTTAAAGCAATATTGCTATCCATACCATACCTCCACTACTGTCACACACTTCATCTTCATTCTAATCTGCCGCCAACCGGACTTTTTTATCTCTTGTTATGAAATAAGGGGAGAGAACACTCCCTCCCCTTATTGAGTATGATTTCTGTTATAAAGTCTTGTTTCTTTTAGTAAGCACGTCCATCTAATACTTCCTGAGTCATTGTTGTTGCAAGAGAGCTTGTGATGCCTGCTGCTACGAATGCTTCATCTGTTACAACTGTTTCAGCATCTGGTGTTCCACCGCTCTGAAGTGTCTTGATAACCTGGTCTGCGAATACAGCCTGTAATGGGTTACATTCTACGTTGCAGTTAATCTTTCCATCTAACGTGTACTGAAGTCCATCATGGGTAGCATCGAAAGAAATAATTGTTACATCGCCGTCAACACCATATGTGATGCCTGCTGCATCCATTGCATCCATTGCACCGTATGCTTCATTATCGTTCTGACATACAACTACGTTGAAGTCGCTGTAGGATTTGATGTAAGACTCCATAACTTCCTGTCCACCGGACTGTGTGAAGTCACCAGACTGAGAATCCAGGATTTCCCACTCGCTGTGCTGTCCTGCAATGTTGTTAAAGCCTTCTGTACGTCCAAGAGTTGCAGAAGCACCAACAGAACCTTCGATTACAAGAATTTTAGCTTCTTCGCCATTTAAGTACTCAGCTAACCAGTTACCAGCCATTTCACCTTCTGCAACCATGTCACATCCGATGTGAGCTTCGTATAAAGAAGGGTCAGCATCTACGGAACGGTCAACGATTAATACCGGAATACCAGCATCCTGTGCTTCCTGGAGAACGGTGTCCCAACCTGCTGTTTCAATAGGAGCGATGATGATGTAATCAAGTTCCTGCTGAATGAATCCACGAACTGCTTCAATCTGAGCTGCGTTGTCATTATCTGCATCTACGAATGTTAACTCATATCCGTTCTCTGCGCTGAATACATCCTGATAGTTCTGTGTACAAGCTGCACGCCAGTCAGATTCGTGTCCAACCTGTGCGAAACCAACTTTGATTAACTCTCCGGATGCTGCTGTATCATCTGCTGCTGCCTCATCTGTTGTTTCTTCTGCTGCAGGAGCTTCCTCTGTTGCTTCCTCAGTTGTCTCTGCTGCAGGAGCCTCTGTAGTTGCTGTATCTGCTGTGCTGCCGCATCCAACAACAGATGCTACTGTTAAAGATGTTACTAATAATGCTGCAAGTTTTCTTTTCATTTCGTTTCCTCCCTTTATGAAATAGAAATTTGTTTATCAGGAACTTTCTGTGTTCCTCTTGATGTATTCACTTTACCAAGCAAAGTGCCCTTCTACAACACGAATTTCTTCCATTTTTTCTAATTTGTGGAATCAAAC
>ERZ1026850.769-NODE-769-length-18944-cov-4.316904_pt1 | contig 18944 bp, 10 predicted proteins | sample MGYA00380155_ERZ1026850 | MGnify/ENA primary metagenome ERZ1026850 (study PRJEB33269, sample SAMEA4719791) | human gut metagenome | biome: human-associated habitat; feature: organic feature; material: feces | place: Cameroon | collected 2013-10 ... | reverse complement strand
CTAAGACGGCCATAACAACTTAAGTTTTTTTCTAATTATTCTATTTCACGTTATGAAACATTTGAACAAGCTTCGTGTTTTATCGTTTCTCGCCATGCTGTTGATCGGAGGGCTGGCCTCAACAGCATCCGCACAAAATGCAACCATCGCCGAACCCGACTCAACAGCCGCTGACCTGATGTATTTGGTCGACGCCGACAACAGCCTGAGAGCCTTGCCGCAGGAAAGCGGACAGATGGAGCACCACAAAAACAAATTGGGAAAACTGGCTTCCATCGTGGGCACAGCTGCCAATGCGGCTGGTGCGCTGGGGGGAATTGGAGCATTGGCAGGAGCAAACTCCATCAGCACCTTGAAGACAGGCATACAGGTAATGGGCACAGCCGCCAATGTGGAGAGTCTCGCCGATGCCGCCAACACGCTGGCAGGTGCCGAGGGCATGGACTTCACCTTTCCTGGCGCAGCCTCGAACCTGAAAGTGAACAACGATGGCAAGGACGTGAGGGTGCTCATTAACCTAAGAGGCAAGAAGCACGAGGACGGACTGGCGCTCTTCAAGGTGGTGCGATTCACCAAGTCGAAGAAAGACCGCCGCTTGCAGTGGTTCCAGACCAAGGCGGCGCTCATCAACACCGAGAACTCAGACAAGGCCGACAAGGCCGGTTACCTGTCGTTCGGCTACCAGAGTTATGGCGACCACAGCTCTGTCATCACAATTCCGGCAGCACAGCTTAAGGCTGGCGAATATGGTGTGTTCTACCTTGGAAACATGATTACGCCGACACTCACCAGCCTCTGTTACACATTCTCGGTGGAGTAGTTCCGCCAAGTACTTTGGTGGCGGAGCGTGCGCAAAACAAAAAGCAACATGATGGAAAACAATGTATTACGACAAGTGCCCATGGGCCTCGTCTTGGAGGGCGGTGGCTTGCGAGGCATGTTCACCAATGGCGTGCTGGATGTGTTTATGAGCCACGGCATTGGGTTCGACGCCATGGTGGGCGTGTCGGCCGGTGCGGTGTTTGGCTGCAACTACAAGTCGCGCCAGCCGGGACGGGCGCTGCGCTACAACCTGAGATACAAGGACAACGCCGACTATATGAGTTGGCGGTCGTTGGTAAAGACGGGCAACTTTGTGAATGAGCGGTTCGCCTACCACCTGCTGCCTTACGAGTACGACCCATTCGATTTCGAGGCGTTCCGCACCAATCCCATGCGGTTCTATGCCGTGTGCACCGACATCGTGTCGGGGCGACCCGTGTATCGCGAGATCACCGACGCAGATGGCAAGGGCCTCAGGTGGATGCAGGCCTCGGCGTCGATGCCAGTGTTTGCGCGCCCCGTGGAGATAGATGGGCGCCATTACCTCGACGGCGGATTGACCGACTGCATTCCGCTTAAGTTTATTCAGCGAATGGGGTACCGGCGCAACGTGGTGGTGCTGACGCAACCCCTCGACTATAGGAAGCGGCAGGCGCATGTGGGATGGGCCATGAAGATGTTTCTGGGCGATTATCCCAAGGTGGCGCAACTCATGGCCCACCGCCATGTGATGTTTAATGGCGAGTTGGACTACCTGCACGCCGAGGAGCAGAAGGGCGACACGTTCCTGATTTACCCCGACGAGAAGCTCAACATCGGCCGTCTGAGCCTCAAGGAGGACAAGATGAGGCGGGTGTATGAGGCCGGTGTGGCGAAGGCGACGGCGCTGCTTCCTCAAATCAAGCGGTTTCTTGCTGGCGAATAGGCCCAACACCCCATCGGCCTTAGGTAAGAAGCGCTGCCCGCTTTGTGGCGGGAGCGGCTTGGTGCGCGTGAGGTAAAGGCGGTGGCGACAAATATGTCGCCAAAAATGTCTTCGCTCGTTTCAGCGCAGAAGGAGGAACGGATAAGGGAGGTTGCTGGCTCGTTTCAGACTGGGAAGAGAAACGGATGAGAGAGGTTGCTGGCTCGTTTCAGACTGGGAAGAGAAACGGATGAGGGAGGTTGCGGGCTCGTTTCAGCGCAGAAGGAGAAACGGATGAGGGAGGTTGCAGGCTCGTCAAAACGAAGGAAGGTGTGTCAGTCCCCACTCACCATGAGGAGCGGGACCGGCACACCTTCCTTATCTCTCATCGCATGCCTATGTGGCGTGCGAAGCGCTTGGGGTTAATATCTTGCGCTGAATGTGCTTACGCCGTAGGCACGGAACATCACGTCGTTCTCTTCGTCCATGAAGTCGTGGTAAATGCGCATCTTCTTGCCGTCGAAGCGCACCGTGACATCCATGTACTCGTCCACATCGTCGTCGTCGTCATCATCGTCGATATCGAACGGCTCCCACAGGCGCATGACGCCATTCTGCAGGTCCTTCCATTCCCAGAATCCCACTTCCACTTCGCCATCCTTGTAGAAGCACAGGTAGGTGCCGCAGGGCGAGAACACCAGGCGCAGGCAGTAGTCGTCCTTGTCCTCGGCCACATCGTCCTCGTCGAAGCCCATGGCGCGGCCCTCGGGTGTGATGGTTACCTCTTGCATCACGCGGCCGAGCTTTAGCCATTGCTTAGCGTAGGCAATATAGGTGTCTTCGGTGGTGAACCACAGCTCCGAGCTGTCCATACGCCATGAGCGGCAGAGCTGGCGCACGACGGGCTTCGGCTGGTAGTCGAAATCGACCGTTACGGCAACCACGATCTTCACGCCATAGCGGTTGGTGTAGATGATGGTGGTGCTGCCCGACACATGCTTGTCCTTGATCTCGATCATCGTGTTGTTGCTCAGGCTGTACACACCTTCCTTCACACGTGTGAAGGTACCGTAGATGTAGGCGCCGTTCTCTAAGTCGATCGAGCCGTTGATGTCGGTGGCGCGTGTCTTGAGCGGAGCGTCGCCGTGGCGCTTGAAGATGTTGGCGCTGCGTGTGGCGCTTGCTGCGCGCTTTGGCAACTTGCCCGCCTTGGGCGTGGTAATGAGGAAATGGCCATCGGCAAAGAGCTCGATGGATGCAAACTCCTGGTCGCCTTGTTCGCCCCAGTTGTTCACCACCAGTTTGATGGCGTCCTTGGCATTGGCTTCATCCTCGCAATCGCCGAGTTTGAATTCTGTGGGTGGTTTGGCGCCTTCGGGCACCTTCGTCTGCTTTCCGTTATCATCACTGTCGCATGCTATGAATCCAAACGATACGAGTGCGACGAGAAAAGAATAAATAATGCTTCTGGTCATAGATCTTGTAACTCTTTAGTTGTGAATAATTAATAGAATCTTTAACATTGTAACTATTCAGGCCGTATTTGTTAAAAAACGGAGGAATTGCGCTCAATTCACCTGTTAGTTGCAAAGATATGCACTATGTTTCATATTTGCAAGAAAACGCCCAAGTTTTTTTTCATGCCATCCCACATTGTCCCGCCCAAGGCCATGGGTAGCGATGGGGGAATACAAACGAATGGCGGCAATCGCTTCTGTGGGGGAGCGATTGCCGCCATTGCTTCTGAGTGTGCCTGCGGCTTACGGGTTAGGCTTGCCGCATGCGCTTTTTATTTCACAATTTGCTTGTGCCTGTTCACGATGTAAACGCCGGAGTGAAGGTGGCGCCTGCTGTCGACCTTGCGGCCTTGGAGGTCGCAGACGGTTGCCGACGGGGCGTTGTCGATTCCCACGACCTCGATGGCGTTAGGCAGGGCCTGCTTGAAGTGGACGGTGTAGGTGCCACTCTCGGGAGCGTAGAAACGGAGGAAGTTGGCGTCGGCCCATGCTTGCGGCACACGGCGTCCGTAGGTGTCTGTCCAGTAGTCCACCGCATAGCCGTCGGCAGGATAGGCGCGCAACACGATTTCCTCGCCGGCGCCATAGGTGTAGGTGTCGGGCTGACCGTTGGCGTCGGCCGTTCCCTGCTTGGCGTTGGCCGTCTTCACCGTCACGGTGCAGGGCTCGTCGGCCTTGTCGGTCACCAGGAGCGGTATGTCGTAAACCATGCGCTTCGTTTCGCTCTTAGCCGGCATGGCGTCGGTAGTGCTGTCCCATCCCGGGGCCCAGGAGCTGTCGAAGCGCAGGCGGATGCGTGTGATGCCCAGCGGCACGTCGTAGGGCAGAGTGACGGTCAGGGTGTAATTGTTCAGCGCGTCGTTGCCGGGACTGTCTTTCGCGCCATACACCTGCAACAGCTCGTTGTCGCCATCGAAATTGCCATCGCCGTTCCAATCGATGTAGGCCGAGAGACGGCAGTAGTTGAGTCCGCCAGCCGAGAGCCAGTGAAGCTTAAACAGGCTTCCTTGGGGCGCCTTGACCGTCTGTGTGGTTTGGCACAATGCCTCCGGACAGTCGGTTGTGGCGTAGATGCTCTTCTCCTCGCCGCTGTTTTGCGCCACGGTGAGCGACCGCAGGTATTGTCCGTAGGATTTCATGTCGTTGTAGTCGGCCATGTTCTCCGCGGGCGTTCCCCATTTGTCGGCAAAGAAATGGGCGGTGAAGGTCTCCGTGGCGGCGCCATAGTAGGTGTAGGGATTGTCGGTGCTCACCACGCGTCCCGAGGCGTCGGTCCAGTTGAGAAACTCGCATCCGCTGGCCGCCTTGGCGCGCAGGGTGACCTCCTTGTCGGTTGTGACCGACAGGCCCGTGGCCCCCACGATCTGCACGCTGCCCTGTTTGGCGTCGGCCGTTTGCACCGTTACGGTTCTCGGTTGGGTAATGTTGTCTTTGACGACGATGGTGAAGGCCAGTTGCGTGCCGTCGTTGAGGGTGAGCATCGCCTTCATCTTTCCACACAGCGCCTTGGCAGGAATGTCGAAGGCCGGCGCCTCCACCGTTTCGTTGGGGGCGAACGAGCCGTCGTTGTTCATGTCGATGGCCAACGTGGCCTTGGCGCCGTCGGCGAGGGTCAGGGGCAAGGCGAATGTGGTGCCGCGCAGGGCCGTGAACACGATCGACGCCGTGGCGTCGGTGGCCATGTGGCGATAGATATAATAAGGTGAGGCGTCGGCCTTGGTGAGCGTGGCGAAGTATTTGCCGAGCAATTGCGCAGCCACCTCACGGGTGTTGCCCACGGGTTGGTTCGAATAGCTCAGCGATGCGTTGTGGGCCCATTGCCAGTCGTTGGCAAACCAGTTGGGGAGGGCCGTCCCGTTGTCGCGATGGCTGAAGAACGCCTTCCAGCGAGGGTAATAGAAATCTTTCAGCATGCCGGCCCACTCACGATACGAGTAGTCGCGCAAGCCGCCGGCCTCGCTCGCCGTTTCGTTGCCCCATGTGGTGATGAGGGTGCGTGCGTTGTTGAGCTCGAGCCATTGGCGGTCGGCCTCGGTGGTTCCTTCCGCCTCGTCGGCGATGGCGCGCGCCATGGTGGTCCATCGGCCAAGCATGAAGTTTGGGTTGGTAGAGAGCAAGCGGTCGAGGTCGAGCATCAGTTGCAGGTAGGCGTCACGTCGGTTGGCGTAGGTTTTGGCGTCGCTGGCGCTGGCCGCCACTTCGTTGATCGATGCGAGGAGCTCATGGCCATAGTCGGTGAGCGCCTGGCGAGCGAAATCGGTAAGGTCGTAGCTGTAGTTGGTTCCCGTGAGGTTGGCTGCGAGCAGGTTGTGGGCCGCGCCGATCATGCCCTGCGGGTTGTAGAAGATGCTGGTTCCGCCCCAGCTCGACACCCGGTCGACGGTGAGCGACGGGCGTGCGCAGAACACGGCCTCGTGAGGGCCTTGCAGTGCCGTCTCGCATCGGAGCGCCGTCTGGCTCACCTGCTTCCACGCCTTCAGCGCCTGTTCGTTGGAAACGCCATATCGGGCCAAAGCATAGTCTTTCAGCCACGTATCGAGAGGGGGTGTTGATGCGCGCCATGGCAGTTCGAAGAGGGCGTCGTAGAGCACGGGCACCTGCTCGATGGCCTCGGGTGTGGCGCCAATGCCCTTCACGTTGGCGTAGGATGATTTCTGAGTGTAGAAATCGGTCATCACCTTCGACAGACGACCGAAGAGACCGGTGCGGCCTCCGAAGTTGGGCAACATACAGTAAACGGCGTCGTGGCCATTGTATTCAGCGAAATGGGTGTGGGCGTCGCTGAAGAGGTCGAGCACGATGAGCTTGCCCTTGTCCACCTGCGAGAGCACGTTGTATTGGGCGCCACTCCACTGCCAGAACTGTATGACCCACTTGGCCTTGCTGTTGGCCTTGAACATGGCCTCGCCGATGCGCTTGTAGGCCGATGCTACGTCGATGCCACTGGTGTTGGCGCCCTCGTGGAAGGGGTCCATGCTGTAGTAGGCCGATGTGCCCATCACCTCAGCGAGGCGCGCGTAATATTTCTCGGAAATGTCGGCGAACGCCTGTGTGTTGGGGTCGAGGATGTATGGCCGCACAAAACCACACCAGTTGCCTTGGTTGTTGGCCGAATAGCCCTTCTTGGCAATGTCGCTTGGCACCATACCGGCGTAGCCCGGCAGCACGGGCTGCATGCCCAATTCGCGCTCGCGGGCCAGGATCTTCTTGGCCAGCGCCTCCTGTCGCTTATACCACCAGTCGGGGTTCTTGCCGCCCCATCCCTCGAGGTTGTTCATGCCCCACCACGCCTGGAAGCAGGGCCCGGCAATAAACTGGTTGGCCTCGTCGTCGGTATATCCCAGGTCTTGTGTGAGGAGCTTCTTCCACACCACATCGAGACCCACGATCTGCAGGGGCATGTTGATGCCGTGGAGCGCCATCCAGTCGATTTCCTGCTGCCAGCGCTCCCACGTCCAGGTCGACATGGAATAAGAGAAGGTGCAATAGTTGAGATAGTAGCGGTAGCTCGTGGCCGTGGAGTGTTTCTCCTGCTTGGTGGGCACGGGCAGCTCCATCTGCGCGAGGTTGGTGGTGAGGTTGTTCCATGCGAGGTTGACATGGGCGTAATGGTTCAGGTACCAATTGATGCCGGTTGTGAGGGCCGACAGGTTGGATCCCTTGACACACGGTTTTCCGTCTTTCGAGGTCACCACGAATGCCTCGCGTATCGACGAGCCCACGGTGGGGTCTACGATGGTTACGATGCGTTCGGCTGTGCCCTCTCCGCCGATACGGTTCAAGAGGTCGCAAACCCCTTGTGGGTTCTCCACGATCTGCGCTGTCGCCTTCGTGTTGGCCATGCCAACGATGAGCAGGAACGCGACAACTAATTGCAATAGTTTGGTTTTAGAAATCATATTTGGGTTATTAGGGTAGTATCGTAGTGGGTAGGCGCCAGGTGGGGTGGGGCGACGTTGGCGCGCAGCCCGGTTCTGAAAACTTCTGCAAAGTTAACAAAAATAGGATAACGCGAGGGTGGTTGCCACAAATTATTTTATGTCATGCCACATTTTTGCTGCATTGGTCCCCGAAATGCCTGGCGAGACGTGCGTCGGGGCATAGCGATCGGCGTGGCCAATGGTTGTGATGGATGTTAAGATATTTGGTGAAAAAGTTGTGCCGGGATTTTGGGCGAAATAGAGCGCGCCATCGCCGTTTTTGCGCCCTCGGAGCGACAAAAACCCGACTTCCATTTGCCGTTAGGCATCTTTCGGGTTGCGATAGCTAAGCTTTCGAGGTGCCGAAGGTAAGCTATCGAGGTGCGAAAGACCATGTATCGAGTTGCGAAAGGTGGCTTTTCGCAATGTGGAATGTGGGGTGTAGAGCGTTAAATGGGGTGTTTAAATTGTAAGTGATTGAATATTAGTCATTTGCAAAAACTCACGAGAATGGCGTATTTGGAGGCGAGTCGTGGTTCGGCGACAAAAACAATGTAGATTTGGGGGAGGGTTGTTGGGAATGTTGAGTGCGCAATGGGACAAGTGCCATCTGCAAGGGGGGCGATGGCTTGCCTTACAATATGCGGTCGAAGATCCGCAGCGGGGTGAGCAGATAATAGATTGCCTTCTCATAGAGAGGGATCTTTATATTCTTGTATTGTTCTTTGAGCGGAATGTGCTTGGCTCTTACGCGGATCACAATGCCGTGCTCCTTATAGATGCGCCGGCATTCGGCCTTGAAGCGCCATCCGTGCGACATCCTATGGCCTTGAAGGGCGTGGGCGAGGTGGATCATCTCGTGAATCATCACCTCGTCGAGCGTCGCCGGCGTAAAGTCGAAACACGACGATATGGTTATGGTGGTCCTCATACGCTTTTTATTGTAATTCGCTTGTCCTGCTGCAAGTGTCATTTTCCTTACGCTCATTTTGGTAGGCATGCGCAGTTGGCCATCGAAGATCTCTTGGTTGAGCGCTCTGAAACGCTCCTTCAATAACGGTTCGGTTATTTCCATGATGTGTCGCTTTTTATTTGGTAGTGTTTCACTGAGTGTGTCTGAGGTAAGTTTGCCTTAGAAGTGATGATGCAAAGTTAATAAATAATTTTGTATTTCATATCAACAAAGCTCTTTTTGCAGCCGGGCGAGGAAACAGGTCTTGCTTAAGCTGCTGGTTGACAATGGTCTTTAGTTTTTTCGACTTCACGATTGCTTGACCCTTGTGGTGGGCGGCGGTTATTTCAATTTTATTCCGGCGATGTTGTATTTCTCGCCGTTCTTAATGATGTAGAGGTTGCCATCGATGAGGGGTTCTGCCAAATGTGCTAATGTGTGTGTTGCGTTAGGCTATGCTGATAATAGGTATTGCGTTCTGCTTGCAAAGCTACCACATTGTGCGGACAAAGGCCACGGGGCGGTCCACGTTTTTTCGCTGATAGAGGCTTTTTACACGTACCATTTCTTGGGATAATGCGTTTTAATGGCTATATTTGCAAAAGCCAAGGGATGTGCCCGCGGCTTTCGACCTAACATAACCCCACTCGGATATGAGAATATTGCATACCGCCGACCTGCACCTCGGACAGGTAATCTACCAAAATTATGAGCGGCGCGACGAGCACCGCCATTTCTTCAACCAGCTGGCCCGTTGGTGCAGAACCTACCAGCCCGATGCGTTGCTCGTTAGCGGCGACGTGTTCGACATTCAGCAACCATCGGCCACAAGCAAGGAGGCCTTCGCCAACCAGTTTATGGAGCTGCACCGCCAATGCCCAAGCATGGCGATGGTTATCACGGCGGGAAACCACGATTCGGCTTCGCGCCTACAAACGGAACGTGAGGTGTGGCAGCTCGCCAACACGCATATCATAGGCACGGGCCCGTCGATCGTGGCGCAGGAAGGATGGGAGGAAAAATTCGTCATTCGCCTGAAGACGGGATACGTTGTGGCCTTGCCACACATGATTGGCGCAAGGCGCGAACAGTTGCAAGCCCTTCTCGACAAGGTGGCGCAAGAGAATGACGAAGGCAAGCCGGTGGTGATGATGGGCCATACGGCAGTGGCTGGCCTCGACGCAACGGGGCATGATTTTGAGATCGGAAAGCTCAAGACGCAGGCGCTCTCTGAGTTTGGCGAGGGCTACGACTACCTGGCCCTGGGCCACATCCATAAGCCGCAGACCATAGGCCATCAGGAGGATTGCATGAAGGAGGAGGTGAGTTATCCGGCTCCTGTGGTGAGATATTCGGGCAGCGCGCTCCACGTTAGTTGCGACGAGGCCTATCCCCATACGGTAAGCCTCGTCGATATCGACAAGCATCAGGGCACCGTGACCGTCAAGCAGCTTCGGATAGATGAGCTACGCCATTTCCATGTGCTCCCTCACGAAGGCGCCTACCACAGTGCGGAGGAGGCCATAGCGGGCGTGGCGCAGTTTGCCAAGGATCACGCAACGGGCTATTTCCGCTTGAGGGTCGATTATACCGTCGCGTTGCCTTCCAACTTCAATCAGATGGTTTACGACGAGCTGCTTGCCTATGGCGACGAGATACGTTATAATCCCAAGATCATTTGGGAGGGGCAGGCCGAGGAGCGCACCGACGCCATGGGCAAGCCCACGTTTGAAGTGGCTGAGCTGCAAGAGATGCAGAACCCGATGGACTTCATTGAGAAGACCAAGGACCAATATGAGCATCTCGACCTCGACATGGTGCGCAAAGCCTTTGAGGAGGTAGAGGCCGAAATTGTTCGCATGAACGAGGAGGAGCAGGCCACCAAGAAGGCCAAGGCTGAGAGAAAAAACAAGAACACAAGCATAGCGTAGGGCATTATGGAGTTGAAAAGTATATCTATCAGAAACATTGCGTCTATCGAAAAGGCAGACATCGATCTGCAACACGGACTGAACGACGCCATGACGGGTGAGCCGGCCGGAATCTTCCTGATATCGGGCGATACCGGTGCGGGCAAATCGGTCATCCTCGACGCCATATCCATGGCGTTGTATAAGACCACGCCCCGCATCTCGGGCGTTGCCAACAAGACCAACAACGAATTTAACAATGGGGAGGGCGAGAGCATCAGGGTGAACTGCATAGAGCAGTACACGCGGATGGGCATCTCGCCCAAGGACGAGAGCTACAGCGAGGTGGTATTCGTGGGCAACGACGGTAAGGAATACCATGCCCGCCTAACGCTGGGCTTGGTGCTGGGCAACACCGACAAGACCACGGGCCGCCGCCACATCAAGCACAGAACGTCCCAATGGGAGTACACCGTCGATGGAGGGCCGTGGACGAAAGTGGAGGCCAAGACTGGCCAACCGCTCTTGGACGCCATCGGATTGTCGTTCGAGCAGTTTGGCCGCATGGCCATGTTGGCACAGGGGCAGTTCGACACATTCCTCACGGGAACCAAGGAGCAGCGCGAGGCCATCCTTGAGCAACTCACCAACACCGAGAAGTTCTCCGTCTACGGCCAGGCCATCAAGAACCTTTACGACAGGGCCAAGCAGCAGTGTGACCTCGCCCAGAAGGAGCTTGACACGGAGAAGGAGCACGCCCTCAGCGCCGCCGATGTGGAGGCGTTGGAGCGCACTCTAAAAGAGAATGCCGCCTCGCTAAACGACAAGCAGCGTGAGAGCGACAAGAACGCTCAAAGGCTTACGCTCGTGGTTGAACTGCAAAACAAAGAGCATGACGCAAAAAAGGAAGAGATGCGCAAAGAGGACCTTGAACGCGTCATGGAGAGCGACGATTTCAAGCGACAAGTGGCTTGGGTAAACGATTGGGACGACGCCGACGCTGAGCGCAAGCTGTTGGCCGACAAGCTCTTGGCGGAAAAGAACAAGGGCTTGGCAGAGAAGGCATTGGCAGAGGCGAAAGAGCGGTTCGAAGCGCTGTCGGCCGATTTGGTGTATCGCAAGGAACAGCTCGATGAGCAGCGGAGCGCCCATCGCATCCTCAAGCAATGGCTTGCCGACCGTCAAGACCGCGTGGACATTTACGGCAAGGCGGGTGTGGTGGCCGACCAAGTCGACCAGTTGGAAGACAAGCGGATTAGCCTGGAAAAAGAGTCGGCGCGCCTCGCTGAGCAGGCCAACAAGGCCAAGGCTCTGGAGGGTAACCTCTCGAAAGCTGTGGAAGCGCTCAAGCAGGCCGAAGGGGCCGTGGACAACAAGCAGCAGGAGATCGACGGCCTTGTGAAGAAGCAAGAGGCGCTCGCGCCAGGCAAGGTCAATGCCGACCTGAAGGACGCCAACCAACGCAAGACCCACTTAGACTTGCTGGAGCAGCGCCTTAAGAGTAGGGCCGAGGCCCAAGAGAAGCAGATGGAGCTGAAGGCAGCCATCGATTCGGACCAAAAGGCGCTCGGAACGCTGGCCGCCAACGTCGAGGCTACGCACGCCACCTACGTCCAAGCCACCCAAGAGGCTGATGCCGCCAAGGCGTTGCTGACCACCATGAAGATGGGTGTGGACGAACAGTTGAAGGAGCTCCGCAAGCGCCTGCGCGCCGAGCACGCCTCAACCTGTCCGCTCTGTGGCCAGGGCATCAGCCACCTGCTGGTCGACGAGGAGTTTGAAAACATCCTCTCGCCCCTTCAGGCAAAAGAGAAGGAAGCCGCCGCCCACCTCGCCCTTGCCCAGCAGAGATGGAATGGGGCGAAGTCGGCCTACGACACGTTGAAGGGCAAGCTTGACACCCGCGAGAAAACTTTTGCAAGGGAGCAGAAGAACCTGGAAGCCATCCAGCAGCAGCTCCAAAGCATGGCGGCGACCGCAAGTCTCACCGTCGACGACACCTTGGGTGCGCAGGTCGCGAAGTCGGCCGATGCGTTAAGGCGCACCATCGCCCAGTTGGAGGACGCGCAGAAAGAAGCCGAATCGTTGCAGCGCCAAATCAACCGCCTGTTGGCAGACAAGAAGACGCTTGATGCGAAGAAAGCGGGGGCCGAGAAAGCCAAGGGCGAAGCGGAGGCGGCGCTCAACGCGAACGAGAGGGAAACGGCACGCCTGAAGTCGACGGTCGATGGCTTGAAGAACGACATCGATGAACTGAACCGCAAGCTATCGGCCGATCTCGCCCCATTCTATCCCCAATGGGCGGAGGATGTGGCTGCCGCCAAGCGCCAGTTGACGGCCGACGCCTACGAATATGCCCAACGGCAGGAGGCCGACAAGAAGCAACGCGCCGACATTGAGAAGGCGACGCAGTTGTTGGGCACCCTGCACAATCTACAGCAATCGGTTGGCGCGATCACTGGATGGGAGCCGGCCACAAAGAACAAGCCGTTGGCGTGCGCCGACATCAGCAAGGCATGGGCCGACAACCATGCTGCCGTGAAATCGCTGAGCGACCGTCTCAAGGACTGTGAGGCAACCATCGGTCAGGCCACCACCAAGCTCGACAGCTATTACCGGCAGACAGGGCGAACCGAAGCCCACCTGTTGCGCCTTATTGCCCAAACGGGTGAAATACCCACCCTACGCCAAATGGTTACTAAGACCCAAGCCGACCTGAAGTCGGCCAACGACGCCCTTGGAACCGCTCGGCGGCGGGTGGTAGAGATCACGGCCAAACTGAAGGAGGACAACAACGGCGAAATGCCTTCCAAAGACGCGCTGGAGCAACGCAAAGCCGAGCTCGACGCTTCCATCCAGACCTTGGCTTCGGAGCGGGGAATAAAGGAAAACCAACTTGCGCAGAACAAGGCCAACACGCTCAGGTTGGAGGAAAAGGAAAACAAGCTGAAGGAAGCCAAGGAGACCTTCGGCAAATGGGACAAGCTGAACCGCATCTTTGGCGGATCGCGTTTCCGCACGCTCGTTCAGACCTACATCCTCAGGCCCTTGCTCAACAACGCCAACATCTACCTGAAGCAGATTACAGACCGCTACACCCTAACCTGCAGCGAGGAGAACGAGCAGCTGTCGATCCTCGTGCTCGACCGCTACAACAAGAACCAGGTGCGAAGCATCACGGTGTTCTCGGGTGGCGAACGCTTCATGATCTCGCTGGCGTTGTCGTTGGCGCTTTCGTCGCTCAACCGTCCCGACATGAACGTGAACATCCTCTTCATCGACGAGGGCTTTGGCACGCTCGATGAGAAGAGCCTCGACTCGGTGATGGCCACACTCGAGAAGCTGCGAGAGATCGCCGGACTGTCGAACCGACGGGTGGGCATCATCTCCCACCGAGAGGAACTGATGGAGCGCATCCCCGTGCAAATCCATGTGCAGAAGAGAGGAGAGGGAAGAAGCAGCGTGGAGATACTTAACGGCTTGGAGTAGCTCACAGACACAAACGATAAGCAAATGAGGGCGTGCCTACAGTTGGGGAAACTGGGCACGCCCTCATTTGCCTATCGTTTGCGTTGGATATACCTGTATATCATGTCGCGGGTAATGTCGCCATGTTCCAGCAGGCGATTGATATCTTTCCTCTCGTAGAAAAACTGTTCGGTGGTGAGCCTCTCGCGCTCCTTCGCAAGCGGGCGAAGGAGTTTCTGATACGCTATGTTGTCAATGCTGTCAATGCTGTTCTGTTTCAGTTGCGGCAGTCTTTCAGGATGCTGCTCGCATGCCTGAAGAATAAGGAAGCGTGGTTGGTAAAGAACTTCTTGTCGGTTTGTCGCTCGATAAGTCGATTGTAGTTGTCATATTCATTCCTTACAATTAGATTCGTACCAGTTGGAGGTCGGCTGTTAAGGCAAAGGGGTGATGGCAATCAATGATCGACACGGTGCCAAGGGTCAATGCCTCATTGCCCGAGAACTGGTTGTGCCCCACGATCTGCCGGTCGAATGGCACGCCCTCTAACGCGTCGTGGGTAAACTCGCCTCGGTCGGCCCACAGCACGCTGCCATAGGCTTCGTACCCATTGCGAAACGCGCTGATGTCGGCCAAAGCCTCCCATCCCTCCTCACGCTTGGTGAGCCCATTGAGGTTGTCGGCCGAGAGCTCGCCAATGATGTTGCGGTGGGCGAGATACCAAGGATATGTAAGGCCCGCATGGGTAAACAGGATGCGCTTGCCGTTGATGCGGGTTTCGTGCGCAATCTGCAAGTCGACGCTGCCGAGCAACATGCTTATTGTGGCGCGCCACCTGGCGCTGAACCGGCTGCCTTGCGCCAACCGTCGGAAGGTAGCGCTCACATAGTGCGCATCGTGGTTTCCCATCAGAAAGACCACCTCCTTGTCGGGGTGCTGACGGAGCGTTAGCTGCAGTTCCCACCAGTTGCGGATGGCGTCGGTCGGCGCAATGCCCTCACTGGGATAAGGGTCGAAATAGTCGCCGAGAAATATCAGCCTGTTGGCGGTCCACTCGCAGGAGTTGGCGAGCGCCTTCTTCCAAAAATCGCGTCCGTGAAGGTCGGGAAACATAATGCATTCTGCTTTCTTCATCTGTTGAAACATGTAAGAAACGTAGTTAATATAGCGCATGCTACCGATTGCTCGCGGTTATTTATATGTAAAAACGAGGGGCGGCAACGAAAAGAGGAAGGATGTTACGACATGCGATGCGTAACATCCTTCCTTGGGGTTATAGCGTTCTTCCCTATTTATTTGGCCATTGGCGTGAAGCGCAAGGTAAACGCGTGGGCTCCGGTAGGCGTCATGTATTGGGGCAGGCACGAGTCGCCACCGCAACTACGGTTTCCGATGCCTCGCTGCCAGAAGTCGAAGTGGGCGAAGACCTGCGGGGAACGCACCAGGTCGTAGGGGTGCTTGCCGCCATAGAACACGTCGTAGTTGAACTGTGCGTCGTCGAAATGCGACAGCGAGAAGGCCACCATGCCCTCGGTGGCAATCTGCAACTGGGTGCCGTCGTTGCTGAGAGTGAGCTGGCGCAAGCCCTGGCGGTCGCCCATGGTCTGGGGCGCACTCTGCTCTTCGAACATGCCATCCACGGTGGTGGTGTAGCGGCCGAGGAGCGATCCGCGCTGGCGGTCGATGTAGTTGCTCCACGGACCCTTGGCATAATACTCAACATTCTCGAAACCAGGCGCAAACTGCATGGTGATGCCGATACGTCGGGTTTCGGCCGACGAGTTGTTGGTGGTGACCTTCATGTCCACGGTTCCGTTGGGATAGATGGTGTAAGCAATCTGATGGGTGTCGGTGCCGTTGGAAACGGCCGTTTCCACCACCACGTTCTTGCCCTGCTTCTTAGGCGCGCTCACCAATGTCTTCTTGCCGGTGAGGGCACCCTCCTCCTTGTTCTCGTTCTCGGCCACACCACCTGTGGCGCCGAGGTTGATGTTGTCGTTGGCTATGCGTCGGAAGCCGTTGAAGTCGGGTCCGGCGTTGGGCTGCACGAGTTGCGTGTTGCGATAGGTCCACTGGGCGATGGTTCCATCCTCAGCGAAGGCAATGCAGAAATCGTTGCCGGTGATGGTGTTGCCCTTCACCTTGAGCTTGCCCTTCTCCTGGATGGTGGGCAGCTGGCCGTGGCCTTTCTGCACGAAGGTGGGGTCGGCAACCGATGCGCCCGCGGCGTTGTCGGCCGAGAGCTTAAACTGCTGCTGGGCCATGGTGTAGCCCTGCTTGCCCCACGATGTGGCCTTCTTCAGAACGAGGCTGAAGGTAATGACATACTCGGCCTCCCCGTCCACAGTGGTGGTGTAGGGAATGTTGATTTGGCAGGTGTTGCCGGGCAGCACCGATGGGATGGCCACCTGGCTCTTCTCCACCGAAACGCCATTGCGGAGCACCTCGTAGCTGAGGTCGTAGACGTCGGCCAGGTTGGTGAACGCACGCTTGTTCTTCAGGGTGAGCGTGTGGTTGGCGAACGCCTCGAAGTTGGCGTCTCTGTAAACATACTTCACCTCGGTGAGCTTGGCGGTCCACTCACGTCCCGGGGTGATGATGCCGTTGCTCATGAAGTCGCCCTGGAAGCCTCTGTAGCCGTGGTTCATCTTGGTGTAGTCGTAGCCCGAGGTGTAATAGTGGAGCCCCGTCTTGGGATCCTTCAGCGGAAGGCCCTTGCGAATGCGGCGCGTGTCGTAGATGCCCTGGTCCACCCAGTCCCAGATGCAGCCTCCGGTGATGCCTGTGCTCGTCTCGATGAGGTCCCAGTATTCTTGCAGGTTACCCACCGCTTGACCCATGGCGTGGGCATACTCGCAGATGAAGTAGGGCTTGTTGTTGAGGCCGTCCATCTGCTTCTTCACCACCTCGATTCTCGGATACATGTCGGAACCGAAGTCGGAGTATTTGGCGCCGTGCTTATAGCCCTCATAGTGGACCCACGCGTCGCGGCCGGGGAGCAGCTCCTTCACCTTGTCGTAGGTGGCCTGGAAGTTGTCGCCACCGCCCGACTCGTTGCCGAGCGACCAGAACACCACGCTGGGGTGGTTGCGGTCTCTCAGCACCATGCGCTCCGTGCGGTCTACGTAAGCGTTGCGCCAGGTGGGGTTGTTGGATAGCGAATGGTTGTTGTGGCACTCCACATCGGCCTCGTTCATGCAGTAGAGTCCGTAATAGTCGAACATGGCATACATCTTAGCCTGACGCGGATAGTGGCTGGTGCGAACGGTGTTCACGTTGGCCTGCTTCATCAGCACCACGTCGCGAAGCATGGTCTCCACGTCGATGGCGTGGCCATAGAGCGGGTGGATGTCCTGTGTGTTGACACCCTTGAAGAATACGCGCTTGCCGTTTACATACACCAGTTTGCCCTTGATGGCCACATCCCTGAAACCATACTTGGTGGAGAACACCATCTCCTCCTTGCCTGCTGCCTTCTGGCGCACAACAACGGTATAGAGGTTGGGCTGCTCGGTAGACCAAGCCTTCAGGCCGGTGAGGTTGTCGAGGGTGAGGCTTATTTGCTTCTGCGCGTCGTTGGCGGTCATGGCCACCTGCGCCTCCTGCTTGGCCACCTGCTTGCCCTGGGGGTCGAGGAGCTCTATCTCGAGCGTCTTCTCAGAGCGTTCCTTGGCTGCGTTGTCGAGGGTGAGGTCCACCTTGAGGCTGCCCGACGCATAGTCGGCGTTGAGGGCCGACGTGATGTAATGGTCGGCCACGAAGGTCTTGGGCGTGGCCACGAGATACACGTCGCGGTGGATGCCTCCGAGGTGCCACATGTCCTGTCCCTCGAGGTAAGAACCGTCGCACCAGCGGTAAACGCGCACCGACACGTTGTTGGCGCCCTTGCGCACGAGGTGGGTCACGTCGAATTCGGCGTCGGTGTTGGCACCCTGCGAATAGCCGGCATACTTGCCGTTCACCCACACCACGATGGCGCTGCAGGCACCGTCGAAGTGGAGAAACACGCGCTTGCCCTCGTCCCAACCCTCAGGCAGGTTGAAGTTGCGGCGATAGGAGCCCACGGGGTTCTTGTCGAAATTGTCGTTGAACGCTGTGATGAAAGGGGGCTTGTTCTCGAAGGGATAGCCCACGTTGTTGTAAACGGGCACATCGTATCCGGCCATCTCCCAGTTGAGGGGCACCTGGAGCTCTTTCCAAGAAGAAACATCGGCGTTGTCGGCCCAGAAATCGTCTTTCTCAGGCTTGCCCTGCTTCCAGTCGGCCGTGTAGCGGAACTTCCATTTCCCGTTGAGCAACAGGTAGTTGGCGCGCTTGGGCGTGAGCCAAGGGCGCTTGTAGTAGTCGTCCTGCTGCATCGAGGCCGTAGAGGCATAGGGCACAAACGTGGCGTGGGCCTTTTGCTTTCGGTCCTCAAACTTGGTCTCGTCTTCTACCCATTTGTCGGTAAAGGGGCATACGTCAGCCTTCGCTTCCACCACCTTTTTCTTCTTGGCGTGGCGGGGCTGCGCCATGGCCGATGCGCTGAAAAGGAAGGTCAACGCGGCCGCAGCTGCCCAAATTAGATGTTTCTGTTTCATTGTATGGTTGTATGGTTAATTACTAATTTCTGCAATTGAAAATGTTAGGTTATGCGTCCCTGACGCGGGTTATTAGGAGGTACAAAGTGCTACTTTACCTTCTATATAACGAAGAACGGGTGGCGAAATTGTGTTTCGATGCCGATTGTTTTTCATAATTGTGCGGTTTTGTCAGGACAAAGGAACAAAAACAGGCCGCTCGGGGGATGGACGTGTCAGGGGAACGACGGAACGAAAACACTACGTTTCGACTTATTGGCAGCATTGAAAACATCTTCACAAACTACACCCCAATCTACACAGTTTTTTCCGCCGAGCCGTAACTCGTCTCCAAATACGCGATTCTCGCGCGATTTTGTAACCGCCTATCATTCAGGTATTTACAATTTGAGCGCTTCGTTTAACGCCCCACACCCCACATTTCACGCTGCGAAAAGCCATCTTTCGCACCTCGATACATGGCCTTTCGCACCTCGGTCTCTTACCTTTCGCGCCTCGAAAGCTTAGCTATCGCAACCCGAAAGATGCCCAATGGCAAACGGATGTCGGGTTTTTGTCGCTCCAAGGACGCAAAAACGGCGATGGCGCGCGCTATTTCACCCAAAATCCCGACACAACTTTTTGACCAAAAAACCATACAATAGCCAAGCGAGGTGCACGATCGACGCATCTTCGAGGAACACTACTTGCATGCCATGCGTCGGCCCATTCGGACCGCTGCGTCGTGGCGAGAGGCCGCAATGTGGAGCCATTCGTTTCCAAAATGCGCCGTTTGCGGCCGTTTTTTTGGCTCATCCGACATTTGGAGTGATTTGAAGTGCGCATCACATCTAATAGCTCTGGCCTCAGACGGCTTTCACAACGAATAGTT
>ERZ1026850.761-NODE-761-length-19037-cov-4.820356_pt1 | contig 19037 bp, 10 predicted proteins | sample MGYA00380155_ERZ1026850 | MGnify/ENA primary metagenome ERZ1026850 (study PRJEB33269, sample SAMEA4719791) | human gut metagenome | biome: human-associated habitat; feature: organic feature; material: feces | place: Cameroon | collected 2013-10 ... | reverse complement strand
CTTATATATATAAAAAAAGAACAGGCACTTTTTGAGCGTCTGTTCTTTGAATTATCTGGGAAAACCTTTTTGATAAAAAACGGTAATGGATGTAATTTCCCTTACCCTAAAAAACTTCCATACGATGGATATATTATAGCTTTCTATTTGTGCTTTGTCAACACGAAAGAAGACGCATCTGAAAAATAACAGATACGCCTTTTGGCAAACTGGACGTGATTCGTCTGGGGGAAGAATACTGATTGCCCCATTTCGACTGACGGCTGAACTCAAAAAAGCCAAAAAAATTAGGTCAACTTCGGGTCATGTGACCCGAAGTTGACGGAGGAATACAAATAGGTTGTGAATACCATGCGTTTTATAGGGAAAGTCCGAACTTTTCAAAAGGTCCATTTTTCTGGTCCATTTTCATTTTCACAGAAAAAGTTCTAAAAACTAAGGACCGCTGTTCGGTGTAGTGCGCCCTATGACAGCAGAAATGAATATTCCAGAGGAACTGGGACTACTTGGGCTTTTTCATAAATGCAGGGGGAGCTGGCTTCGATGCCGTTCGCTTTCTGTCGATCTGCTTGGAAACCTCAGAACAGGTGATGTCCCCTGTTCCTCCACGGAAGTAGAACACACGCCCGTCAGCATAGATGTACTTGTTGAAGCTGTCCTTTTCAGCAGCAGGCAAGCCATCGAAGAACACTTGGTCAAACATGGTCATGCGACCATACTTGTCGCCGTCCTTGTAGTCAATGTTGTACTGTCTGCCACCGTAAACAACATCGCCTTCTGCATTGTGGGTGTCTTTGAGATTCGTTGCCTCAAAGGCCACCACGGAAGCGTTGTCCGGGATCGCCGCACCGAATTCACGCTGCGCCATCTTGATAGTAAGGGGTGTCGTGCCATACTCGTAGGAGTCATTGGACAGCGCACGGTCAATTTCATAGGGGGTTGCCCGGTCAATGGTATTGGCAACAAGGTCTGCTGTCTCACGGGACCAGTTGACGGCATCCTCACGAAGCGCTTCAGGACTTTCCGTGCTTCCATTTGCCACCGCATTATCGGCGTACTGGGAATAAACCTTATCGTCTGCCTTTTGGAGGCTTTCGCTCTCCTGAGCTGCGTAATTCCGATAGAAGTTCGGGTCCTTCATGTGTTGCTCAGCTTCCCGGATTTCTCCCCATCGTTCATTGATTGCCGACTGCTGGTTGCCAATATCCGTCTCCATTGCGGCAAGTTCAGAACCACCTATGCCGCTCTCTTTCGCTTCGCTGTAGCGTTGCTTCGAGGCATCGAGTTCGCTCTTCATGCGGTCAAGCTCGTTATAGCTGGCTACGCTGGTGACATAGGCATCATAAGCTTGACGGGCATTGGCTTGGGCCTCACCATAAGAAGCATAGTAGGCAGCCCTATCGCTGGCTTGGATGGTTTGCTTAATGTCATCAATTCCGGTATCGCCTCTACTAGCACGTTCCATATTGATTTCACGCTGAGATGCGTCCTGATCCAGCTTTTTATATTTTGCTTCAGCTTCCTGAATACTGGAAGCGGAAGCACCACTGCTGCGCAGGGATGCAACATGCTCTTGTGCCTGATTCGCTTGTTCACGAGCGGCCTTTGTCTCCTGAGCGTACTCAGGCGTTCTGTAAGTCTCAGCCAACTTTTCTGCACGAGCCTTGTAGGCTTCCTCGGAATCTACATGACCGGCAGTGCCTGCACCGGCAAAACCATTGTTGAAGCTGGCTCCAGCACCTTTGGACGTTGTATGTCCAAGCCAGTCGCCCACAGAGTTGGGGTTCGACCCGGCAACATAGTTTCCGTTCTTCTCGATGGACAGACCGGCAGCTTTTGCTTCTGTAGGCAGGCTGGGGGTAGATTTATCATTCTGTGCATCCTTGGGCATCGGAACGATAGCGTCACCCTTGTTTGCGACACCGTAGTGCGTGCGGTTATTTTCTGCTTGGGACGAGTTTGCAATGGGACCGGACTTCTCAACGGCATTTTTTACAGCGTCGGGCATGGGAGACGTGCCAGTAGCAAACTCTCTTCTGTTTTCGGCTCTTGTTGCCTGAGTGGCGGTCGCAGCTTCTTTGCTTGCGGTGCGGACAGCAGAACCGTTCTGCTCAGCTTCCAATTTCTTTGCAGCTTCACGCTGTTCCTGATTGATTTCTCGCTGTGCTTGAGTGCGAGGACGAACAGCAGTATTTGCAACATACGCAGCACCGCTTAATGTATCTGCATAGCCAGACATGACTTTCTGCCCTGCCTCTTTTGCCTTCTTGAGATAAGGGGCGGGGGACTCACCCTTTGCCGTCGCATAAGCAGCTTTGCCCAAATTCTTTGCGGCAGATAGGGTTCCAACCGTTTGATTCGTTGCTCCTTTTGCGACTTTTCCTATGCCGTTATTAAAGTTATCAGCAGCGGCCTTTCGAGCATTTCTTAAAGATTCAGACATACTGAGGCCGGAATTTCTGGAATTGTTGAGGGAAGATAGCGCACGACCAATAGGAGTTCGCCCACCAGAAGGGGCTGCGCCAAGAATCGCTCCGCTTCCATTCCCTCCTCCAGATTGAACTCTTCCTCGTGCCGAATTGGCAACACGGCCCACTGTATGAAACACACCAAGCATGTCTTCAAGCAGATTTCCGCCTGTGGTGGGAACGCCTATTCCGAGCTGCTGGAGGTAGGTGTCGGTTCTTTGGGCAATCTTACACATAGCGAGGACAAGAATTAGCTGCACGACGGGACCGTAACCATCGCTGTCAAACATATTGGTTCCAGCACCGGTCATATTCATCATGCCGCTCAAAACGAGTTTGAGGAAAAGGACGGAAATGCTCATTTGAAATACGCAGCCGATAAACATAGAAAGCCAGCGGCGCATGATCTGAGAAGTATCTCTGGATGCCATTGTGGGATATACAATGGGCGATGTAAAGACCAGAATGCCGACCATGAGATAGCGTTCTGCAACTTCAATCAAGAGCGAAATCATATTGCGGAAAAGTAAAAGCAGTACGATAAGACTCAAAACAGATAATGCCAGATCTTCAGATCCATTCTTTACATTGGAAACCTGTCCTCCAACATTTCCCGGAATCATGTTGAACATTGATTTTGCCAGTACGCCAAAAAACTTAGCATACTCAAACCCGTGACCCTCGACATTTATAGCTGCCATAGCGTCATATGCAGTTGAGCCTAAGTGAACGATCAGCTGCAAGAGGTAGCCGCCCATGGAGATCATCGCTGCTGCCATAGCTGAACGAAGCAGCACTCCCATAGGAGTATCGGAGGCTCTTTCGCCGGAAACGCCTCCTACCCAGAACTTTGCGAGAGCCGTACCGGCGATGATTGCGAGAAGGCCATAGGCAAACCCTTTCAATACCGTGTACGCATTTGCCAGTATGGGGAATGCTACCAGATACCTGGATAGATTCATGGACATTATAGTTGGCAAGACACTTACAAATTTGTCAAAGATGCTTCCAAGCGCAGAAATAATCGCCTGGATTAGTGCAGTTAACATTGGACAATCAGCCTCCTGTCTTTTTTCCTAACCAAATGGTCAAGAGAGATTGCTGGGTTTCCATTCAAGCTGGTCTCCAATGCTTCGACCAAGCCGAATAGCGGCAGGGAGAAAAAACAATGCGACAAGTGCGCCGAGGAGCAAAAGCATCTGATTCAATGCTTTACTTGCCTCCTGTTCGGATGAGATCATATATTTAATTCCGCAAGCAGCGATTCCGACGGCTGTGCCTGCCATCGCAATCGTCCGGATCATATTCATGACATTTTGCGTGTCGGCTCCAAACCCACTGGCAAAAGCGGGAGATGCGCTGCTGACCACGAGGACGCAGCTTAATGCAGATAATAAATAAACTAAGCCGGATAGTTTCTTTTTTCTGATTCTCATGGTATTTCCTCTCAGCAAAAATGTTCAGATTTTGAAAACACCCCGCACGAGGCGGGGTGCGCCGATGGGCGAGAATGTTGTAAGCCGTGCCAGCTTAGCCGTTGAAGCTCCAGTTGCCCTTACCGAACCAAGAACCCATTGCGTTGACAATAGTGGGAGCCAGCATGATGATGACGATACCGACAACAATGCGGATCGCAGTCTTCTTTGCAGACTCGGTGGAGCGTTCGTTGCCTATGATGACAGAGACACCACAAGCAGCGAGGGCAATCGCAGCCACAGGCAGCGCAATACCGGTGAAAATCTCCCAGATCTTGCCGAGGCCCTGGGTGACACCAGTCGTGATCTCACTGGCCATTGCAGGAGCTGCAATCATCGCAGTGCAAAGCATTGCGGTGACTGTAGCCATAAGTGCGGCACGGTGCTTCTGAACCATCTCGCGAACCTTGAAATCGTTCATACTAATCTTTCTCCTTTCTGCCATTCGGCTATTTGAGAATGAAGTGTCATTCTCTGAATTATTATAATCAAATGAAAGTGTTTAGTCAACACCTATATTCACCTGAAAGACATACCTTAGCATGGCTTTGACGGCTCTCAGGGGCCTTGCTTTTTCTTGCCAGCCATGAACCCAGGGGCGGCATTTATATTCCGCCTGGGAGCCTGCTCGCCGGTGACAGTAGCTGCCTTTTCACGTTCTTGCTTCTGATGCTCCATTGTCTGCTGGGTGCGTTTCCTTGCATAGTCCTGCTGCGCATTGCCTCTGGCTACCTGACGCACAGATGCAGCGCTGTCATCGAATATGGACGATACCGTGGGTGCTGGCTGCTGGCGCATCTGGTTCGGCTCGACAACAGGCGATGCTTCATCTTTTCCAGAAGGTGCGTCTTTGCATGGACTGTGCGGAGCATGGAATTGTGGCTGAGGGACCCTGCCCTGGTTCCCGTACTGAGTAGATGCGCCTTGCGTATGAATGGGTTCGGGTTCTTTTGTGAGGGCTGGCTGTTCCGGTGTCGATGGCATCGGAGTTGCCTGCGCTTTCTGCGGTGTCAATGTCTTCGGGCTTGTCGGGGCTTTCTGCGCAGTCATTTTCTCCGGGTTTGTCTGGGCCGCCGAGGTGGCGGGGAAAAACTGGCTGTCCACATCTTCATCGTCATCGTCCGCCCAGCTATCTTCGACTTTAGTAAGCAGCCCGATATCTGGCACAGGAATGCTCGTATCTACGACCTCCCCCGTGGAACGCTCTACAAAACGGTTGGAGCGGATCAGCTCATCCTTCTGGGCATACTCGATCCGAAAGCGTTCAAAGGCGTGCATTTCCGCAGTCTCGACAATGGGATTGGGAGCGTACAGTTTTTTGGACTTCTCTGCCTTGTGCGGGAGTATATCGGCAACCCAGGTGTTCTTCTTGAGGAAAGTATTCCAGCCCTTTCCGGCAGCTTCACATACGGAATTGATACCAGGAAGCGATGATATAAACTTGCACACACGCTTAATGTCTCCGATTGCCACATGGAGCATTGACACGATGGGAGACCGAGGCTCCTCGGTATACTTGGCATCCGTCAGGGTGTACTTGTCCATGCCGGTATCAAGGGGGTGTGTTTGCCAATACTCCTTCTGATACGCTGCCTCCGCACGATGAAGTGCATCTCTCGCAGGGCGATCTGAGAAGTCTGCGATCTCACTGTTGGTGATGTCATAGCACTTCTCATAGTCAGGGAACAATGTGACAGGGGTACGCTTCACATAGATGGGATTATGCGTGGAGAACAGGATGATGCCATGGTCACGATCCAGCGTGCAGATTTCATCCGCACTGAGCAGGGATCCTTTACCAAGGCCGGTGGAAACACGGGAACCGGAGCTGAGACCAAGAACAGATTTCGATTCGGACTCCGAAGTGGACTCGATTTCCTTCGTGGTATCGCCAATTCTCTTGGAGAGCCAAGCACCGGTCTTTTCGGGGTCATTACAGCCAATGGTCATGGTAGCGAAACAGTTACCGGCAACGGTGGTCCAGGTCTCAGGGAAGCGTTCCTGAAGCTGACCGAGATCCTGGAGGATCATCACGCAGTTGATTCCTCTCTTACGGACAACGGAGATCTTCTCGACCCAGGAAGGGATGATACCGATGGAATAAAACTCATCCAGAAGAAAGTCTACAGTCACAGGAAGTCTGCCGCCCTTGCCATAGTCATCGGCGTAATTACACAACTCAATGAAGAACATGGAGAAAAACAGAGAGATAATGAACTGATAAGTCTTGTGCAGATCCGGGAAGCAGCAGAAATAGACGCAGGGTTTCAGTCCGGGCAGCGTCATATCCATATCATCGGTAGAGAGGATATCACAGAGCAGCTGGTTCTGGAATAGTGCCAATCCGTTTGCAAGGTGCGTCAGGATGTTGCCTCGAAGGTTATCGGATGCCTGCTTAAAGGCCAGCCACGGCTTCATAGCGGGCCGTTCCTTTTCAGTCATGAGTTCATCCGAGAAGATATTTTCGAGGGCCGCCATGCCCTTGGGGTCTTGCAGGAGGCTATACACCTTGCCGATGTTCTTCTCCTCCTCCGGGATCTTCTCGGAGAGCATGACGTACATAATCAATGCACTGAGCAGAGAGTTACTGCCCTGAGAGTAGATATTATTCTCGCCGGTAGTGTTGGAGATGATGGTTTCTGCGAAGATCTTCACATTGCTTTCCAGGTCGCCGGTGCGAAGGGTCTTCATGCAGTCCCATCCGTCAGACTTCTGTAGGTTTTTGAGATCCAGCTTTCGCACAACATAGCCGTTATCTTTGAAATAGCCTGCCATTGAGCGGTACAGACCGCCATCAGGGTCTGTGATAACAAGACTGTGACGCTGCTTGACGGATTGGAACATGTACGGTTTTACGAAAGTGAAGGACTTACCGCCACCGGATGTACCAAACACAATGATGTGCTGGTTTCCTCGCCCGTCCGGGGCAAAGTCTATGCAGTCGCCGCCGTCATCGTCGTCAGTATCGAGCATACCGAGGATCTTACCCCGGCAGCGTTCGATACTGCGGATCTGAGCCGCATTGATATACTCATACGGCAATTCAAAGTGAGACTTGCCGTATGCCTCTGAATCCTCAGCATACAGAAAGTTTCGTCCGAGAAAGTCAGACCGCTGAGATTCCACCCAGTTCTTATGGATCGCATATGCGCCAATGATACTGGCAATGGTAACGAGAACCGGGTATACGACCAAAGACTCCCGAATAAAGAAGGATTTAACGACAGCCTGAAAGCTTGTTGGGAGTACATGAACGATCAGCAATGCGTTAAAAACTCCGGTCAGATACATGCAGACAACAAGCGTTATCAGGATCGCAATGCGATAGCTGCGCTCTAATTGTTTTTGGTTCATATTGATGCCTCCTTAGTTGCCGCAAGTGGACCAGCCAAGTCCGCCGAACATGCTCCACCATGCAGACAGGGAATCCGCACGGGCGTTATTGTCGCCAACTGCGCTGACTACGGTCCCGTTTCCAACGTAAATACCAACGTGACCACAGGTGGGGATGCCATGGTATGCGTGCGTTGCTTTTGCGCCGCCGGGACTTGTTCCAAACACAACGGCTCCTGGGACGATTCCATCTGTACCATCGTGTGCGTGGCCTGCCCCTACCGCATTTAACCATCCGTTGTAGGCACAACAGGTCGAAACCTCATTGCAGCTGTAGCCCGCAGCGGCGTAGACTTGCGCTACCCATGCAAGGCATAAGCCTCCACGGGCATACACGCCATATGCGCTGGAGTTGGATGCGACTTCTGCTACCTTCGGCAAACCGCCAACGCCTTCGGAACCACCGTAGTCCCCGCCGCCAACACCACCGCCCGGACCCAATCCGAGTACGAAAGCATCGTAAAACCCCTTTGCGAAAGGAAGTCGTTCGTCAGCCTTTTCTTCAAAATTGCCCGCAGGCCGTTCGTATCCTTCAACGAACAGAAGGGTCGCAGACCTCAGATCGGTCATGCCAGCAGAGGGGCCGATAAGGCCAAAACTATTCAGTTCTCTTGACAGAAGTTCCAGCTGGACATCGATATCGGAAATAGATTTGCCCTGGCTTTTGGCAAGGTCATAGAGTGCAGCTTTTCTTGTTGAATATGTCCATTGTGCGAGGCCGTATCCGATACCGTCACCGATAAAGTCCTCACGGGTGTATTCCCCAGAGTCTATTGCAGCGGTATAGCTTTCGTCATTGTACGTTCCTTCAAATGAGTCCTGCATATTGTTGGGGCGCATCCTGGACTCGCACTGAAGGTTCGCCATAAGACCGCAGACAGCATACTCATTGCCAAGGATCTCCATAAGGAACTCGAATATCCTTTCTGCGTAAGGGCTGCTGCTGAATGCTCCACCGCCAAAGTCTCCATCTGGGTACTCCGTCATGTCAATTCCCAGTTCCTCTGCCACGGTTATGGAAGATTCTACAAGGTCGTTAAAGGCTTCCACCTGATGTCCGCCGGTCCGGGTGTATGTATTTCCGTCCAAGCCGGTCCAGGTATCCGCATCCATGCTGTCAAGATCCCAGCCGTATGCTTGGGCAAACGACTGCTTTACGTCGTCGGTCTTTTGCCCGTATGCGGAGAATGTGCTGGAAGCAAATGCGTCAGTTGTCAGACAGGTCAACGTGGTCGCCGCAGCCAGGGCAAATGCGGTAGCGATGCGAAGTATGTTATTTCTCTTTGATCTCATTGCTCGCTCTCCTTACGCCACTTCTTCCAACGGGGTGATGCTGCCGGGGGGATTTGTATTATCGCTATCGGAAGGTTCCCCGCCGGAGGAGCCGCCCATCACGCCATACGGATCTTCCGAGGGAAGATAGCCTTCGTACATGCCGGATAGCTTTACGATTTCATTGACGCTCCTCGCTTTTACCTTGACCGGCACACGAAAGGACAGCGTGACCATGTGCCTTGTCTCCTCCCAGGTGTATTCCTCCATGACGGTGGATTTGTTCGCTACAGTAGGAATCGTTGCAGCGGTTCTGACCAGATGGTTGCTTGTCGCACGCCAATAGACGGGATTGTATATCCAAGTAGCCTGTGCGCCGGTGACGACATTTCTGGCGTAGGCCGTAAGCCAGCCCTGCTTGGTCAGTAGTCGGATCTGCTTGCTGGATAGACTGCTTTTGACGTAGTAGGTTGGAACCTGGGTGTAAGTCGTGATCTCTTTCTCCCGGTAATCCGTATGTGTGACTGTGTATGTGCTTTCCGATGCGTTGGGTGTCAGCCTGGAAATGTCAGGACAAGTGACTTTAATCATCATGTCAATGACAGAGCATTTATATTGGTCGAAATCGACATCGACGGAGGATGCGTCACTTTCTTTCGCTATGCCGGACGGAATATAGAAGTCTTTTCTGAAATTGTAGTGCTGTTCTTCATCCGCAAGATACTGGGGAAGAAAGCCGCCTGTCCAGGCAGGAATTTTATAGGTGATGCCGGAATTGCTGCCTAAAGGGAACTCAATGGTTTTTCCGCTGTTGCCGTTATAGCCAAGCCACTTGATGTATGCAGACAGCGGTTCCTTGCTCATGTTCATACTGTGCTGGATGGATTCCAGACTCATAAGGGTCACGGCGGCTTTGTTGCTCAGTTTGCCGGGGGTGACGGAAAGAGAGAACCCACCGTATTGAACATCGTAACTGCTGTCTTTGATGTAGCTATTGGCGACCGCATTATATCTGGACAGAACCGCACTTCCCAGAGCGCTGTCGTTGCCGCTATTCTGCTCGATCACCTTGGAGATCTGCTTTGCTCTACCGGCAAACTTATCCTTAGTTGCATTGAACTTCCGTTCAAAGACGGATGTAAGGTCGTCCGTATCGACCATGATACCGAGATCTGCGTCCGTTGCGCCGTCAGTGTCGGTATCATCTGCCTTCGTTCCCTTGATCGCATTCCACAGACCTTTGAAAACATCTGCTATATCAAGTCCAACCTTCTTCAATGTTCCTCCCGTTGCTGATAAAGCCCGCACAAATGCTCCCGCATCAGCTTTTGTGCCGGATTCATCGTAGAACAAGGTGCGCCATTCTTCTACGACCCCCTTGGCATAGGATGTAGCTCCTTCATAGATCGTCATGGGGATCAGATAGCCGACACAGAATATGATGAAGGCCAGGAATGCGAGGGAGAAGGCGACAAGCCTTCGTACCGTCTTACTTTTGGCTGCTTCCGCTGCTGCACCGACAAGATCGCCGCTGGCTGCACGCCCTGCGGCTTTTGCGATTTGTTTGGCTTCTCTCGCTGCATTGGCAGCGGTTCTTGCGCCTTCTTTTAGGTCTTGGGACACAGAACCCTGCTCGTTGTTATATGCCACAGCAGTTCCTCCTTTACAGATAGTTCTTTCTGATTATAGAGTAATTGATGTTCTTAGTCAACAGCACATTCAAAAAACATGGTCGCTATTCTTTGAGGTTGCGAAGGCGAGCCTAACAAAATGGTCAAAAAAATTCTGCTAACTTCGGGTCATATGAACCGAAGTTAGCAGAGGTATATAAATTGGTTCTGAAAACTATATGATTTATAGGGTAAGCCCGAACTTTTTGAGAGGGTCGATTTTTGGGCCATTTTCAGTTTTGCGGGAAAAAGTTTCTAAAACGCCAAAAAGCGAAAAGCACTTTTGAAAACCGGGCGTGATTGACACGGAGAAGATTGTCGATTGACATAGAGAAAATTGTCGATTGGCATGGAGAGGTTTGTCGATCACCCCACTCCAGATGATAACTGAGTACCGAAAACAGGCAAAAAGTTAGGCTAACTTCGGGTCATATGGCCCGAAGTTACTAAATGTATATCAATAGGTTCTGAAAACCATATCGTTTATATGGTAACTCGGAACTTTTTAAGAGCGTCGATTTTTGGGGCCATTTTTAATTTTGCAGGGAAAAGTTCAAAAAACAAGGATTATTGTTCCGTGCGGTGCGGCCTATGACAGCGGAGGGCCACGGCAGCCTGGGCAGAGGTAAGGGGATGGCACATTCTTCCAGCCCTCTCTCCGCCTGAAGCATGATGGGAGCAATCGTCGTGTCTGCGGACTGGTTCGCAATGACAGTGTTTTATTTGGGTGCTTTCCTATTTTCACCAGTTCGCTTGACAATTTTGTGCTTCTGGGCTATAATAAAAAAACAAGGAGATGCCCGCTGCGAACAGGCACCTCCCCGTGGTGGAAACCCGACGGTTGCCACACTACATACGGTTTACAGCACCGAGAGATTACCCCTCAGCACATGAGCCGTCTGCTGCTGACAGACGGCTCACTTCTTTTTATCGTGCAGATACAGCACGAGAGACACAATGCTGGCAATGGAACCAATGGTTCCAAGGACAGACAAAATTATCTCAGAAATATGTATCGCCTCCCTCGGAAAAAAGTTCCCGTGAGAGCTTTCTACATCCCTCCATTCCGCTCAACACGGGATGGCAGGCAACCGTCTTTTACCGTACACCGTCTACAAAGGAGGAAAAAACTCGACTCGGACGGTGGACTTCCACTTGTGTTTCATTATACAGGATTCTGTCGATTTGTCAAACGAATTGGTGTACAGTTCTCAAAACCGTGAGCCGTCTGCTGCAACAGACGGCTCACTTCTTTTTATCATGCAGATACAGCACAAGAGGCATAATGCTGGCGATAGTTTTCTATCGGGACGTGTACCTGGGGGAGAATGCTTGATTGGCTGATTTCGACTGACGGCTGAGTATGAAAAACAGGCAAAAAGTTAGGCTAACTTCGGGTCATATGACCCGAAGTTACTAGAGGTATGCCAATAGGTTCTGAAAGCTATATAGTTTATTGGGTAACTCGGAACTTTTTAAGAGCGTCGATTTTTGGGCCATTTTTTATTTTCGCAGAAAAAGTTCTGAAAATAGGATTATCCTTTGGTGCGGCCTATTACAGCGGAGAGCCACGGCAGTCTGGACAGAGGCAAGGGGATAGCACATTCTTCCAGCCCTATCTTCAACGCTCCGTTTCCCGACGCTTCTCTCTTGGTATCACACCCTTAGTTCTCATAATATTCCACTGCGTCCTGGGCCAATCGCTCAAATTGCCTCTGGTATTTCGGAGGCACAAAAATTCCCTCGAAGCTGTCATTATGGGTATAGTAATACCGGCTGACCGCCTCCATGATGCCCTGCATATCCAAGATGGATTCATTTGCCAGGAAATCAAAAAGCGTCCGATTGAAGCTTGTAAATGCGAGACCATTTTTCTCCTGGACATCCAACGGGCTTATCTGATTTCCCAGGACAGCGACCCCATTGAACCGGGTTACGCTGTCCGCTCCATATACCCAGACCAGATATTCGTCGCTGCGGCCTCCAAAGCTGCCCTGGCACATAAGCGCTTCATCCAGAGCAAACACAATTGGCTGACCAATACAGTCACGAACCGCTCGCAGCCAGGTAGCCGCACCCACAAAGTCGCTTCGCTTGGGAAGATTCTGCTTCTGCGGGTCGAACCTCGGCAGCGTCCGTGTCTTTCTGTTTATTAAATCCTCCTGAATGCGCTGTTCCAGAAGGTTTGCCATATATTCCGGCGGCTTCCGCACACCGGCCTCCCAGTTCTGCACCGTGCGGAAGGGAATCTGATACCGTGCGGCGAATTCACTCTGGGTATCTCCCAACTGCATCCGCATTCCTCGAATTTCCATATCAATCACCTCACATTTATAATACACCCAATGGGTGCATTTATCAATCTTTTTTTATTACATTCTGGGAGAAGCTGGGATTGCGCTTTGCGAAAAAGAAATCTATGCGAGAGGGCTGGCGCAAGATGCTCTGGCGTTGGTTGTATCGTTTGTTCCTTCCTCTCGGCTGATTGACTTGCTGAACGGAAAAAGGCCGAAACCAAATTCTCTGATATTGGTCATATCGCAGTTGACAAAGCACGAATAAAAAGCTATTATTTTATCAAGCACTGGAGCATCCAGGAATCGAAACAAGAAAGGAAATGAACATGAAAAAGAAAATTGCACTTTGTCTTGCTTTTTCTTTAGCCCTCTCTCTTGCAGGATGTGCCTCCAGCCGTGGTAGTTCTGCGGCAGCCAGCACAGCGGCTACGGAAACTGCAATCGCTGCGGAGGCAAGCACGGAAGGTTCCCAGGAAAGCACGGCAACGGAAGCTGCCCTCAGCAGCGATAAGACATTCACCAGCGAGGAGGCTAATCTGTACACTACTGCCGAGTCGAACGGATACACCTACGTCTGCGATGAATATGGCGTTTACGCAAACGGCTATCGCCTGAACGAGAACGGCGACATTTGCAGAACCAATGGCACTGTCATGGTTGCTGCCAAGGATGTTGCCTCCGTGGACAAGATCCGCAGCCTCGGTTTCGCTCAGACCGACTATAACGTGACTCTGGAGGCAAAAGAAGTCGCTGTCGATGACAACGAATATGTCACCGAGGTCCGGCAGTATGGCGTTTATCCCAAGCTGACGCTCACGGTTGGCCCCACCGAAGCAAATCGGAAGGTCGTCCTGATCCACACCTCCAACTGGGCCTCTTTGAATCTAGCTGAAAAGGCGAAGTCCAACGAGGATATCATCGTCAAGGAACCTGATTTCTATGTTCCCAAAGAGTATACCGCCGTTGAGTTTGGTGACGAAGATACCATGGAAATCACTTTCAACGCAAATCACTCTGGAACCTACAAGGTCTATGCAGAGACCCTGGACGGTACTGTGGTCGCAGAAACCAGAGTCCATATCGGCAATGGCAGTCTGAATGAGTATTTCCCGCCCGATAGACACCTGAACGAAATTGCAGATGGCACTCCTGATTTTAGCGCACACACCCACAATTATGTGGCTGTAACGATCCCCGCCACCGAGAACTCCAAGGGATACACCCAGTACACCTGTAAGATCTGCGGCGAATCCTACACCTCTGACTATACGGCAAAGCTCCCTGCCAACACCAACAGCAGCGTGGCGCACATCCACTCCTATGTGACCACTGTGGTTCCCGCCACAAGCACCACTCCCGGTTACACCCGGCACACTTGCTCCTGCGGCGACACTTATGACGACAACTATGTGTCCGCCGGTACGGCTGGCGGCAGCTCCATTATCGGAGGCTGAGCCTAACGCTAAATAGAATACTACGAGACAAAACAACTTTGGGTCAGAATGGCCCAAAGTTGTTTCCCTTTTCAGAGTGTGTTCGTGAACAAAATGTTTTGAGATTGTACCTTGCTTGAGTTGCAAAAAAATAATTTCAATGCTACAATCGATACAAACAAAAAAACAATAAGGAGAACCGCAACATGAAAAAGAAGATTTGTTTGATTTTGGCGATTGCATTGGTTTTTGGAATGACTGCCTGCGGAAAGAAAAAGGCTCCTGAGACGGAACCTACCACCGAGGTAACTACAGAAGCCACCACGGAAGCAACGACTGAGCCGACTACGGAGCCGACCACCGAACCTACTACCGAGCCTACGACTGAACCGACCACGGAACCTACTACCGAACCCACGACTCCTCCTGGGCCTGAGTACGAGACTGGCAAGATCACTGCCCGGACGACGGTAAATGTGCGTAATGCTCCCGGAATGAACGGCACGATTATTGGCTTCAAGTCCAAAGGCGAAACCGTGAAAGTCTACGAGGTTAAGACCATTGCTGGTGTAAAGTGGGGCAAAATCTCCTACACCGACGAATGGTGGGTCAGCCTGGATTATGTTTCTTTCGACGAGGGGAACGGCAGCTCCACGAAACCGACAACGGCAACTGAACCCACCACGGTTCCCACTACTGAACCTACGCAGGCAACCACTCCTACGGCTCCTGCCACGAAGCCTACCGAGCCGGTTGTGAAGCCTACTCAGCCTGTGACTCCTACTCAGCCCACGACTCCTGCGCCGACCCAGCCTGCACATGTCCACACTTGGACTACCGTACATCACGATGAGGTTGGGCATTACGAGGATGTGGTAATTAAGGCTGCGTATTATGAGAAAACCAATGAACGAGGCGTTGTCGTTTGCAATGTATGTGGTGCGCAATTTGGCGATGTGGTGTCTTGCGATTCACACATTGGTAAAGACCATGATAATTACGGAAGTTATCGAGTTGACATTATTTCAGATACAGTCTACCACGAAGCTGTGACAGAAAAGCGTTACGTCGTAGACTCCGCTGCTTATGATGAAAAAGTATGCAGCGGATGTGGGGCCAAAGGATAAAATGAAATAACATCAAAACCGGGTTATCACAAATGTGATGCCCGGTTTTTTTGATAGCGGGGGGAACGGAGAGAAAAGGTCTTGCTGTAACTGTTTGCTTTACTACATGCAAACTATAATACCAAGTTGACTAAACACAAATAAATGCAATAAAAGCGTTGACTAAAGAAGAAAGAGACATTATAATAACCCGTGAACAAACTTTTAAGGAGGAGATCCAATGATTCAAAAAGCAAAACCTTATTTGAGACGGTTCTTTGCTTTGTTTCTCGCAGCGTGTCTGATGGTCGGATATGTCCCCACAGACGCACTGGCAGCAAGTCCTGATACTGCCACGGAAATAGTTGCAGAAACCGTAACAGACGAAACCTCTGCTGATGACAATGCACCAGCAGAAGAACCCAACACGCAGAAGCCGGATACATCCGCCTCTGCGGAAACACCACCCCAGGGCAACGGGGTAGAGGGCGAGAAGCCTGATTCTTCTCAGCAGTCATCTGCTGAAAACGCAGAGAATACTGAACAGTCCTCTAACAATACTGCGAATTCTTCCGAGCAGACCCCCGCAGCTCCTGAGAAAACCACTGCCCCCGCAGGAACTGCTTCCAATTCGTCTGTCATCGGCGCACCCACTCCTGATGACTATGACGATGAGAATTTCAAGGAAATGACCCCGGAACAGGAAGCAGAGCTGAAGGCGAGCCTGGAAGCAGCTGGCATTGACACCAGCAATCTGGATCTCCGCAGTCTGACCCCGGAGGATATCCAGAAGCTGCTGAATGACCCCTCCTATGACATCAACGCCACCGCCGAAGGTCCTGGTGGCGGCTGGAAAGACTACTCCGGTCAAGCCTGTATCCGGGCAACCAACGGTCGAGTACCCGGCATCGGTGCATCTACAGATGGAGCATTGACCTATCACACATGGAATCCTAATGGAAATCCTACAAGGAACGACTTTGCAACTTGCTTGCAAAGTGATCGTGTTTGGAGGTCTGGAGATAACCTGTGGAATTGGGCGGAAGTTAATGCGGATGGATGGGCAGACGAGTCTCCTACCTCTGCATGGACAAGCATCGACTACGAAACAAGAGCGAATCTGGTTCTTCTGGCGCACTATGGCCTGGGCGGCGGTGTGTCTAAGTTCTCTGGCAGCGACGGAAGTGTATATGCCGCAATGCAGCTGGTGGCTTGGCAGTGGATTAACGGCGCAAGTAATTACACGAGCCACTATTCCTCCCATGTTCAGGAACTTGCTGACGAGCTTACCGGCTACGTTTATAATAACCCTGATAATATTGACGCATCTCAGTCTACCGTGTACTTGATTTGGCCCAACGCACAGACCAAGTTCAATAGCAGATATGTGTGGGGTCAGAGCCTGATGAAGCCTGCCACTCTGGTGTACGCTGGACCCACCACTGGCATTCTTTCTCTCCGCAAGGTATCCGCAAACGACGCTGTAACCAACGGCAACTCCTACTACTCCCTGTCTGGTGCTGCCTACGGCGTGTATAATGACCCTGGCTGTACCAATCTGGTTAAGACTCTGACCACAGATGGCAGCGGTAATGCGAGTGCAGAGCTGGAGCTTGGTACTTACTATATCAAGGAAATTTCTGCCAGTACCGGATATCAGCTGGATACGACTGTGTATACGGTTGACCTTGACGGTGATAAAACGCTGACCGTCAAAGAGAATCCCCGGACCGCAAACATCAACTTGAACAAGACTTCCGTGATTCCTGACATGACCAATGGCAACGATTGCTATTCTCTGTCCGGCGCAGTTTACGGCGTGTATTCCGATGCCGCTTGCAACAACCTTGTCACCACAATGACTACGGATGGCAGCGGCAATGCAAGCACGAATCTGTATCTGAACACCTACTATGTCAAGGAAATCACTGCAAGTAAGGGCTATCAGCTGGACCCCACTGTGCATACGGTGAATCTCAGCAACGATACCAACCTCGGCGTAAAGGAAACCCCCAAGAACGACCCTGCCGGTATTCGGGTCACGAAGATTGCAGAGGGCGTATCCGGCAACATCCCGTCCCTTGCTGGGACCCAGTTCACTTGCAAGTATTATGCCGGACAGTACACCGCAGACAATCTTCCCGGTAGTGCCACTCGCACCTGGGTGATTGAGGCCAAAAATGTCGGTGGCGAATACAGAGCAACTTTGAGTGACGAATGCAAAGTCTCTGGGGACCCTCTTTACAAAACAATGGGATTTCCGACCCTGCCTATTGGCACCATCACCATTCAGGAAACCAAGCCTGCTGCTGGTTACACCACCGAAGGTGCAGTCGTCAATGTTCGTGGCGACACCATTACTGAGGTAAACGGCCTTGTTGTTCTGAATATTACGGAAGGCAACAACAACGCAAGCATCGCCTTCGGTAACGTCTACACCAAGACCGATAAGGTTATCCGTGGCGGTATCGAGGTTCAGAAGCATGACCGTGAGACCAACGGAACCACACCTCTGGGTGGCGGCTCCTTTGCTGGCATCACCTTTACCATTGTAAACAACAACGACTATTCCGTTGAAGTCGATGGGCAGTCCCGTGCCAAGGGCGAGGTTGTCGCTACGCTGACCACCGATGCGAACGGCTACGCTGCTACTGCTCCCGATGCGCTGCCCTATGGTAGCTACATCGTGACGGAGACAGCCCTCCCTGAAAACTCCGGCTATCGGCTGACCGCTGCTCCTGTAACGGTTTTTGTCACAGAGAATGGCGTACTGGTTCATGCGGACTTTACCAACGACCTGATCCGTTCCGAACTCCGCTTTGTTAAGGTGGACGGCAACACCGGCGAACATCTCTCCAACATTCCGTTCCGTGTGACGGATAAGAAAACAGGGGAGAGCCACATCATTGTTACCGATGTGAACGGTATCTTTGACAGCTCTGTTTATACCAACAAACAGCGCAACAATGCCAATGATGCTGCTGTCGCCCCGGATGGCACTGTCGATGAAGCCCTGCTGGACAGCAACTCCGGCGTATGGTTCAGCGGAAGCCTGAATCAGCGTCCTGCTGTAGATGGCCTCAATTCCTTCCCCTATGGCACTTATGTCGTGGAGGAGCTGCTGACCTCCAAGAACTCCGACTACACCATGATTTCCTTCGAGTTCACGGTCTACCGTGATGCGGAAATCCTGGATATCGGAACAGTCGATAACAACCGTGGAGACGCTTACTTCTCTACTTATCTGACGGATAAGGATACAAACGGCAAGATTGCATCTACTTCCAAGAACACGACTCTCGTTGATGAGATCGAGTTTGGAGGGCTGACCGTGGGCAGAGAGTACACTCTGGACGGCAAGCTGTATGCAACCGACGACCTGAATACCGTGATTGCCACCGCTTCCATGACGTTCACCGCCGATGTGATTACCGGCACAAAGCGCCTGGAGTTCACCTTCGACTCCACCGGCATGGAAGGCAAGGACATCGTTGCTTTCGTAACTCTGTCTAAGGGCAATCAGAATCTGTTTGTCTCTGACGATCCCGCAAACGCAGACGAAACCGTTCACTTCGCTGGCATCCGCACTACCGCAATGGGTTCCAACGATGAGAAGGAAATCGTTGCCGGTCCCAAGGCAGTCGTGGTCGATAAGGTTTCCTACTACGGCCTGACTCCTGGCGTGACCTATGTGCTGAAGGGTAGCCTGATGAACTACGAGACCGGCGAGGTCGCCCGTGACAGCAATGGTGTCGCAATTACCGCAGAGACCTCCTTCAAGCCCACCACCGGCGACGGCGTGGTTGATGTTGTGTTCAACTTCGACGCAAGCACCATGGGCGGCATGAATCTGGTTGCTTTCGAGCAGCTGACTCGCAACACCGCTATCGTTGCCGTCCACGAGGATCTGCAAGACGCAGAAC
>ERZ1026850.755-NODE-755-length-19100-cov-8.251510_pt1 | contig 19100 bp, 17 predicted proteins | sample MGYA00380155_ERZ1026850 | MGnify/ENA primary metagenome ERZ1026850 (study PRJEB33269, sample SAMEA4719791) | human gut metagenome | biome: human-associated habitat; feature: organic feature; material: feces | place: Cameroon | collected 2013-10 ... | reverse complement strand
CGGTCTCGTGGGCTCGGAGATGTGTATAAGAGACAGATACAATAGATTTTTTTTGTATGGTCAAGTTATACTTTTTCGACAATTTGTATATCTGACAGCACAAATTGTCCATTTTGTTTAGTATTTCCCATACTGACACTTATATCATTATCCTGACTGATTCAAAAAGAAACGATTTTATTCTTTTAATAGAATGAATTTCTACAAGTATATGGAAAAGGAACCTGCATAAAAACAGATTCCTTAAATCGTAAAGTGAACGTTTCTCGAGTTATTCCACTGACATTTCTTATAACTGCTCATCATAGACAAGACCCTTGATGTCATCCTCGGCAAGCTTATGCTCCGCAACCTTTTTCTCTGCTTCGTTCTTTAAAATATTGCTCTGGGTCTCCTTGTCTAATTTTGTATCAGCCTTCTTATCCTCTTTCTTATCTATATCCTTCTTATCCGTATCTTTCTCATCGTCTTTGATGGTCTCATCAATGTGGTCGACTGCTTCCCCAATCAGTCCTAATGTTGCTTCATCGGATGCATTATCTAAGATTTCTGCTGCTTCCTTCTGGCTGTCTATCATATCATGATGCTTTAACCGTTCCGTATGTACTGCCCGGAGGTATCCGTTATCCTCGGCTCTTTCCTTTCCAAGCTCTTTTATCTTGCCTCTGTATTCCGACTCCATTTTATAGTAGTCCATGGACTCTTTCTGATAGTCTGTCATTCCGCCTTTCTGTAATTCTGAGACATGCTCTAATTCTTCTTTGGAAAGCATGCTTCTTCCTTCTGCAGTACTGGCTTTCTTTAAAAGGTCAATGTCTGCTTCTTCCTGGCTGCCATCCGCTACCTGGTAACGTTCCTTTAATTCAGCTTCTTTATCCTGCAAGTCGCGGATTTCACTCTGATAGTCTTTTATCTCGCTGTCAATTTCCTTAATGTGGGCACGCCGCTCATCCATCTCTTCATCCACTGCATGCTCACCGGAAAATGTATCCATAATCTTCTTTAATGCCTCCTTCTGGGCATTTGCCATCTTCTGTCCAATCAGATCTGTCTGATTCAGGTTAAGACCGGCTCCCTTAATTACATTGCTGTCGCTCTTATTGTCCTGCTTCTTGTCATCTGACTTTGCACTTCCCTGTGTCCCGTCATTCTGATATAAGTTCTGTGTCCCAAAGCTGGTATTGATTCCATTCATATACGCTTCCCTTACCTTTCTGCAACGCTTATCCGGTTACCGGATATTTCTTTCACTGTTATATACACTTTTATAAATAATACATCGGCTTTTTGCTGCGTTTTCCTAAGGGTTTTGGGTTATTTTTCCTTTACAATGGCTTTCGTCAGAATCCATTCTGCCCACTGGGCATAATATTTTCCTAAAGGATGTGCATCATCACTGGTATACTGGGCATCGAGGTTTCCTGCCCCATCATCAAAGATTTCATTCACATCTATATAATAGGTCTGCTTCTGGTCACATAAGGACTCCACTACACCATTGAGCCAGTCAATATTGGCATTGTTATAAAGGCTGTCCGAATCGGATTTTGCTTTGGAAACATGAAGGCTCGCCTCCAGGAATAAAATGGCATCCGGCTGCATTTCCCGTATTTTCTCTACCACTTCACGATATTGCTTTTCTATGCTTGCATGTGGATATCCCAGCTCGTTGATGCCAAGCATCAGATATATCTTTCCGTAATTCTTCCGGCTTAATACCTCATCCAAGGTTTCTTTTCCATAGCCCGGCATATCCACCTGCGTTTCAAACAGCTTAAAGGAGCTTAAGCCAATCGTTGCAAATACATCCGCATCCCCAAGGTCTGCATACTCCGATAATCCTACTGTTCTGGAATCTCCGATAAATAAGGCATCGGAAAAATAGCTGACATCCTCTGTTGTAAAGGTTCCCTCCTGCTCCGTATCTGCCACCGTTTCATTATCCTTTGTATCTGTTTTATCTTCTGTATTTTCTGTACTATCAATATCTGCCTGTCCTGTGCCGGCTTTATCTGTGCTGTTTTCTTCTGTTCCGGCAGCTGCTTCCACCGGCTCCTTTTCTGTGTCTGTCACCTTTGCCAGTTCTTCCTGCCTTGCCTTCTTCTCCTGCTCCGCAGTTACAAGCTTTACGGTAATCACCGGGAATGCAATCACAAATGTCAGCAGTAAAAGTATTGTAAATTTATATTTTTTCATCATATTTCCTCACTAGAATCTGAAGTATAAGAATGGGTCATCCATTCCAAGATACATACAATATACGCTCGCCCAGAATAATGCCAGCAGCAGTAAAATCACCCAGAGGCGGTTCTTATTCTTCTTAAGGAGCTTCTCCTGAACGCCCGTTGCAAACAGGATACCAAGCACCAGATAAACGCCATAGGTCTTACCATATTTCAGATAATCTCCCTGAAACAATACCGTTCCGGTACTGCCAAAGAATGGGAATAATTTCTGTAAATAAATGCCAAGCTGGCTTAAATCCGTAATCACAAAGACCAGCCAGGAAAGCGGTATCCAGAGTATCATATAAATATGACCAAGCGCCTTATGCCGCTCCAGTACTTTTCCAAGTCCGGCTTTTTCCACGAATAATAAGACAAAAAGCAAAAGTCCCCACAGTACAAAGTTCCAGCTTGCGCCATGCCAGAGTCCTGTCAGAAGCCATACCACAAACATGTTGCGGACGGTCTTTGCAAAACCACCGCGGTTGCCGCCCAGCGGAATGTATACATATTCCCGGAACCAGCCACCCAGTGTCATATGCCAGCGGCGCCAGAAATCCGTCATGGACACTGCCATATATGGATTGTTAAAGTTCTGCGGGAAGTCAAAGCCCATCATCCGCCCCAGTCCGATTGCCATCAGGGAATACCCATAGAAGTCAAAATATAACTGCAGGCTGTATGCCACAATGCTCATCCATGCCAGCGGTGTGGAAATGCTCTCATAACCGATTGCTGTCACCTCAGTCCAAAGATGTCCCACCCGGTTTGCCAGCAACACTTTATAAGCAAGTCCCAGTGCAAATACCTTAAGTCCGGATTCCACCTTTTCCATGGAATGCTTTCTCTTATGAAGCTGCTCCTGAATCAGATGGTAATTGACAATCGGTCCTGCAATCAACTGTGGGAACATGCATAGATACGTTCCCAGTGAAATCAACGATTTTTCCGCTTTTGTTTCCCTCCGGTACACGTCCACCAGATAGGAAATAATCTGGAACGTATAAAAGCTGATTCCAATTGGCAGAATCAGATTCCATGTTTCCAGCTGTACCTTAACGTGCATTGCACCAAAAAGGGCATTCAGATTCTCTATAAGAAAGCCCAGATATTTAAACAGAATGAGCCATCCTAAATCATAGACGATTCCAACCACAAGCCAGGCTTTCCTCGCCCGCTTTGTCTTCTGTGCTTCAATCAGTTTTCCAGCCACGAAATTGACCACCACAGACATAATCATAAGTAAAAGATAACCCGGATTTCCCCTGACACCATAGTAATAAAAACCAAGGCTGGCAAGGAAAAGCCAGGCATTCTTATAAGAAGCCGGCAGGATATAATAAACCAGAAAAAATACCGGCATAAAATACATGATAAATGCTATGCTGCTAAAAACCATCTTTCGTATCCTCTCTTTACTATCTTAAAATGGTATCTATTCATTCTTTACCATTCATTATACTCTTTATAGATTAGACGTTCCAGATGAAAAAAAAGTTTCTTAAATTCCGTATTTCGATAAATTTCTTCTCTGACAGTAAAAAGAAAGTCCTGATGTCACAAATTCTGCCACCGGAACTGCCAGCCAGACTCCCTTTAACCCGATAATTTGCGGCAGGATCAGTAAAGAGGCCAGAATACAGACAAAGGTTCTGCTGAAGGATACCAGTGCAGATGTTTTTCCGTCAGAAAGTGCCGTGAACAGCGAAGAGGTAAATACGTTATAGCCGCTGAAAAGATAGTTGATGCCAAACAGCGCAAATCCCGTAACTGTCATTGCAAAGGTATGACTGCTTTCTGAGACAAATACTGATGTAATCGGCTTCGCCAGAAGGATGGATGCCACCGCCATAAAGCCGGAGGATATTTTTACAAACCGGTTACTGATATGGTAAACGTTACTTAATTTTTCACTGTTCTTTGCCCCGTACTGGAAGCTGATAACCGGTGCCACACCCATGGAAAATCCAAGATACAGCGCATTGAATAAAAACTGTCCGTATAAGATAATGGTAATTGCAGCTACCCCGTCTGCTCCAACCATACGCATCAGAATAATATTAAAAAGGTATGTAATCACTGCATTGGAAAGGTTCGTTACCATCTCGGAAGAACCGTTGGTGCAGGACTGCCACAATGCTTTTCCATCCCAATGGAAGCAGGTAAAATGAAGTCCCTTTCTTTTCACAAGGAAATAGATGACTCCCACTACCGCAGGAATCATCTGTCCGATGCCTGTTGCAATAGCTGCTCCGGCAATGCCAAGCTGCATTGGTCCCATAAAGACATAATCTAAGACTGCATTGGCTACACCTCCGGCAGTAATCAGTCCGAGTCCATATGCAGGTTTTCCTGCAGTTACAAAGAAGCACTGAAATAAACTCTGCAAAATACAGCACGGTCCAAAATACATCATATAGATAAGATATGTTTTCCCATTTTCGAATAAAGAGTCGTCTGCTCCTAATGCATATACAATCGGTTTATGAAAAAGTAATACAATAACCAGCAGCACCAGGCTTACAGCAACTCCTACCACTGCAAGAAAAGTAAAGTTCTCGCATGCTCCCTTTTCATCTCCCTCACCCATTTTTCTTGCTACCACTGCACTTCCACCGGTTGCTAACATAACACCGATTGCAATGAGAATACAAATAACCGGCCATACAATATTGACCGCGGAAAGAGCACTTTCTCCTACCAGTCTTGACACAAAGATTCCATCTATGATTGTATACAATGACATAAATACCATCATAATCATAGATGGCAATGCAAATTTCAATAAGGATAATGTTTTAAAGTTCTGATTTAACGAATTCGACATGATAACCTCCTTGTCTTATGAATCACTATTTGCTATCATAAACTATATGGTTACCATATAGTCAAGGAGATTTTTAAAATGAGTAGAAATGAATATCTGACCACCGGAGAAGTTGCCCGGATGATGGGCACTACAAAGAATACACTGTTTCACTACGACCAGCTTGGTATTTTTTCACCCGAAGCAAGAGGGGACAATGACTACCGCTACTACACCGTCCGCCAGATGGATGTATTAGATGCTATTATCACGCTGCGGGAACTTGGCATGCCTCTGCCGGAAATTAAAGAATACATGGAACACCGAAGCCCGGAAAATTATGCCACACTTCTTACGAAGGAAAACGCTGTCATCGAACAGCAGATTATTGCATTAAAAGAAAAGCAGAAGTGGATTCAAAGACAGCAGAAACGAATTGAAACCAGTCTTACTACAAATCCGGATATCATCGAAGAAATTACGCTGCCAAGGTTTTATATTGCAGCACACCCCATCAGTTCTTCCGATGATAAGACCATCTCCGTAAAAGTCAGTGAGCTTCTGAACTCCTATTATGAAAGCAAGGAAACTACCGGTTTTACGGTGCTTTATATCCAGACCGAACATGACCTTGCCCGGGGTGCCCACAATCTTTATCACGAGGTATGCCTTGCCATGCAGACCCCTCCCAAGAAAATGCCGTACCGGATTCTTCCGGCTTCTAAATGTCTCGCCGCCTATCACCTGGGAGACTGGGATGATATTTCACTTGCTTATGACAGGCTGCGCAGCTACATGAAGCAGCACCAGATTACGTCATCCGATGGCAGATTCTATGAAGAAGAATTGATTAACGCTACCATGACAGATAAACAAAGTGAATATCTTACCCGCATTATCGTCAGAATCTAAAAAGCAGCATTACTTTTTTATTTTCCTGTAATGCTGCTTCTCTATTTTACAGTGCTCCAAGAATCTCTTTTGCCCGGTCTATCTGCTCCTTTGTAGGCGGGTCTACGCCTTCTAACTGGTATGGAATTCCAAGTTCCTTCCATTTAAAGACGCCTAAGGTATGATATGGCAGCACTTCCACCCGCTCTACTGTCTTAAGGGTATCAAGAAAACTTCTTAAGCGGTGAAGCTCATCCTCTTCTGTTGTAATACCCGGCACCAGCACATGGCGGATCCACATTGCTTTGCCATGGTCTGATAAATAAGCTGCCATTTCCAAAATATTCTGATTGGTCTGTCCGGTGAGTTTCCGGTGTGCCGCATCATCCATATGCTTAATATCTAACATAAAGAGGTCTGTATATTTCATCAGCTCATCAAATTTACTTTTAAATGGTTCTTCCAAGGAAAATGGATTGCCGGAGGTATCGAGACAGGTATTTACCCCTTTTTCTTTTGCCAGCCGGAACAGTTCTGTTACGAAATCTATCTGTAAAAGAGCCTCTCCACCGCTTACGGTGATTCCGCCCTTTTCTTTCCAATATGTTTTGTAGCGAAGTGCCTTTTTTAACACTTCTTCCGGTGTCATCAGCTCTCCACCATCTTTCGCCCAGGTATCCGGGTTATGGCAGTACCGACATCTCATGTTACAGCCTTTTAAAAATACAATATATCTTACACCCGGCCCGTCTGCCGAGCCAAAGCTTTCTACGGAATGGATGCGTCCTTTTATTTCACTCATATTGCCTCCTATACACCAAAATACTTACAGCTGCTTAACAACCTATGATAAAAATGTGCAGGCTTTTTTCATTAAGCCTGCACATTCTGCTTTACCTGAATCGCGGAAAAATCGTATGCTCCCCGCAGTCCGGTTACTGTCTTAAATTACATACGCTCATGACAGGTACGGGCAATAACATCAAGCTGCTGCTCTTTTGTCAGGTCGATAAACTTAACTGCATAGCCGGATACACGGATTGTGAAGTTTGCATACTCTTCTTTCTCCGGATGCTCCATTGCATCAATAAGCTTTTCTTTGCCAAATACATTGACATTCAGATGATGAGCACCCTGGTCAAAGTATCCGTCCATTACATTTACAAGGTTATCGATTCTTTCCTGCTCGTTGTTTCCAAGTGCGCCAGGATTGATGGTCTGTGTATTGGAAATACCATCCAATGCCCACTCATATGGAAGCTTGGTCAGAGAGTTTAAGGAAGCTAAAAGTCCGTTCTGCTCTGCACCATAAGATGGGTTAGCTCCCGGTGAAAGCGGTTCGCCGGCTTTACGTCCATCCGGCATAGCTCCGGTTGCTTTACCATATACTACGTTAGAAGTAATGGTAAGGATAGAAGTTGTAGGCTCAGAATCACGATAAGTATGATGTTTCTTTAATTTATCCATGAAAGTCTTAAGCAGCCATACTCCGATTTCATCAGCACGGTCATCATCATTTCCGTACTTCGGGAAGTCTCCTTCGATTTCGAAGTCTTTTGCAAGTCCGTTCTCATCACGTACGACTTTTACTTTTGCATATTTGATTGCAGAAAGAGAATCGATAACATGTGAAAATCCTGCAATACCGGTTGCAAAAGTTCTCTTTAAGTCGGTATCCATCAGAGAAAGCTCTGCTGCTTCATAGTAATATTTATCATGCATATACTGAATCAGGTTCAGTGTATTTACATAGATGTCTACTAACCAGTCCATCATCTTATCATATTTTGCCATTACTTCATCATAGTCAAGATATTCCGCTGTAATCGGTGCGTAGTTTGGTCCTACCTGCTCGCCTGATTTCTCATCAACACCACCGTTGATTGCGTAAAGCAGACATTTTGCAAGGTTTGCACGAGCGCCGAAGAACTGCATCTCTTTACCTGTCTGTGTAGCAGATACACAGCAGCAGATTGCATAATCATCGCCCCATACCGGTTTCATTGCATCATCATTCTCATACTGGATTGAGCTTGTTTCAATCGAGATACGTGCTGCATAATCACGGAAGGTCTGTGGCAGTCTGGATGAATAGAATACAGTAAGGTTTGGTTCCGGTGCCGGTCCCATATTCTCTAAGGTATGAAGGAAACGGAAGTCTGTCTTGGTTACCATGGAACGTCCGTCTACACCTGTTCCTGCTACATCAAGGGTTGCCCATACAGGGTCACCGGAGAATAACTGGTTGTAGGAAGGAATACGTGCGAATTTAACCATACGAAGTTTCATTGTGAAATGGTCAATCAGCTCCTGAGCCTGCTGCTCAGTAAGAATTCCCTTATCCATATCTCTCTTAATATAAATATCAAGGAAAGTAGAAACACGTCCTACTGACATTGCTGCACCGTTCTGTGTCTTGATTGCTGCAAGGTATCCGAAGTATAACCACTGAACAGCCTCTTTTGCATTGGTTGCAGGTCTTGAAATATCATATCCGTAAATCTCAGCCAGTTTCTTCATGTCTTCCAGACATTTAATCTGCTCTGCAATTTCTTCTCTTAAACGGATGACATCATCTGTCATCTGTCCACATCCGCAGTTGGCTTTATCTTTCTTCTTCTCAGCGATTAAGTAATCCAGTCCGTATAATGCTACACGGCGGTAATCACCTACAATACGTCCACGACCGTAGGTATCCGGAAGACCTGTTAAAATCTTAGCATGACGAACCTTCATCATTTCCGGTGTATAAGCATCAAATACTGCTGTATTGTGTGTCTTATGATACTTGGTGAAAATTTCTTTTAATTTATCATTTACCTCATAGCCGTAGGTCTCACATGCCTGAACAGCCATCTTGATTCCACCATATGGCATGAAAGCTCTCTTTAATGGTTTGTCAGTCTGAAGACCAACTACCTGCTCTAAATCTTTTAAGCTTTCATCGATATATCCCGGACCATAAGCTGTAATTCCGGTTACAACCTCTGTCTCCATATCAAGAACGCCACCCTTGGCACGCTCTTCTTTCTGTAATTTCTGAAGTGCATCCCACAGCTTGTTGGTTGCATCTGTCGGCTCAGCTAAAAAGCTCTCATCTCCATCATATGGAGTGTAGTTGTCCTGAATGAACTGACGAACATTGATTTCTTCTTTCCAGAGACGTCCTTCGAATCCATCCCACTCTTTCATTTCAATCATTACGATATCCTCCTAAAAAAATGTATTCAGTATGAACACTGAACGGTTACTAAATTTACTGTCAACAGACTTTTTATTCATCGGTTTGAATTAGTCTTGTTTAACTGTAGTTAGTATATACTGACTGTTATTTTTTTGTCAATATCTTTTGATGTTCAAAATAACATACAAAAAAGAAAACGAGCCAGTCCTCCAGGTTCATCGCCCAGACGGTCGGCTCGTTTTCGTTATACTTCATGTGGTTTTTCCACTTATCCGTCAGTCATATAACGGTTTTATCATAGACTATTTCTTTTCTGATTGCAATAGCTTATGAAAACTTTTTATCAACTAATTTTCCCATTTTATCCGTTCTTTCCCTATAATACTTTGGAAAGGAAGTCACAAAGACGTGGATTCTGTGGATTGGCGAAGAATTCTGCCGGTGTATTCTCTTCCTGAATCTGTCCCTCATTGATAAACATGACACGGCTTGCTACTTCTCTTGCAAATCCCATTTCGTGTGTTACCACTACCATGGTCATTCCGTCCTGTGCCAGTTCTTTCATAATTTCAAGAACTTCTCCTACCATTTCCGGATCCAGTGCGGAAGTCGGCTCGTCAAACAACATGACATCCGGATTCATTGCCAGTGCTCTTGCAATTGCAATACGCTGTTTCTGTCCACCGGAAAGCATTGCCGGATAAGTATCTGCTTTATCGGAAAGACCAACTCTCATCAAAAGCTCGTCCGCACGCTTAGATGCCTCTTCCTTATTCATAAGTCCGGTCTGAACCGGTGCCAGCATGATATTTCCTTTTACAGTATAATTCGGGAACAGATTGAACTGCTGGAATACCATTCCAATCTTCTGACGCATCTTATTGATGTCTACAGATTTATCTGTAATATCTGTTCCTTCAAAAGTAATCACACCGGAAGTCGGCTCCTCTAAAAGATTTAAGGAACGTAAGAATGTGGATTTACCACAACCGGATGGTCCGATGATGGCTACTACCTCTCCCTGGGCGATTTCTGTGGAGATACCATTTAATACATTTACATTTCCAAAGGATTTACACAAATCCTTTACTTCAATCAATACCTTCTTATCGCTCATTTGTTCTCAACCTCGTTTCCAGTTTATGTACACCTGCCGTTAAAATCATAACGATTATCAGGTAGATAATTGCAACACCGAACAATGGTAAGAACGGGTCATAGGTCTGGCTGCGGATGATATCGCCACCCTTTGTCAAATCCGGGATTGCAATATATCCACTGATGGAAGTCTCTTTCAGTAAGGTAATAAACTCATTTGCCAGTGCCGGAAGTACATTCTTAAATGCCTGTGGCAGAATAATCAGACGCATGGTCTGCGAATAATTCAATCCAAGGCTTCGTCCAGCTTCAAACTGTCCTTCGTCTACAGACATGATTCCGGAACGTACAATCTCTGCTACATAGGCAGCCGAATTCAAACCAAAAGCGATTACAGCCACTGCAATCTTATTATCGAGTGCAACCAGAATAATATAGTACATAATCAAAAGCTGTACCATCGTAGGGGTTCCACGCCATATGGTAAGATACACTTTACATATAAAATTCAAAACATTTAATCCACCATGTTTATCATGGGTGGAACGGATAATTGCGACTAAAAATCCAACCACAATACCCAGAAGTACTGCAAGCACTGCAATAAGCAGTGTATTGCCAAGACCACGTAACAGATAAAGATATCTGTCTTTCTCTATAAAATCCTGTTGAAAGCTGCTTAAAAAATCGCTCAAGGTCTTTCCTCCTATACCGATTATTTATTTCTTACTACAATAACCTGGCTTGCTGTTGCATAAGTATCTGTAAAGTCAATGTTCTTAAGACGGTCTTCTGTTACAGTCATTCCTGCTGCACCAAAGTCTGCTTTACCGGAAGATACTGCTGCGATGATTGCATCAAATTCCATATCTTCAATCTCTAATTCATAGCCAAGCTTGTCACAGATTGCTTTTGCGATATCTGCATCGATACCAACCACATTGTCTCCATCATAATATTCATATGGCTCAAACTGTGCATTGGTTGCCATGGTAAGTTTTCCGTTTGGATATTCTGTTCCCTCCGGAGTCACATATGGATGCTCTCCTGTTTCATCACCAATATAGTTGCTGATGATGGTATCGATGGTTCCGTCTGCTTTTAACTCTTCGATTGCTTTGTTGAATTCGTCTGTTAAATCTGTGTTATCTTTTGCGATACAGATTGCATATTCCTCTGCATCAAAGGTATCATCTAAGATTTTCAAGTCATCATTCTTCTCAACAAATGCCTCTGCAGGCTGCTTGTCGATGATTACACAGTCAATCTTACCGGTCTTTAATGCCTGGATTGCATCAGAGCCTTTGTTATAACGCTCTACGGTGCTTCCCTCATCCTCATATGCTGTTGCATCGGAATCTCCGGTTGTTCCAAGCTGAACACCGATTTTCTTTCCTGGAAGGTCATCCTTGGAATTTACTGTGTTTGCAGCTACAGATGAGCCACATCCTACCATTGCTACTGTCATTGCTGCAGTTAATAAAAGTGCTGCAAATTTCTTCATGTTCTTCATATTTATTCCTCCTCTGATTATAATTATGTGAATTTATATTTCATACAGCATCATAAAATATATCAACATAACGCCTAGTATAGCATGATTCCGCCTATTCCACAAGTACCCGGAGAGTATTTGTCTGTATTTAAAAATACATTTTCCCATGTATTTTTAAACAGGCGGTACCTCAGTAGTTTGCATATTCGCTTCATAATTGTTATAATGTGCCAAGAAAAGTGATGATACTTGAGGAGGTTTTTTCATGAAGCGATTTGGCAGAATTATGTTCTGTTTTCTTCCGGCTCTGCTGGCATTTGGCCTGCAGCAGCTTATCTCCATTCCGGCAGTGGGGCTTGCCCTGCTGGGTGGTTTTTATACCAAAGGGGCAACTTCTATCGATGACTGTATGGATGCATTTTTAAATATTATTTCCACCGCCAATTTTAATGCCGGTGTCAGTGCAGCCTACGGTACTGTTGCCCTTGTGGTATTTGCCTACTGGTATTATAAAAAGTTCCGGCAGACAGAACCGGAAAATCTACGGAAACCATTTAATATTCCGGTTATCTTCGGCATTCTTATTACTGCAGTAGGATTACAGTATATTACCAATTATATTGTATCTTTTACTGCAGCCATTAACCCGCACTGGCTGGAATATTACAGTAACCTGATAGAATCGGTGGGACTGGATGAGCCTTCCCTGATTCTGGCTCTCTATTCCGTTCTGATTGGACCTGTCTGTGAAGAACTGATTTTCCGCGGACTGACTTTGAAATATGCCAAAAGAGCAATGCCTTTCTGGGTTGCTAACCTCTTGCAGGCACTGCTCTTTGGTGTGTTCCATATGAATATGATTCAGGGTGTTTATGCTTTTGTGGTAGGAATTGTTCTTGGATTTATCTGCGAGAAAAGCCGCAGCATTTATCCTTCCATGCTTTTCCATATTCTCTTTAACATCTGGGGAACCTTCTCTCCGGACTGGTTTATGTATAAAGCAGATACCGTTCCGTTCTTCTTCCTATGGTTCTTCGTTGGTGCAGGATTACTGGTTGCAGGACTACTCCTCTTTTTCTTTGGAGTAAATAAAAAGTATCCGAAAATTGAACATTCTTATTATTCTTAATATCCTTTTGCAATTTTCTTTCCCTGCAAAAGGCTCTGGTTTTGATTTACAAAGGAGCGTGTCCGCTCTTTTAATAATAATTTTCGTCCTTCCGGGGTTCTTGTATATACCACATGGTATGGTCCAAGAGCCCTTTTCATATGCTTTTCAAAAATCAGGGCACGCTCCTTTTGTCTTCCGAATATTTCCGGGACACTGTAACACTCTCTTGATGTGCCAAAGATTTTTTCCCGGATAAGAAGATATCTTGGATTATCAATAACACCCCACAATTCTTCCATGCAGGCAGAATAGGTTGTCTTATCTCTGGTGGTTCCACCTTTAAGCCAGGTACCTACCACAAGTCCGTTAAAGGATTCTACTTCTGTCCTGCAATGGGCACCATCCTCTAATTCCCCGCATTCCCTCAATGCATCCAGCATTGCTTCGCTAAGCTGTTTCATCCGTCTTGCCGGGGTGCTGAATTTAAACAGACGTATCCCCTGATAGACAATTCCGGCAAATGCGGCTAACAGTGCAATTCCAAGTAACAGGAAAGCCGGATGATTACCAAGCTTCTGTGCCATCATTCTTCCACTCATTAAGAGCATTGCAAGTATCACCTGTATGATTTCTATGCAGACCGCATTAATAAAGATATATCCGGTTTCTATTTCTTTTGCTGCAATTTCATCTACCTGTTCCACTTCCATCTGGTTCCGTATTTCCTGTAAGGACTGGTTCCATCGCTGCCGCAGTGCATTTCTGTCTTTTGCTCGCGCAAGCATCATGCGGTTTACTTTATCCACCTCATACTTTGATGTTATCTTTGGAATGTCCAGCCGTCCGATTCCGCTTTCGATTACATCTTCCCTGCAGGATACTCCTAAAAATGATTCAAACCGGCGTTCCAACATTTCATAATCGCCCTCTGCATCGGTATTACTCTGCTGTCCCCGCTCTTTTGGAAAAATGCAGGCGAGATGCCAGATATTTCCGGTCTTATCCGGCTGTTCCCTGTCGGTGCGGATTGCTCTGCCACGCATCTGGTTACTCAGCATAAAGGAACCCACATAGGTTGCCAGTATCAGGGAATTGATGCACGGTGCATCCCAGCCCTCTCCCAGCAATGACTTGGTTCCAATCAGCGTATGTATCTCTCCCTGACGGAATAACTCCGTCACAACTGCTACTGTGTGGGTGCTCTTTCCCTTTATCATAAGCTGTCCGTATCCGGTATCTCCCAGCGGATTTAACGTTCCGCTGCAGCCATACTGTGCCAGCAATTCCGGCAGTTTTGCTTCGACTGCCATTGGAACAATTATCACAGTTCCGCTCAGCACACCAAGACGGATTCCCGCCATATTCTGCCGCCTTAAATATTCAAAAATCGGCACTGCACCAAGCTCTGTAACCAGTGTATCTTTACTTCCAATCTCCGGCAATTTGTCTTTCTTAATATAATCGCAGAGAACCAGAAGGCGTAAATCATTTCCCAGTGCCTCATACTCCGTCTGCACAATGGTACGGATGCTCTCCATCTTTCCCTGGCTTTTCATGAGTACCTTTTTTATGGCTTCATTATCCCGCAGTGCAACCTTGTTCCGGTAGATGGCTCCTGCTTCTTTTAATTCCTGCAGCAGGCTTTCCCGCTCTGCTTCCGTCATGGCATACGATTCTCTGTCCTCATAAAGAACACCCTGCAGTAACACTTCCATCCAGTGTGCATCCATCCCCGGCAGCTTTCCCTTTGTTCCGATAAGTTTCCTTAAATAACCGGAAAATGGAATCCCTTTTGCCTGACAGTATACCAGCAGTGCTGTAAAATACTCCGGCTTATCTAAGAACCGCTCACTGTATTCTTCCGGATGCATAAGCCCCTGATGGGAAGATACGATTCTTCGCAATGTCTCATCTGCCATCATTTTCTGCACCTGCATCTGCATCCGCTTCTGATGTTCCCTGACATATGCTTCCTCTTCTCTCGTCGGCCAGTTAAAATAAACGTAGTCCTGATGCGGGCAGAGGCTTCCCTCTCTTACCAGTTCCGGCGTAAAGATTTCTTCATCAATCGGTCCGCACATATCGATATAACGCTTCCACTGTGCCGGTGTGCTGTCATATGGCGGTGTTGCTGTCAATGCAATCACTTTGACATCCGGTAGTTTTTCCATGAAAGTCTCCAGTGCCTTCCACCACTCACTGCGAAGGTGATGTGCCTCATCCAGACAAATTGTTGTAATACCGGCTTCCTTTACTGCCTTAAAAATATCAAAATCCCGGTAGTCAACCTGCTCCGTTTCCTTCTCTCCATCTGCTTCTTCTGTCACTCCGCTGGCTGCCACTTTACTGTCTGCCGCATCCACCGCTTCACTGGCTGCTGCATCTACTCCATCCACCGCTTCACTGGTTACTGCATCTTCCTCTGCCGCTTCCTCATTCTCTTCTTCCAGTGTGCCCTGCTCCCGCTTCATGGCACTGTACAGTGCCTGATAAGTCGTTGCAGTCATCTGCTTCATATGCTTTAAATCATTGGATAATATTTCCTGCGGATCTGCCTGCCCGGTTAGGAAACCCTCCTGTATACGCATCAGCCATTGCTGGCGAATGGTAATGCTGGGTGAAAAAATAAGGCAGGGTGCTCCCAGCCTCCGAATCAGTTCTATTCCAAGTGTAGTCTTGCCGGAACCCGGCGCTGCCACAATATGTATCTTTCCATCCTTCAAATACTGCTGCGCATGCAAGAGTACTCTTTCCTGATAATCTCTCCATTTTCCCCGAAATTGCAGGATTCCTTCATATCCTGTGTTCATAAATTTCCCTCCATCAGCATTTTGATAAATGCAGTATCACGATATATCCACGGTTCTTTCGAAAATGGCTCATTTGCCTTTACAATCTCTTCCGGTGTCATCCATTCCAGATGATAGCCCTTTGCCTTCTCACTTTCTGTCATATGCGGTTCCGTTGTTCTCTCTTCAACAGCACAGGCAAAGAAATAGGTACGACAGTGATATATTTTATCTGTTTCAAATAAATCACGGCGTTTTTCTTCTATCTCGCCATACAGTCTCATGCTTTCCGGGCATAAAATCAGTCCGCCCTCTTCTAATACTTCTCTGGAAAGTGCCGTTTCAAAATCTTCCGCGCCATCCATGCCGCCGCCTAATATTTTGCAGTCCCCTGCCCTGCCGCGCTGGACTGCAATTTTTCCATTCTTCTTTATGATTGCCCGGACGCACTTTCTTTCAAATACCGGCATGCCATCCTCATAATCTTTTTTATCTAATACCAGAAGTATCTTACTTTCTGTCATTTTCGTTTCCTCGCTCTTGTCAAACTTACCTAATCTGCCCACTGAAAACTGTTTACCATGGTCTCTGCTGCTTTTATTCCCTCGGTATCATCCCCACTGTATACCGTAAGATGTACCAGACAATATTCATAATCTCCTACGATGTAATACTGCTTTGTGGTGCATCCTGTCTCAGTAATGGTATAAATCAGCAGCACATCTCCGCTGTCCGTATAAGTACCTTCACCATTTACCTGAGCATCACTGCCCTGCACCTGCATCATAAGCTGTGAAAGAATGGCATCCTTAAATGTCATATAGTCATCCTCAGCATAATTAGAACTTCCGACATTAATGGAAATATTATCCGGCTGTGCGTCATCCCCATGTCCTTCTTCTACATAAAAGAACTTGCCCCCGCTGGAATGTGCTGCATTTTCTTCCCAGCCCTCCGGCAGTTCATAGCTTCCGAAATCTTTGCTTACCAAAGAATCGCCTGCATTTTTATCTTCGTTATCATTTGCAGCATCTTTATCTGATGTATCAGCTTTTTCCTCGCCTGCTGCACTGCCTCTGGCGTTGGCTCCCGGCGTCGCTTCCACAATCCGCTTCGCCAAAGCATCCGGTCCACCCTGGCATCCTGCCATGGACAATGTGCATGCTACCGCCAAAGCAATCAAAATACCTTTTCTTTTCATAAATAAATTCCTCTCCCGAAAACTTTTAAGGGTAGTATAGCACATTTCTCCATTGGTTGAAGTATAAATCTTCACTTTTTTCCTCTTTCTCCCAAAAAAAGCAGCATTGATTAGTCATGGCTAACCAATGCTATCCTATTGTTATATTATTTTATCAGCAGTAAGAATCTCTACTTCTTCTACGCCCGGTATCCATGCATTTTTCCATAATACCCGGTGTCCCAAATACCAGATTTCAATATGCTGTCCTTCTTCGATATCTTTAAAACTTCCGGCACTTCCATCCGGTAATGTTACCGGTATCGCATCATCTTGCGCCAGACGATATACCTTTCCGGGATTTTTTCCATTTGCATCTGTCTCTCTTACATAAATCACCTCACCCTTTGATTCAACCACCGCATTCATGCATAAATGATATTCTAAAATATAATTTTTCTGAATATTTTCTACACTGTATCCGATTAAAACTCCAAATAGCACAAACAGAATACACAACACCCACCGGTACTTTCGTATCTGTCTTTTTTTCTCCCGCTTTGCAATATCTATAGTATCTTTTACCAGCTCATTTACCGTATGCTCTGCCCTGCCAGCCTCTTCTCCCCGGATAATATCAGCAACATCCACCTGAAATACCTGTGCCAGCTCCTCCATTAATTCAATATCCGGAAATGAGATTCCGCGCTCCCATTTCGAAACTGCTTTGTCTGAAATATGAAGCTGTTCTGCAAGTTGCATTTGTGTCCAGCCTTTGTTTTTCCGAAGGGTTCTGATATATTCACCTGTTTTTTCTTTATCCATACTCATCCTCGTCCGTTTGCCGGACTTCTTCTCCTCCCTGATATTTTGATACCTTTATTCTATATGAATTTCAATATTTTTGCACTCTACTCCTGGTTTAGTACATATAAAAATGCAGGAATCAAGGTTTTTCCTCTCTTCCTGCATTGCTTACTTTTTGATTTTCTCACAGAATTTTTTTATTTCGTCCTGCCTATTTGCTAAATTTTCTTTATATTCTATTCCACATAATCCCAATTTCCCGCAAGCTTCAATTTCTAAATGCCCGTAAAAATGTTCTATACTACTTATAATTCTTTCGCATTCTGGCATACTAGGACCTGTTCTTAATGCAATCGTATATCCCATTTTTCCACTTTGCAGGCTTGCATGCGGTTCATGTGTATTGCACCAAGGTGTACATCTATCTATAAACACTTTAAATTGTCCTGGAATATCAGCCCAGTAAGACGGGGAAACTGAAACAATTTTATCCGCCCAATCATATATTTCCATTAATTTCACTACATCATCTTTTTGGAAACATTCCGCTGTTTCATGACATTTACGGCAGCCTTTACACATCTTTATTTCAAAATCATCAATACATACCGTTTTTACAATATTGTCCTCTTCCACATATTCTTTAACAAGATTGACAATTTCTGCAGTAGCTCCATTTCTGACAGGACTACAGTTTATCACTAATATTTTCATATTTCCTCCACAATTTCACTGAAACCCATCCATTTCCGATTTATGCCCTCCTATTTTTCAGACTGTAATTTCAATTTGGTTATCTTCAAATGCAACAATACAACTTTCATAATAACCATCTCCAGTCATTCTTGGACCACTAACAACTTTATAACCATCCGCCTTTAACTCTGCAGTCAAAGCATCAACCTTTTCTTTGCTGCCTACGCTAAAAGCAATGTGTGCATAGCCGGTACGAGTAAACTCTTTGGGACAATCCGACATTTCTGGTTTATTCATAATCTCTATACGTGTATCATCATCAAATGAAAGAAAATAAGAGTGGAAATCCGTCTGAAAATTATGATATCCATCGTTTGATTTTGCATCAAAATATTTCACAAAAAAATTTCTGGCTTCTTCCAGATTATTTACATATAATGCAATATGTTCGATTTTCATAGTTTGTTTTTCCTATCTTTTTATTAATTTTCTTTTCCCGTTCTGCTTCCATTTTAACTTCTTTTATATGTGAATACAACTCCAATTACAGATGCAATAAGAACAAATGGTGCAATCCTCACAAGCAGGAAGTTAACTGATACTATCATAAAACTTTTGCAACACAATCGCCAACTCTTCCGGGGCTTCTATGTTTGCTTCATGACCTGTTTTCATAAGCTCATGGAAGTAGGAATTATTCAGATAATGGCAAAGTTCTTTTGAAGTTTTTTTATTTGCATTGTCCTTCTCTCCACAAACGATTAATACCGGACAAGACACCTTATGCAGTGAGTCACTGAAATCTAATTCAGCCATCG
>ERZ1026850.753-NODE-753-length-19117-cov-8.417899_pt1 | contig 19117 bp, 16 predicted proteins | sample MGYA00380155_ERZ1026850 | MGnify/ENA primary metagenome ERZ1026850 (study PRJEB33269, sample SAMEA4719791) | human gut metagenome | biome: human-associated habitat; feature: organic feature; material: feces | place: Cameroon | collected 2013-10 ... | reverse complement strand
GTATATAATTATCCTACTCAGGTGTGCAAACGAGAGGGTGCAACTTCTATTGAATGGAGTGACAAATATTGGGAGGAAATTAAAAGGATAATTAATAGTAACAGTATTTGTAAAGAGAACGCTATTGTTTTGTAATAAAGTGTAAAATTTCAGTCTTATGGAACGATTGAAAGCAACAGAAGATTCATTGTTACAAAATCGGTAGGTTCAAGTTCCTTTGCATAAATTTTTTGAAATAAGTATTGACCCCGACGTTACGTAATAGTCTATGCTAAAGTCACCAAGTCAAGGGAGAAAATAAAAATGATGACAGTGCATGAAGTGAGTAAGCTTGCCGGAGTGAGTATACGCACTCTACAATATTATGACAAGATTGGTCTTTTACATCCGACGGGATACACCGATGCAGGCTACAGACTGTATGACGATGCAGATTTGGAGCGCCTTCAACACATACTACTGTTTCGTGAATTAGAGTTTCCACTTAAAGACATCAAGGCAATTATAAATAGTCCGGATTTTGATAGAAGCAAAGCTTTGGAACAACAGATAGAACTGCTTAGGCTTAAAAAAGAACATATTGATAACTTGATGAACTTTGCACTTGGAATAAAATTATTGGGAGTGAAACATATGGACTTTAAGGCTTTTGACAGAAGTAAGTTGGATGAATATTCCAGACAGGCAAAGGAATTATACGGTAGCACACCGGAATACAAAGAAATGGAAGAAAAGCAGAAGAATCGTACTGAGGAAGATGAGAAAATCTTAGCAGATAGATTTATGCTTCTATTTAAGGAGGCCGGAAAAATAAAGAATAGTGATCCAGCATCCATTGACGCGCAGAATCTAGTAAAAAGAATACAGGATTATATTACAGAAAACTTATATACCTGCACAAATAAGATCCTGTGTGGACTAGGAAAAATGTATTCAGGTGGCGGAGAAATTACAACGAATATTGATGTTTATGGTGGTGAAGGTACCGCTGTCTTTGTAGCAAATGCGATAGAGATTTATTGTGATAAAGCAGAGTAAATTTTATTTATGTAAATATCATGAGACCGTTTATAGCGCCGAGCGACCGCTGGTCAACGCATCACCGACCGGCGGTCGCTCGGCGCAAATTGCAGTTTCTGCTTTCAAAAAATAAAAAAATTTGTGTTTTTGAAAGCGGGTGACTATATGAAAACAATCACGAGAGCAAACTATCTCGACAGAATCATTGAACTGAATGGCACTCCTGACATCAAGAGCTTCAAATTCGAGATGCTTATCCTAAGATGATTATTGCACGAACCAGGCATCGGAAATATACAAAAAATTACTGCGTTTCTCCGGTTTTTTGCTTTTTTATTTTTCAAAAAATGTCAAAAAAATAAAATAATGTTGATATTTACGATAATTGTGCAATTTTAGAATAAATGACTAGACAAAAAAGAAAATATAGGTTAATGTGTATATATAACAAATGTGACGGGTAAGATAATTGTGCAAATTTACATACTGAAAAGGTCTGCAGAATCTATCGGTTGTCAATTCGTCAAAACAAATGGGAACAGGAGATGAGAAACGGATGAAACAGTTTACTTACGTGATCACGGATGAAATTGGTATTCATGCAAGACCGGCAGGTCTTCTGGTTAAGGAAGCCAAACAGTTCCAAAGTACAGTGATGCTGACCTGTAATGGAAAGAGTGCCGTTGCAACCAAGCTTATGGCTGTTATGGGGATGGGCGTTAAGCATGGTGATCCGGTTGAGGTTTCGATTGAGGGACCGGATGAGGATACTGCTTATGAGGCAATGGAGAAGTTTTTCCAGGAGAATCTGTAAAACAGAATCCTGTAAATCACATGAGAGGGTGAAAAATGGAAAAATATATTGGAAAATCCGTATATAAGGGAATCGCGATCGGTCCTGTCCATGTTCTGAAGAAAAGAGATCACCTCGTCAAAAGAATACATGTAGATCATGTGGAAAAAGAACTGGAGCGTCTTGAGAAGGCCAAGGAGCAGGCGTTAAGCCAGCTTGGAGAGCTGTACGAGAAGGCCATGCAGGAGGTCGGAGAGGTCAATGCAGCAATCTTCGAGGTTCATCAGATGATGCTTGAGGATGATGATTATCAGGATGCTATACACAATCTGATCCAGAATGAGGAAGTGAATGCGGAGTATGCAGTAGCAGTTACCGGTGATAATTTTGCCGAAATGTTTGCCAACATGGATGATGAGTATATGCAGGCACGCTCGGCAGATGTCAGGGATATTTCGAACCGGTTGGTCCGTAACCTTGCCGGAGAGGAGCAGATGGACTGGAGTAAGCTGGAACCGTCCATTATTGTTGCGGATGATCTGACACCGAGTGAAACGGTACAGATGGATAAGAATAAGATCCTTGCTTTTGTCACTGTTCACGGCTCTACTAATTCGCACACTGCGATTCTTGCCCGTATGATGAATATCCCGGCGCTGATCGGTGTGCCGCTTGAGCTGGAGAAGCTTCATAATGGAACCATAGCTGTTGTGGATGGTAAAAAGGGCGCCTTTTTCCTTGATCCGGATGAGAATGAAATCCATCTGGCAGAGGTACAGCAGCTGGAGGAACAGGAGCAGAAGCGTCTTTTAGAGAATTATAAGGGCAGGGAATCCGTTACGAAAAGCGGAAAGAAAATCCATGTCTTTGCAAATATCGGAAGCGTCTCGGACGTGGCTTATGTGCTTGAGAATGATGCTGAGGGTATCGGGTTATTCCGGAGTGAGTTCCTGTATCTTGGCAGATCCGGGCTTCCGGATGAGAATGAGCAGTTCAACGCTTATCGTCAGGTATTGCAGATGATGGCCGGAAAGAAGGTTGTCATAAGGACACTGGATATAGGGGCAGATAAGAACGTGGATTATCTTGGACTGGGAAAGGAAGATAACCCGGCCATGGGATACCGCGCAATCCGGATCTGTCTGGAGCAGCCGGATATTTTTAAAACACAGCTGAGAGCTCTTCTGCGGGCTGCTAAATATGGAAATCTCGCGATCATGTATCCGATGATCATTTCGGTAGAAGAGGTCAAGAGTATTGGAGAAATTGTTAAGGAGGTGGCAAAGGAGCTGGATGAAGAAAAGGTTCCGTACACCATTCCGGAGCAGGGGATCATGGTGGAGACACCAGCAGCAGTCATGATGAGTGAAGAGCTTGCGGAGCTTGTGGACTTCTTCAGTATTGGAACCAATGATCTGACCCAGTATACACTGGCGATCGACCGGCAGAACAGTAAGCTGGACCGGTTCTATAATCCGCATCATGAGGCGGTTCTCCGGATGATACAGAAGACGATTGACGGAGCCCATAAGCATGGTAAGTGGGTCGGTATCTGCGGAGAGCTTGGGGCAGATACAGCGCTTACAGAGCGGTTTGTACAGATGGGGATTGACGAGCTGAGTGTCGCACCGTCGATGGTGCTTCCGGTTCGTAGTAAAATATGTGAAATGGAGTAAATGAAATGAGAATATACAGGGCAAAAGATTATGAGGAAATGAGCAGAAGGGCAGCAGGCATCGTTTCGGCACAGATCATTATGAAACCTGACTGTGTGCTTGGACTGGCAACAGGATCCACTCCGATTGGCCTTTACAAGCAGCTGATCGAATGGTACCGGAATGGTGATCTGGATTTTTCCGGAGTAAGAACGGTGAACCTGGATGAATATAAGGGAATCAGCCGCGAGAATGATCAGAGCTATTATTACTTCATGCATCAGAATCTGTTTGACCATGTGAATATTCCGGCGGAGAATACACATCTGCCAGACGGTATGGAGCCGGATTCTGAAAAGGAATGCAGGAGATACGAGGAATTGATCCGATCCATGGGATGTGTGGACTTACAGCTTCTTGGCATCGGGCATAACGGACATATCGGTTTTAATGAGCCGTCAGATGTGTTTGATAAGCAGGTTCACTGTGTGAACCTGACACAGTCGACTATTGAAGCGAATAAGAGATTTTTCGCATCGGCAGAGGATGTTCCAAAGCAGGCTTATACCATGGGGATCCAGACGATCATGCGCTCGAAAAAAATTCTTATCATGGCTAATGGTGAGGGCAAGGCAGATATTATAAGGGATTCCTTCTTTGGACCGATTACGCCGAAGGTTCCGGCATCCGTTCTTCAGCTGCATAATGATGTCACGCTGGTAGCTGATGAAGCTGCCCTTAGTAAGATCCCTGTATCGTTCGTCTAAGAGACGCTGTGAGAAAACAGAGCAGATAGAGGTGTGGAACGATGATTATAAAGAATGCGGATATTTTTACACCGGATCACCGATTTGTACAGGGTGATGTTACCGTTACCGGAGACCGGTTTTCCACAGTCCTTGAGGAAACGGATGGTGACGGACAGGTGGTGGATGCTGCCGGGCTATATATGATCCCGGGACTCGTAGATATTCATTTTCATGGCTGCAAGGGCGCGGATATGTGTGATGGAACGCAGGAAGCCCTGGATATCATAACAGAATACGAGGCCAGCGTCGGAGTAACATCGGTTTGTCCGGCAACCATGACGATACCGAAGGATGAGCTCCTTGCGGTAATGAAGAATGCCGGTGCATATTCCTATAAGGGAGGAGCACACCTGGTCGGGATCAATATGGAAGGACCGTTTATCAGTGCTTCGAAAAAGGGTGCACAGGCAGCAGAAAATATTATTCCCTGTGATTATGAGTATTTCAGACAGCTTCAGGATGCTGCTGGCGGGTTGATCCGGCTTGTGGATATTGCTCCCGAAGAGCCAGGAGCCATGGGATTTATTGACCGGACGAAATCAGAGGTGGTTATATCCATAGCGCATACGGTATCGGATTACGATACGGCGTGTGAGGCTATCCGGCATGGGGCATCCCATGCAACGCATCTGTATAACGCAATGCCGCCGCTGAATCACCGGAATCCGGGGGTGATCGGCGCAGTCAGAGATTCAGAATCGTGTCATGTGGAATTAATCTGTGATGGCGTACATGTCCATCCGTCTGTAATCCGTGCAACCTTTGCCATGTTTGGTGCAGAACGGGTGATCTTGATCAGTGACAGCATGAGGGCAACTGGATTAGAGGATGGCGAATACACGCTGGGCGGACAGCCGGTAGTGGTAAAAGGAAATCTGGCAACGCTTCATGACGGTACGATAGCCGGTTCAGCTACGAACCTGATGGATTGTATGAGATTTGTTGTAAAAAATGCAGGTATTCCGCTGGAGGATGCAGTGATGTGTGCATCGGAGAATCCAGCCAGGGAAATCGGTATTTTTGACCAGACAGGAAGTATTCAGGCAGGTAAAAAAGCAGATTTCGTGCTTCTTGATAAAGAATTAAATATTGTAGGTATTTATATCGACGGAAAGGAACAGCCATGTTAGGTTTTTTTAAAGGAAAGACAAAGGAAAATGTGATCTGTTCACCCTGTGAAGGAACGGTGACACCGCTCACCGAGGTTCCTGATCCTACTTTTTCAGAGAAGATACTGGGTGATGGATTTGCAGTGATCCCGTCAGAGGGAAGGTTTTTCGCTCCGGCGGACGGAGAGGTGACGATGGTGTTTGATACCCTGCATGCGGTTACGATGACGACTGCGCAGGGAACGGAGCTTCTGCTCCATGTCGGACTGGAGACTGTTACATTAAAGGGAGAGCCCTTCCGTGTGCATGTAGCAGCAGGAGATCAGGTGAAGCAGGGAGATCTCTTAATGGAGGCAGATCTTGATAAGATCAGGGAGGCCGGACTTAATATCATATCTCCGGTTGTAGTATGCAATACCGATGATTATTCAAGAATAAGTTTGCTGAAGGAAGGCGGAGCTCTGCCGGGAGAGGAAGTACTCAAAATCGGGTAAGCACCCGGATCATACTGTAAAATGGATTGGAACAATCCAATTTTAATTTTATAAGAACATGCAAAGGAGGAAGAAAGTATGAAATTTCTTCAAAAACTGGGAAAAGCGTTAATGCTTCCCGTAGCAGTACTGCCCATCTGTGGTATTCTCATGGGTATTGGCTACTGGCTGTGTCCGGCAACTATGCAGGGTGGAGAAATCCAGGGTGCAGCTAACTTAATCGGTCTGTTTTTGGTAAAAGCCGGTGGTGCTTTGATTGATAACATGGCCATTCTGTTTGCGATCGGTGTCGGTGTCGGTATGTCAGAGAAAAATGATGGTACCGGCGGAATCGCAGCACTTGCTTCCTGGTTGATGATCACCACACTTCTTTCAACCGGAGTTGTAACAACCATCATGCCGTCTGTCGCAGACAGCGCAACCAAGACTCTGGCATTTAACAAGATCGCGAATCCGTTTATTGGAATCCTTGCCGGAATCATCGGTTCTATGTGCTATAACAAGTTCAAGAACACCAAGCTTCCGGACTGGTTATCATTCTTCAGCGGAAAGCGCTGCGTAGCAATTATCGCCGGTGTAGTTTCTATTCTGGTATCTGCAGTACTGCTGTTCGTATGGCCGTTACTGTTTGGCGGACTGGTTGCACTTGGAGAAGCAATCGTAGGTATGGATGTAGTTGGTGCAGGTATTTATGCATTCCTGAACCGTCTGTTAATTCCTACCGGATTACACCATGCATTGAATAACGTATTCTGGTTTGATACCATTGGACTTGGAGATCTTCAGCACTTCTGGGCTGGTGAAACCTCCGCAGATGTATCCTGGAGCCTCGGAATGTATATGTCCGGCTTCTTCCCTTGTATGATGTTCGGTATCCCGGGTGCGGCACTTGCAATGGTAAGATGTGCGAAGACCACAAAGAAAAAAGCAGCGATCGGACTTGTTGCTTCCGCAGCACTCTGCGCATTCATTTGTGGTGTTACAGAGCCGTTTGAATTTGGTTTCATGTTCCTTGCTCCTGGACTTTATGTAATTTATGCATTACTTTACGGTATCTTCACCATGATTACCGTTGCACTTGGCTTCCGTGCAGGCTTTAGCTTCTCTGCAGGCGCGATGGATCTGTTATTCTCATCCTCACTTCCTGCAGCACAGAGAACATGGCTTATTATCCCGCTCGGAATTGCAGCCTTTGTTGTATTCTACTTCGTATTCTACTTTGCCATTAAAAAATGGGATCTTAAGACCCCTGGCAGAGAAGATGATGATGATTTAGAGAAGGAAAAGAGCATTGAGCTTGCAAGTGATGATTATACAGCCATTGCAAAGGCTATTCTTGAGGGCTGTGGCGGAAAGGATAATATCACAAGCATTGATAACTGTGTTACAAGATTGAGACTGGAGGTAAAGGATATTACCGCAGTCAATGATAAGAAGATCAAGGCCGCAGGTGTTGCGGGAGTCATTAAGCCAGGTAAGACCTCAGTTCAGGTAATAGTTGGAACCAAGGTTCAGTTCGTGGCAGATGCATTCTCAAAGCTTTGCGAATAAGAAAACAGCCGTAGGTACGGCAGCTAAGGGGCTATGTATGACATAGCCCCTTTTTTAGGTATCATACTGCTTATTATACAGTCTTGCAATCACGTCAATCATATCATCCTTATTATCACTGAAATTGTTTTTTGACCATATATGGAACATGTTGTAGAGAGTGCCTGCAAATGAGATAAGGGTATATTTATCACTATCACAGGACCATTTTTCAATAATATATTGAGTGAGTGTACTCAGAAAAAACATGTCGAATCCACATTGGACAAGTCCATACAGGAATTCTCTGTGTTTATAGATATAGTTAAAATAGTGAAAAAGGTGGTATTCATCACAATATAATCCCCTTGTATTTTCCAAAGTATCATCAGTTTTGTATTCTTCAAATATTTCATTGAGATGTTTCATAAATATATCTTCAATAGAATCATAATTTCTGTAAAATGTCATCCGGGAAACACCTGCTTTTTTGCAAAGCTCAGATACATTTATAGAAGAAAGAGGTTTATCCTTTATTAGCTGAAGGATGGCAGAGACAATGCATTCCTTTGAAAGAATATTTGTATAACTGATCCGTTTATTTGTCATGTTACAGAAGCCTCATATTTGTCACAATGTCTTATTAGTAGTAAATAATAATTGAAAAATGAACTACACGGTGTTACAATGTGTAACAGTAAAATTATATATCGTAACATGATTTTATGCAATACTTTGTTGGGAGAAAGTAAAATGGGTAAATATGTACTAAGCTGCTGTTCTACAGCAGATCTTTCTAAAGAGCATTTTGAAGCAATTGATGTGAAATACATTTGTTTTCACTATGAAATAGACGGTGTACCATATTTAGATGATTTGGGGCAAAGCATGCCATTTGATGAGTTTTATGCAAGAATGGCGGCAGGAGCAGAAACAAAAACATCCCAGATTAACGCAGATGAGTTTACAGAATATTTCAGATCTTTTCTGGAGCAGGGACTTGATATTCTTCATGTGTGTCTGTCATCAGGAATTACGGGAGTAATCAATTCTGCTAATATTGCCAGGGAAATATTGGAAGAAGAATTTCCGGATCGGAAGATATATATAGTTGATTCTCTAGGAGCTTCATCCGGATATGGATTAATAATGGATACAATGGCAGGATTACGGGATCAGGGAATGACAATTGATGAATTATATCATTGGATAGAGGAAAATAAACTGCGAATGCATCACTGGTTCTTCTCTACAGATCTTTCTTTTTATATAAAAGGCGGAAGAATTTCAAAGACAGCTGGAGTGATCGGACAGGCGCTTAATATTTGTCCGCTCCTGAATATGGATTATATGGGAAGACTTATTCCGCGGTATAAGATCAGAACGAAAAAAAAGGTGTTCAAAGCTGCTGTTAACAAGATGGAAGAGCTTGCCGATGATGGTCTGGATTATTCCGGAAAATGTTATTTGTGTCAGTCAGCCTGTATGGAGGATGCAAAAGAGGTTGCCAGACAGATTGAAGAGAGATTTCCAAAGCTGAATGGCAGAGTAGAGATTAACAATATTGGAACTACGATCGGCAGTCATACGGGACCTGGAACAGTATCCATATTCTTTTGGGGAAAGAAGAGGATGGATTGATCCTGTAGAATAATGTGAGAAAATTTACTTGTCATTAGTCGTTGCAAATAAGGAGAAACCCGAATGAAAAATCTTAAAGTAAGAGCAAAAATGTACTTGATTCTGGTATGTGTGCTTGTAGAGTCAATTTTTTGTATTTCCTATTCAAAAACGAATCTGGACAAATTGAAAAATTCAGCAGAAGCCATCATTGTTCAACAAGAAGAAAATGGAAATCTGGATTCAGCAGAAGCTGTTGAACAGCTGGATAATATGCAAAAAGCCATTTTGAACAGACTGGTTACAATATGTGTTTTGTTTGTAGGAGTAATTATTTTAATTGGGTTTTTCATTTCAAAAAGCTTTACAGTGGCACTGGATAAGCTAAATTGTGGAATGGCTTATTTGTCCAGGAGGGATTTTACACGGGAGCTTGATTCAAATTTATTGAGAAGATCTGATGATTTTGGTAAGCTTGCCCAGATCATTGAAGCAATGCGTCAGGATATGCAGGAATTGATTGGTCAGGTAAAGCACGAATCCGGAGAGTTAGATAATATTGTTATTGAAGTCAAAAAAAATATTGAAACTCTGAATGCAGATCTGGAGGAGGTATCAGCAACTACGCAGGAATTGGCTGCCGGGACAGAGGAGACATCAGCATCACTTAACCAAATCGATTCTATGACAGGTGATATGGAGAAGGTTGCTGCTGATATTATGGAGCGTGCAAAAGCCGGTGAAAGGTCTGCCAGTGATATTCACAGCAAAGCAAGAAATATCAAAAAGGATACACTGGAAAAGAAGATTTATCTGGATAAGATGTGTTCGGAAATGGAGGAGGGTTTATTAAAAGCCCTTAAAGATGCAGAGGTAGTAGGTCAGATTAAGCAATTAGCAGAAGCGATCATGCAGATCACGGCTCAGACAAATCTGCTTGCTCTGAATGCATCCATTGAAGCGGCGAGAGCTGGTGAAGCAGGAAAAGGCTTTGCCGTTGTAGCAGATGAGATCAGACATCTTGCCGAGCAGTCTGGCACAACTATCGTACATATCCAGGAGGTGACCAAAGAAGTGTCTGCTGCAGTTGGTAATTTAAGCAATGATTCTAAAAAAATGTTAGATTTTGTTGCAACAGATATCAGTAAGAGCTTCGAAGAATTTGCGGTAATGGCAGATAGCTATGATGGAGATGCTGACAAGGTGGAAAGCCTTGTAGATGAGTTTGCAGCTGCAGCGGAGAGTCTGGGAATGACGATTACTAATGTTAAAAACGCCATTTCAGATGTAAATACTGCTACCAATGAGGGTGCTGAAGAAACAACACTTATTGCCAATAATATTGCCAGTGTTTCATCTGAATTTAATCAGACAGTACAAAGAGTTACAGCTGCAGCCGAAATTTCTAATCAACTGAAAAAAAGCGTCGTCAAATTTCAAATGTAAAAATAGTGTTGCATAATATTGAATTATATAGTAGTCAACTGGACATGCAGGAGCATATATATGTGTAAAAAAGAGTGTATTGCGAAGACAATAAGGGTATTGTCTATTCCGCCGGTTATGGTTTCCACACTTATTCTTATTTTAGCTTTAAACAAAGAAGGGATTTTCAGAAATACTTCAGAAATAGTTATTTCCATTGTACTACTCGGTTTTGTTCCTATTCTGGCATATGCTTTGAATGGGATTGTACCGGGATTCAGGGAACAGGGAAGAGAAGGGCAGAGAAAGCTTGCGTTTATTACCAATCTGATTGGTTATAGTGCAGCATTTTTGTGGGCACTCATTTCGGATGCAGAAAACGCATTGCTGCTCATTTGCTCGACATATTTCTTTTCTGTTCTTTTTTTATCAATATGCAATAAGGTTTTTCATTATAGAGCAAGTGGTCACGCATGTAGTTTTACAGGTCCGCTGGTATTGCTGATTTACTTCTTGGGCTGGAAGGTTATAGCACCCTGTTTACTGGTTGCTGCATTAATTATCTGGTCTTCTGTCTATCTTAAGCGACATACAGCAAAGGAATTAACAGGTGGAATAGTGGTATGTTTGTTTTCATTTGTGTTGTCACTATTTTTGATCACACTTGTTTGATGATGGGAGGAAAAAGCATGAAGGTTGCAATATTAACAGATACGAATAGCGGTATCTATGCAGAGGAAGCGGAACAAATGGGCATCTTTGTGATGCCTATGCCGGTAATTATAGAGGATGAAATATATTATGAGGGGATCAATCTTACAGAAAAAGAATTTTTGGAGGCTCTTACTGCCGGGAAGAGGGTAACCACTTCACAGCCAGTTTTGGGGGATTTACTGGATACATGGGACAGGCTTCTGAATGAGTATGATCAGGTTGTATATATTCCGATGTCAAGTGGTCTTAGCAATTCCTGCAGTGCCGCAATGGCAATTGCTGCGGAATACGAAGGAAGAGTTTTTGTTGTGGATAATCATAGGATTTCAGTTACATTAAGACAGTCGGTAATAACAGCAAAAGCAATGGCTGTGGAAGAAAAGGATGCGGAGGAAATTAAGACATTTTTGGAAGCCGAGGCTTTTCACTCGAGTATATATGTATCAGTAAATACATTAGAATATTTAAAAAAGGGTGGGAGAATTACACCGGCTGCGGCAATGATTGGCAGCGTATTAAGTATAAAACCGGTTTTAACAATTCAAGGAGAAAAACTGGATTCATTTGCAAAAATCCGTGGAAATATGAATAAATGCGAGCTGCGAATGCTGAAGGCGATAAAAGCTGATATCCAAAATAGATTTTCTGATGTACCGGAGGAACATTTACACATTGGAACAGCGGGAGCCGGATTAAGCCCGGAGTGTAAAAATGAGTGGATGCAAATGGTTAAACAAGCATTTCCTGAGGCAGATGTGTATTATAACCATCTTTCAGCAAGCATTGCAACGCATACCGGACCAGGCGTTGTTGGTCTGGGTGTAAGTGTTTTCTGACAATATATTTCGGATAAAATGATTATTATTTCTGTAAAGTTCACCACTAAAAAAATAGATGTCAAAAACCTATTGACTTTGAAGAGATATTCTGCTATATAATTAGTCGAAAATAAAGAGAAAGGAAATAATAATCTATGTTGGCACGAAAAAATATGGCGAAAAAGAAATTGGAAAATATGCATCTGCAGGAAAGGATAAATTATGGCTACAGAAAAGTCATCAATATGATGTTGATCTCGGGGCTGTTTTCCGTAGTGGTCATAGGTGTGTTGTTTGCCAATATGGAAAATTACATAGAAAATGTCGCAGCTGCAGACCAGGCAGTAAAAATCTGCAGGATAAATGTGAATGCGGCAGCGAGAAACATCAGGGAGATGGCATTAAATGATGATACATCTGCTTATGACGGTTATGAACAGACAGTTGAAAAGCTGCTTACAGAGGTTGATGATGAGCTGAAAACCTTAAAGAGAACAGGGGTTGTTCCTGATGCGGATTATGAAGAATACGCATCTGCTCTTTCTGACTGGGGAACTCTGGGTTATTCTATCATAGAAGAAATTAAAAATGGTGACAGGGAAAAAGCAATCGACTTAATTCTTAATGAATGTACTCCGGCATTAAATAAGCTTGTACAAATTGCTATAAAATTAGATGACATGACAGATGAAGTAAGCAATCGGGCTGCCAGAACTACGGTTATCTTTACGGTGGCAGGAATTGTATGTATTATTGTCTGTTTAGTCTTTGCGTTAGTGCTGACGAAGAAAACAAGCAAAAAAGTACTTGATACCATTCTGGAGCCATTACGTGCAGTTGAAGATGTTGCAAAGGAACTGACGGAGGGAAATCTGCACAGTACGCTTGAGTATCATTCTGAAGATGAGATAGGAAGCCTGGCACACAGCATGCGCAAATCAATTAGTATTCTGGGAAGCTATGTAGATGATATTGACCGTGCAATGAAGCTGTTTGCAGAAGGAAATTTTGATGTTCAGCCAGAAGTAGAGTGGAAGGGTGATTTTGTCGGGATTCTGAATTCCTTTATGATGTTTGAGGAAAGCATGGCAGAAACGATCAAGGATATTCAGAATGTTTCGAATGACGTTTCAAGCTCGGCAGAGCAGGTGGCATCAAGCTCTAATGATCTTGCAGACGGAGCTACAAACCAGGCGGCAGTCGTAGAAGAGCTGACAGCAACAGTTGCTGGTGTTTCTGAACAGGTAGAAAAGAATTCGCAATCTGCGAGGGAAATCAGTGGAAGAGTGGATGAGCTTGGAAATGCCATCGCAGAAAGCAATGGCAAGATGCATGAAATGGTTGCTTCCATGAATGAGATCAATGAAGCATCCAGAGAGATTGACAAAATTATTGCGACGATCAATCAGATCGCATCTCAGACCAATCTTCTTGCATTGAATGCTTCTATTGAAGCAGCAAGAGCCGGAGAGGCCGGAAAAGGATTTGCAGTTGTGGCAAATCAGGTAAATCAGTTAGCGGATCAGAGTGCCCAGGCAGCAAAGGAATCTGCAGCATTAATTGAAACCTCTGTGAAAGCTGTGGAAAAGGGTATGGTGATCGCAGGAGAGACTGCAACACAGCTGGAAGGAGTAGCAGAAAACTCCAAGGTGATCACGGAAGAGGTTACTAATATCGCAGAAACCCTAGAGACACAGACGGCAGAGATTCAGCAGATCAATGAGGGAATTGAACAGATCAATGACGTTGTACAGACGAATTCCGCAACATCAGAGGAATGTGCGGCTGCCAGCCATGAGATGAGCAATGAAGCTGAAAATCTGCGTGAAATGATCCGCAGATTTAAGGTTGCAAAGGTTAAAAAGACTGAAAAATAAAGGTTAGTATCCGGGGATGAGGTCACTGCACATAGAAAAAATTTCTGTGATGTATTCACTTTCATCCCCGGAGGAGATTGTGTTACACGATTTTCAAGGGAAGACGAAAATAGCCGCCATTACCACGAATAATGACGGCTGTTGTAAAACAGATTCTTAATTATCGAGGGTAAGCCGTTTTTCTGGCTTTCCCTTTTTCTATATCCAATATAACACGTGGGCATATCACACTTTACATTATTCATGATTTGGATTAGGATAAGTCTATATATAGTGGAAGTTGGAAAATACATAAAGGCAGGAAATGCAATTATGGGAAGGTTGTTGAGCCTGTTTATGGGTGGAAATTTTTATATAGCTATTTCAGTGGGAACCCTCGCGTGCTATTTATTCTTATTGTCCTGTTTTGTCAGTATTTCAAGGGAAGAAAGAGTCGTGCATTATCTGAGGATCATTCTGGTGGCACTTTCGTGCTGGACAGGTGGTTCTGTTCTGATGCGCCTGCAGATCAGTCCCGGGATGCAATTCTGGTTTCATTTCTCAATACTTGGTTTACTCATTATTCCTGTAGGAATGTATGGATTTTTGTTCTGTGTGCTTGAGATCCAGGGGAAACAGAAGCTTCTGAACATCTGTATGCTGGCATCCATAGCCGTAGCGCTTTTAAATGCATATACAGGAGTTCTCCTTCCTGTACCGGAAATACAGCAGCTGCCAGGTGGGAACATCTCCTATATTTACCATGCCAGACCGGGAATCTGGTTATGGATCGTCGCAGAGTGGATTCTTTTAATCTATGTAACTGTCCTTGCCCACAGAAAAATCGGAACACAGTATGAGTACAGGAGAAAGCTGGGTCCGCTGTTACTTGGGATGCTGCTTGTTTTTGCAGGAAATATTGCCTGTATTACACCACTTGGAAAAAATCTGCCGCTGGATGCCCTTGGCGGGGCGGGAATGGCGGTCTGCCTTTTACATGTTATTTTCACGCAATATTTCTTTTCGATTTCATCTCGTTTCATTACGGGAGCGGCTTATTTTGGAGCAATAGTTGTAGCATTTATCCCGGTGGTATGGTTTGGGCGCATTGCTGATGGCCTGTTTGACAAGGGCAGTCCTGATGAGCAGATGGTTATCATATTTATCGTGGCAGAGGGGATATGGTGTATCCTGATTTCAGCGCTGGCAAGGAGCTGGGCAGAGCATATACTGATCAGGAAAAGGAAATATATTGTTGACAGCCTTCTGGAATTTCAGGATAGTGTCACTTCCGTCATGAATAAGGATAAGCTGTATCAGATGATCCGGGAAACTGTCAATGCAGCGGTGAAGGACTGCTGTGCACACATTCTGGAGGAAAGGGATGGAGTCTTTGCAGAATACACAGAAAATGGAATAGTACCCCTGACGAGAGAGGTGGAAGCACAGCTGGAACAGTTCCTTTACAGTGGCAGGGCGTATAAGGATCCGGCGTTTGCGGTCTTTAAATATGACGCTAAGATTTATGGGTTCCTATATGTAGAGCTTTGCAGGAAAAACAGACTTATTTATGACGAAATAGACTGTATCAGGCAGATCGGAAACAGTGTATCCAGTGTGCTGAAGAGTATTAATGCGTATGAGAGGCTGTATCAGGTATCGATCCACGATGGACTGACAGGCCTGTATAATAGAAATTTCTGTCGTGAGAATTTGGGAAAGCTGGATATCACGGCACGTCCTGTCGGTATAATCTATATGGATATGGACAACTTCAAGCTATATAATGAGCTGTATGGAGAAAGCATAGGAGATCAGGTTTTGTGCTGGTGTGCAAAACAGCTGCAGGAGACTGCAGATGACAGCATGAAGGTATTCCGTATGGGTGCCAATGAGTTCCTGATCATCACAGCTGAAGACAATAAGGACAAGCTGATCTCATTCGCAAAGCAGATCCAGAAGATCATGCTGGAGACAACGGAGGATAAGCCGAAGGTCATTCAGCTGATTACGTTCAGTATAGGTATCGCCTGGGATAAATCCATGGCGGAAGATGCAGATGAGCTGGCCCGGCAGGCGAAGCGGGCATCGTTTTATGCCAAGGGAAATGGAAAAAACTGTATTGAGGTTTATGAAAAGGATCTGAAGGAAAAGGATCAGGAGAGTGAAAGCAGCGAAAAGGGATATAGTCAGGTATCACCGACGATCTTTGCCCTGATGGCGGCAATAGATGCCAAGGATTCCTTCACCTTCGAGCATTCTGAAAATGTTTCCAGATATGCAGAAAAGCTGGCGGCAAAGCTCGGGCTTCCGAAGGAGGATATCCAGATTGTAAAGGTAGCAGGACTGCTCCATGATATTGGCAAGATCGGTATTCAGGACAGTATCCTGAAAAAGCAGGGTAAGCTCACAGATGAGGAGTACAGCATAATAAAAACACATGTAGAAAAGTCTGTCGAGATGATCCGTGTTCTTCCTCATATGGATTATGTCATTCCCGCGGTTTTGTCCCATCATGAACGGTATGATGGAAAAGGATATCCGAATGGGATCCGTGGAAATGAGATCCCCATCCTTGGAAGGATTCTCACGGTTTGTGACAGCTTTGATGCCATGGTCTCCCGCAGAGCCTATAAGGAAGCTATGAGTATAGAGTATGCGATCGGGGAGCTGGAACGCGGCAAGGGAACACAGTTTGATCCAGACGTGGCACAGGCATTTATTGAATTAATAAGGGAAAATCCATCGTTTATTGCACAGTGATCAGATTTGGAACCCGGGATAATATAAGTAAAATAGAAATGAGGATCAGAAATTTATGGAACTGGATGTTTTAGGACTGGTTGCAGCATGTTCATATGCACTGGACTGTGTGGAAACAGAGCTGGTACATGTGACCAGCAGACATGCGAAGCGTGTGGCCTATATGAGTGTCTGCATGGCAGAACAGCTTGGAATATGTGGAAAAGATCTACAGGATCTGGCAGTGTATGCCCTGCTGCATGATAATGCCCTGACACAGTATATCCAGGAGGAGCTGCACAGTAATCTTACTGATATGAAGGATATGCCGCGGATAGGTGTTCACTGTTCGATTGGAGAGGAAAATATACAGGGATTTCCTTTTCATACAGATGTGAAAAATGTAATATTATATCACCATGAAAATGCAGATGGGAGCGGACCGTTTGGAAAGAAATCTGAGGAGGTACCGCTTTTTTCACGAATAATACATCTGTGTGATTTGTTGGATCAGGCGTGCTGCCGCAAGGCGTTTACCACAGAGACATGGGAATGGGCGAAGGACATTCTCCAAAGGATAAGAGGTACTATGGTAGATGAGGAATGTACAGAGGCACTCGAACGGATATTTTCAGAAGAGTATTTTCTGTCCCTTGAAGGAAATTTTGAAGTCTCTCTGTGGAATAAGGTGCCAAGGCAGAAGCAGGAGCTTGACTTTTTCCAGATCAAGAAGCTGGCAGGGTTTTTTGCACAGATCGTAGATTATAAATCTCCCTTTACCAGTACACACTCGATCGGTGTGGCAGAGAGGGCAGAGAAGCTGAGCCGCTATATGGGCTTTGATGAAGAAACGGTGCAGAAGATGTATCTTGCCGGAGCACTGCATGATATAGGAAAGGTTGCAGTAGGTAATGAGATTCTGGAGAAGCCTGACCGGCTGACCGATGCCGAGTTTGCTGTGATGAAGCATCATGCTGCTTATACATACAATATTCTGTCAGAAATTGATGATTTTGAGGAAATACGGGACTTTGCAGCATTTCACCACGAGCGGCTGGACGGAACGGGTTATCCATTTGGCAAGGATGCTTCTGAACTGAATGTACAGGAACGGATGATGGCGTGTATTGATATTTACCAGGCACTGACAGAGAGCCGTCCTTATAAAAAGGGCATGTCCCACGAAAGGGCCTGTGAGATCCTGAAGAATATGGCAGATAAAGGATGGCTGGATATGGATATCATAGATAAGATCGAAATGAGCCTGTAACAGAGGTATTTACCATGGCAATTGCAGCAGATCTTTTACAAAGATGTACCAAATTAAATTTCTATTGGGTCCAGGTAAAGCAGTGTTTCACCAGTAGAGCTTCATATTTTCCTCGATTTCAATATCAGGGAGCTTCAGCTCCTTCCTGATACTGTCTGCCGTATCCTGATAGCTTATATGAAATCGCTTACAGGTACGGATCATGGCAGGTATTACTTCTGCCCTGCCTTCAACCCTACCTTCTCTTTTTCCTTCTGCCCTGCCTTCAATTCTGCCTTCTCTTAGTCCTTCTTTTCTGCCCTTTCTGACATACTGGTCAAATAATTCACACATACTGATCTCATCCTCCTCTTTCACTTGCATTTCCTGAAGTATGGTCTCCGTATCCTCTACATTCTCATCTCCGGAGAGTACTCTTAGCAGCTTGATCAGAGCCTCCTTATGTACTACCTTCTGCTCTGACCGGTAGTCCTTTCCTTCTGCCAGGTAATCAACCACAATGCGCATGTCACTCTGAAACCGCCGTCTTACTTCTTCTGGCAGGTTTCTGAGTTCAAATACATGAAGCTTCAGGTCATCCACATAGGACATTGTCCTGGCCGGCAGCTTCTTACCTTCAAACAGTTCATGGGTGCTTCTGCCTCCGGTCCATTTCCCTTTTCCCCAGTAAAGAACAAGCTCTATCACCGGGAATCTGTTCTGTGTCTTCTTTTCATACTGCTCCCTGTAGATGCCTCCGACATAGCTGGCTTTGCGAAGCAGCATATCCGGATCCTTCTTCGTCTGATTGGCGAAAAGATATACGGTTCTTATCTCACCGTCTGCCATATCGTACTTTGCGATATCCTCCAGCTGATTCCGCAGCTTTGTTTCTCCCTGATACAGAGTTTCTGTCGGAGATGCCAGAAGATTCTCTTCCTTTATCTCCTGCTTTCCCTCATACAGGAGTACATTGAGAATATCAGCCGCAATATCCGGATATGTTTCAAAATTCTTCGTTACAAGATCATTTGTCTCCATCCATCCTCCTTCTGCCGGGAAATCCAGATGATGACAGATAATCCTTCTATTCAAAATCTCCTGAAATCTCCCGCTTATATGTTTTCTTTTGAAAATAAGCATAGATTTCAGATTTAGATGCCAGTCTAAGCTGGCCTGACAACAACAGATAAAATATGCTTAACTTGAATTGTGTATATATCATATCACAAAATCAATTAAGCAGCAATATATTATGGTCAGTTTATCGTTTTATTATATTT
>ERZ1026850.752-NODE-752-length-19172-cov-4.965005_pt1 | contig 19172 bp, 9 predicted proteins | sample MGYA00380155_ERZ1026850 | MGnify/ENA primary metagenome ERZ1026850 (study PRJEB33269, sample SAMEA4719791) | human gut metagenome | biome: human-associated habitat; feature: organic feature; material: feces | place: Cameroon | collected 2013-10 ... | reverse complement strand
ACTCAGATGTGGCAGCAGCAGGGCATCACCTCCTACGTCTGCGGCAGCCATGCCGTCTACCGCAGACGTACCGTCCACGGTGGCGGTGCCATCCGCCAGCTCCTTCTCGCTTTCGGCAAAGCTACTGTCGGCATAACCACCGCCGAATGTTCCACGCAGCCAGTTGCCCGCATACGCCAGAAATGCTCTGGTCTGAGGTCTGGTATCAAACAGCATCCGGTTTGTCTCCAGATTGACACCCGCCAGTGTACCGTCCCGATACGCCACCAGCAGCCAACCCTTAGTGGTGTTAAAATTATGCGCGATGTGCGAAATGCCCGTCATCCCCAATGCGTTGGTTTTTGCCGTGCCACTGTAACACGCCAGTTTGCCGTCCTCGCCCAACAGGAAGAAGTTTCGAGCCACGCCATCTGCCACGTTCCATCTGGTGAGCGACACGCCATCGTACACCATGTTCTGCGCCGGAGCCACCGTGTAGTACAGTCCGTCTAATGTGAATATCCGGTAGTCGACCCGTTCCTCACCAAAGAGGGTAAATCCACGGTACACGCTTACCGTCACCGGCTGGCTGCCGGTAGTGATGGTGTACTGGTGGAACGGCTTGTTCTCACGCAGCTCCAGCGGGGTCACGGCGTCCGCCTGCGCTACCACTGCACCATCGTCCAGCGTGTAAATCCTTCCATCGCCGCCCAGTGCGCTGCCGTTCCACAGATGCAGAGCCTTTACGCCCGACGGAAGTGCAACGGTCTGCGGTGCGTCCTTTTTCTCCTCCGTCGTACCGTAATGTATTCTGCCGTCCGATGCAATATAGTACCATGTACTGCTGGACGCCATAACCGTCCGGTGCAGTTCACCCGCTTTGTACGTGATACTATCGGTACCATCGCTGACCGTAAGCGGTGAGTTGAAATCATAGGTCAGTGTGGCAACACCATTCTCGTCCAGCGGGACACTCGTCCCATTCACTGTGACCGAGGCATTGGGTACGCCCTCAATATTGACAGCGTCCACATCTGAAGCGTAAGCCGCCAGTGCCTGTGCCGCGCTGCCCTCACCCGCGGGCAGCGGAATACCGACTGCATTGCCAGCTGCGTCCACTTTGGCGTACTGCGGCACTTCACCGTTCTTGGGGTAGGGCATGAAGTTCGCCGTCAATGCAGTGTAATCCCAGTTGGTCTTGTGCAGCCCCAAGCCGGTATACTTCGCCTCCACGGCGAAGTCTGCCGAGGAGTACAGCACACCACTCCTGGGAATCGGATGAGTCTTGGCACCTGCCGCCGTATCAGCCGCCACCAGTGCCGCTGCCGTCTGTCCATTCAGCAGCATCCCCTCGTGAACGGCGATCTTCATGTCGCCCACTCCCACCGAATCCGGCGCGTTTGCCCACAGAGATGCTTTGTCGCTCTCCGCTCTCACCGAGCCCGCCAGCATAACGCCGGTGTAGTTCTTGGTGTCTGCCTGTTTGCTGGTGGTGTTCCAACGTCCAATCATGCCGCCCGCATAGTTATACGCGGAGACAGAGCCGTTGAAATAGCTGTTTTTGATGAAGAGTGGTAGTTGTGTCACTCCGTTCCGGAACAGTCCCACAAAACCGCCGCCGTTGCTGCCGTTGGTAAGGATAGTGGCACCCACTGCCACGCCATCCATCTGGAGGTTGTTGACCGCACCGACCACGCCGCCTGCATTACCGGACAGACTCTGCACCGTCACATCCTCCGCCACATAGCAGTATTGCGCCTGGAAACGCTTGGTCGCTTCGCCGGCGGCTGCGCCCAGCAGGCCGCCCGCACCGCCGCCCTCCGTGAAGATAGTCGTGTCGCGCACCACGCAGTTCCTCGTGGTTAAGTATCGCGCGCCCGCTTCATTACCGTCCAATCTTCCGATAATGCCGCCCGCATCTCCCGATGTAGTGGTAATCTTACAGCCCAATACCGTCACGTTGGTAAACGTGCCAACGTAGTTACTGCCCTTTGCTCCCAGCACGCCCACATTCCCCTTGGCGTTGACAGAGCTATCCTTTATCAGCACATTTTCCCACTGGGGCAGACCCATATACGAGCAGCAGATACCAGCACCGCTATTATTCGCTGTGGCGGTCACGCGGACGTTGGTCACCGTGATGTCCGAAACCTGCTCCGCCGATGGAGCCACACCGCCAATATTGAAAGTACCTTGCACCGTTATGTCGCTCACGTCCGTATTCCGCACGGAGGCACCGGAGCCGCCAAGCCCGCCGATATTATTGCAAAGGGTAGAAACGGTAGTACTTTTGACCGTTGACCGCCTGCCATCGGCATAGCCCTTGATACTGGCATTGCTCCCCACCAAGCCGCCCACTTGCCCCCCGCCGGAGCCGCAGCTAACGCCGATCTCCTCGGCGTACAGTCCGTTAATGGTGCCAGCGGAGCCGGCGTACACACCGCTCCAGCTCAGCTTGGAGTCTGTCTCGAGCTTGCAATTCGTCAAGGTAATGTTGGCGGATTCGCCCACCGTGCTGAAGAATCCGGCGTTCGCATTGTTGCTGCTGCCGGGCTTCATAGTAAACGTGCGGATGGTGAGATCCTCTACGTCCGGAGCTTTCAAAACGAAGCCACTTCGCACCGATGCGGTTTTGCTGGTGGTCGTGTCATAGGTGATGTTTTCGAATACCAATCCGCGCATCTCCGTGGCTATCATATTGATCCACGGCTCACCGCTCTGAGGTGCTCGGTAATTCAGATTGTAAAAGCCGACTTCACCTGTGCCCGCGCCTATCAGTCGCCCGATCTTCAAATCATAGAATTTCGTGGCGGCACCCTGGAAGTCCACTTTCCCGGTGATACGGAAATTCTCACTGGTCCTTCCGTGACCGGACTGCATCAAGGAGTTCCATGTGGCAACATTCGGCACGTCCCAGTAGGGCGTATGACCGAAGCTCACCTGTACCTTCAAGGTGTACGTTATCCCGTTGCGGGGATACGTAACGGTGGCATCGTAGAAATCCTTGCGCTGGATGAGAACCCCATCAACATCCTTCGCTGTCACCGTAATGTTGCTGGTATTCTCCTCAGCTGTGCTCTTGGACAGCTTAATAGAGGCCAGACCTGCCGTGACGTCGGATATATCGAAGCCATCCAGCTTCACCTGCAGCTCTTCATTGTCGTAGAGCGTCTGCATCTCCTCGCTGGTAAGTCCGGGATGGTACAGAATCAAGCTGCAGGCGTACTCTCCCGGCGTTCCGACGGTATACTTCGCCTCGCCCAACTCCAGTGTCGGCTCGCCGGACGCACCGGGAATGGGGATGTCCTCCTGTCCGTACAGCTCATTGCCGTCGCTGTCCACCGCCTTGGGCATACACTCCCGCTTCAGCGGCTCATAGCTGAAGCTTCTGCCGAAGCCCATGACGTCCACCCATGTGGCGCGAGACGCCAGCTCCTGACTGCTCAACAGGCGCGCCGCATCACCCTTAGCACCCTTTTCGATGCCGGAAACGACCTGTCCTTCATGGGCGAACACATTTGCCTGTGTCCAGTTGCCGGTCTTGTAGCCCGTGCCGCGGTTGACGTCCTTGGTGGTGATCGTCGTAATGTTACCCATCGCCAAGCCCTTTGTCATAGACCCCCACACAGCACCGGACAAGCCGCCCACGCTGCCATCGCTGGCGACAATGTCCACGTCTGCCCAGCAGTTCTGGGTGCGGGCAGCACCACTCGCCCTGTCGGTGCCGGTGATACCTCCCACAAGACCCGTGGTCGTGGTGATGGTTCCGGTGGCATAGCTGTTCTGCACGGACAGCACAGGCTGGTAAGTGTAGCCCATAATGCCACCGATACCGGCGGTGGTGTTAGTCTTAGTGATGTTGATATTGATGTCCCGCACGTAGCAGTTGCTGATGCCGACACCACGGGTCGATGCCACCAGACCACCGCAGGCAAGGTTGTATGCGGCGGTATTATCGGACAGGGAGCAGTTTGTGGCGGAGCAGTAGCGGATGACACCCACTTCCGGGACGTAGCCCAGCATTACGGAGAGGTTGCCGCCACCTGCCAGCGTACAGTTGCGGAAATGCAGATTCTCCAAAGTTCCGCTGCTGTCGGATATAAAGGAGGTGCTGCCGGCGAGCATAGACGAACCCGCTGTGATCTGCATCCCATCGATAACCAGATTCTTCACGGAAGCGTCTCTTCCCACAGAGAAGATCACCCACGGTCCCCGCACATTGAGCAGCGTGATGCCCCGGATGGTGTGCATATCACCATCAATGTTGCCCGTAAAGGCGACTTTCCGCCCGGTGGAAGCATTGTTTCCGTTGCCGTCAATACAAACGGCTCCGGGTGACAGCGCGGACAAATCCAAATCGTTCACCAGCCGATAGTTCCAGCTCCGCGTGGTGTCATTAGTATCAATGGCAGACCAGTCCGCCGCCGTCCGCACCGGTTTCCAGAAGGAAATGTCCGTGGTGATGTAGCTAACCGGTTTTTGCACGGTGCGCCCACCGGTGGTATATGTCACGCCGGTCACCTTGTAGCGGTTTTTATACTGGGGAGCGACCTCGTCCACCTTCACGCTCGCCACCACTTCGTAGGTGCCATCGCTGCACACCTTTTGGGACAGAATATTCGTCACCTCAAGCCCCGGAATGGTAAAGCTGGTAATCGTCGCATTGAGAGGGTTGCTCAACCGGAACATGATGTTGCCCGCTTCGTTCTGCTGTTGGGCAAACTCGCCGGAAGCCCAGCTATCGGACAACACCTCAATGTCGACACTCCCCGACAAGGGCAGAGGCAGGTACTCCTGCGCGGGCTGCATCACCGCCGACAGGTTCAGCCGGGGGTAAAATCCCATGGAGATGCAGTTTTCCACGTCCCAGTTATCGCCGATCACGGACTGCTGCCAGCTGCTGTCCCGCAGAGTGTTGACCGTCCGCAGCTGTGCTCTGCAGCTGTTGTCGATATAGTTGCCGGAGCTGATGCAGAACAGGTTATTCGCCGTCGCAGCATCACCCACATGGCGGGAGCTGCACAATTCGGCCTTGGACTTTCCGTCCATGTACATGTAGAAGTCACCCACGTGGTACAAGTCCGACAAGGTGCTGTTTCTGCCGCCGGGGCACCATACGGAGCCCCCGTCCGTAAGCCACATATCCAGCACCGTGTAGCCCCTGCGGATTACGCCGCCGAAACTATTGTAAGCGCACACCAGCGCGCCGCCTTCGCCCATGATGACGCCCGCGCCGTTATTGGCATAGACATAGAAGTCCTCCAGCACACCATCATTATTGTACAAAATGCCACCGCCGGGGTATGTGAAGGTCATGTCGCCGTTCAGCTGCACAATGAGATTGCGGATTACGCCGCCCCCGGCGTTGCTGCGACAGCACAACGACTGATGTGTGGAGGCGATGGTATACGTGCCAAGGGTGCGGATCACGATATTCTCCATCAAGCCGTAGTTGTCGGCAACCATCGGTCTTCCAATTCCCGCCGGAACCTCATACACCACATTGCGAATCACTCCAGTGGTCGTCAAGGTACCGATCAGATTGGTGGCTCCGCCGGTGGCTGAGGTACTTCCGGTCAGCTTATGTCCCTGGAAGTCGATGGTTCCGGAGAATTCAGAAACCGTCTTAAACATTCTGGGGTTGATAGAGACATCCGCCACCACCAAGAAGTTGGCTCCACGGTTCTCGTTGGTGAATTTTGTCTGCAGTTCCTCGGAATTGTGTATGATGATGTAAGGCCCGTTGGTAATGAATGAAATATCATCCAACAGCACCTCTTTGTTGTTATAAACTGCCGACAAAATCAGCCGATAGCGGCTGTCCGGTTTTAGGTTCTCCAGCAACTGCCGAGCCTGGTCAGCGTTCACCGACCAGCTGCCGTCATCATTCTTTGCAAGAGCCACCGCCCGTTCCAGCACCGGTTCGGCCTCGAACTCCGGTTCGTTCATTGTGGGCGAATAGTAGGCGCGTATGGTAACCGCAGCCGTTCCGTCCGCTGCCGTGAGGTAGCCCTTGGCATCGGACACCGTTACAGCTATCGCAGCTGTATAGGAAGTCTCACCGCTTTCGGCTACCATGCTCAGATCCTCCAACGCCAGCGCGCCGTGCAGACTGCTGCCGCCCCGCACATCGTAGCCGCACAGCACCTTGTTGCTGACATAGCTGGAGAAACCCTCCGCGTCGTTATATGCTGCCGCTACGAATTGGAGCGTGTATGTGCCGCCCTCGATAAGTCCCTCGAAGCGCAGCTGCTGTGCCAGTGCGTTTTTGTCCATCGAAGCGTAGACTGTTTTCCGCATCAGCAGCGTCGTCCCGTAATAGAGATCCGCGTAGACCAAACCATCTCTCTGGACTGTTCCGTCCGGGTCATAGATCCGCAAGCCGATGAACTCCAGAGAGTCGCCCGCCACGAAGAGGTCATCAAACAGAACCTCCGGCCGGACTTTCTTCGTCGTGAAGGTAGGATTGGACAGCGCGGTGGGAATGGTGTATTCCCGTCCTCCCTTGACCGCCAGAGCTTGAATCGTCACCTCATAGGCTGTTGCCGTCTTCAATGCTTTCTCGGGCAGTATTATTCGCATTTCCGCAGCCGTGGTGTACTGCACTTCGCCGGTTTCCGCGTCCTCCACAGCCCGCACCTGCATGGCCTGCCACGGCGTTGTGCCAGTGAAAGTCGACTCGTCGCCCAGCAGCAGTATCCGAGGCGTCAGTGCGCTGCCCTCCTGCAACACCAGTGCCTGCGCCTGCGTGTCGTACGTCCATTCGGCAGCGGGGTCGTCCAGCTGTGCCACGTCCAGTTCCACGGTGCAATCGGGGGTATTCTGCCCCTGCTGCACAGTGCTCACGCGGATGAGATCCACCAGCGGCAGTATCCCCAGCGTGGTTTTTTTGTTCATCTGAACGCTCACAGTGACGCTGGTATCCTTCAGGTCGTAGTACCCCAGATCGTAGTTGATGATACCACTGGAGAGTGCCGCCGTATACACCCGTTGGATTCCCAGAATGGTATTGTCCACGTCCGGCAGGCGCGGCTGATCCACACCGGCTGGCTGCGGGCTGTACGACCCGGTCACACCGATGGTGTATGCCTGTGCAAATGCCAGAGAGTTCAAGGTGAACTCGTACTCCGCTCCGTCTTTCGGATTCTCCAGCACAAGCCGATTCGCATCGTCGCCAGCCAGCGGTGTCTGATCTTTCCATGTGCCGCCCAGCACCACCGGTTCGCCGGTGGCGAGCGTTCCCAACTCCACCGCAGTCAGATAGAGTGGGCGCAGATTGCCCTGCTCATCCTTCGCCAAGGCCTGATCCGGGTCATGGATAGTCACTTTTAGGGACAGCGCATCCACTATATTCTCCACTGTCTCAATCTCGACTGTAGGAGCAGAGCGCGCTGTATAGATGACCTGTTCCCCGCTCGTCGTCAGATCCATAGGGATCACGTTGCCAAAGCGATCCATCGCCTTTGCCGTATAAGTGTACTTGGTATTGGATGCCAATTTGGGTGAACCGGAATTGAAGATCACCGCACCCTTCTGTGCAGCCGCCAGTGTGGACGCAGGTATCCGCACGACCGTTGTTGTGCCGCGCTCATCCTTTAGCTCCAGTTCAATACGATTCACATACGGCAGCGTGTTCAGCTTAAAGTTTTCAAACGTGTCAACGTCCGGTTCGTAAGCAGTGCTGTTCGCCACGGTCAGATTCCGCAGCGTCATACCGTTATCGCTGGCTGCAAACTCAACATTCCAACCCACCTTGATGGGCGACACGTTCTCTTCCAGCGGTTTTGTCTTGATTTCGATAAAATCGGAACGGAACACCGTGCGCTTACGAATCTTCTGCACTTCTCCGGTGTTTGGGTCAATGGTGTCGCCGTCCTCCTCTTTGATATACTTGTAAGTATACTGCAGATAGAGCGTGGAATCCGGCGGCAGCGTTGCCAGTGTGAATTCGCGGCTACCGGTGAACGACCGGCGCAGCTTGGCACTGCGGCCTTCCTCCGCCGTGTAGATGGGGAGGCCATCCTCTGTCACACTGCCCGCCGCCTTCCCGTTCTTCAGCTTGGCATAGACCGCCACGCGAACGCCGCCCACAATGGTACGGCTGGGGTCATCGATGGTAATTTGCCCGTTCAACGCATAACTCCATGCCTCTATGTTGTTAACCGTCACCTCCGGCTCTTGATACGGTGCGGGCTTGCTTTCACCGGGATCATTACCTCCCGGATCACCCGGCTTTGTAGGATCGTCCGGTTTCTCTGGGTTATCCGGTTTCGCCGGTTCCTCTGGATCTACGGGCTCCTCCGGATCCGTGGGGTCGACTGGATTTGTGGGATCGTTAGGCTTTATCGGTTCGTCCGGTTTTTCGGGATCACCCGGCTTCACCGGCGTATCCGGCTTTTCAGGTTCTTCCGGATCCGTGGGCTCCTCCGGATCTGTGGGCTCGTCCGGTTTTACAGGTTCCTCCGGCTTTGTCGGTTCATCCGGCTCCGAAGGGGAAACCGGGTCTGTGGGACTTTGTGGCTTCGTGGTTTCTCCTGTGTCCGTACTTGTACCTGGCTTGGCAGGTTTTTGCGGATTCGTGCCACCGCTCGGACCTGTGGGAGCAGCAGAGCTTGCGGAATTGTTCTGATTTTTGGAGCTATCTTGATTCTTGCCACTGTCCGCCTCTGTCAAGTTGGCGTCGCTGCCATTGGCCGCGCTGTTCTCCGCCTGCCCCGGCTTTCTCTCGCCGGTGGCGTTTTTCACACCATTCAGCAACTGGTCTGCCTCGTCCAGCTTATCGTCTCCGCTCTTGGGATAACCGCTGTCAATGGCATTATTGATGAGCCCCAGTGCCGCCAGCAGATCAGCGTAGTCGTAGGTGTTGTCACCGATGGAAATCGTGGCATCCATTACGCCATTCGCCCATTTATAGCGCAGCGTATCTCCGTGCAGCTCATACCAGCGGAGGCCGTCTTTTTCCATACACAGAATACTGTTAATGGGAATCTCATGATCTCCCAGCACTGTGTGCAGCACAGCTGGCTGTGCATTCATGTGCAGTCCATTGGACAGCACCAGGAATATAAACTCGTCCTCGTCTGCCTGGGTACCGTCCTCTGCATAGGTTCTGCCATCGCTAAGATACAGGCTCTCATATGTACGCAGCAGTTCCACTCTGGTGGAAACGAGCCAAGTTTCTTCCGTTAAAAAACGCAGTCCTGCACCCTGTCGGGTCCAGAGGGGATAGGTGATGTCTACTCCCACGCGACCATTGTCCAGGTAGAAATTCCCCAGTGTTGAGGAGATTGTATCATCTTTTTCCACCGATACCAGTTTAACGATACCGCCGTCCCCCGTGGTGAGTGCCCTGTCAACATCGGAAGAGGCCGGCATCACGTATCCCGCCTCATTGACAGTGGAAAAGCTGCCGGTTGCCAGCACCACGACCACAGAGACGGCCGCCAGCAACGCAGCCATTCCTATAAATAGCTTTAAGATGGCACTCCTTTTCATATGCTACCTCCCGTCAGTATATCAAAACAGGGAATCCAATTTCTGCGGTTCTCCAAACAACAGCACTCGCGTGCCGTCGTGCCGTTCCATTGAATCGTCCAGCAAATAAACCGTGTAATCTTCGGACGCCGGATAGACCCAGCATCTGCTCTTCATTTCCTCAAACAACATATCCCCGTTGGTGTTGTATACGGATATCATTCCGATTTGCGTATCCGCCTCCACACAGGACATGGCTCCCAAATCAATGACCGCTCCATTAACAGACAGCTTCACCGGTTCGAGGAATAAATATATATCCTTTCCGTCGTACAGGAAGCCTGCCTGCATATCCGCCGTTTTCTTTTTTTGTTTAATCTCCTGCACACCGAGGCTATTGTAGGTTAGTTCACTAAAGTGCTTCACCCGCAGACACGTGTTGTCCCGCGGCGCATAGTACACCATATCCTGCGGCAACACCACCATCTGCTTGTTTTCATAATAGATCGGCAGTGCATCTGTCTCGCGATCCAGTGCACCGCCCGCCAGCTTTGTACTTTCCTTCCCCTCTCGGTACATACGCGTACCCTCTGGGATCGAGAACTTCTGACCGCCGTAGTATTGTCCAGCCACATCGTTGAACTGGTACTCCGTACTTCTCCGGGCAAGCAGCGTCACCGTTACCGCAATTGCTACCAGCAACAATGCCGGCACTGCGACGCGTACAAGCTGTCCGGCTCCACGGAAACGTTCATTGCTGCCGGCGGTGGTCATGCGCTTTGCGTGGCTCGCTTCTCGTTTACCTGTTTCCGGTCTTAAAAGCCCTACGTGTCGTTCTTCGACTCTCTTTGCATCCGCACTTTTTGTTTTCATGGGCATCCCTCTCCATCCTCTTATGGCATTTCAGCGCAGTGCTGAGCCCTTCCTATCCTCTGAGATATTCTCCACCTCCAGCAGGAGCAAGTAGATGTTGAATAACAGGACAAACAGGCACAGCACCACATACAGTGACAGGATAACAAAGCTTCCGCCCACACCCTGCCAGTAGCTGAAAAGTAAATTCGTGAGCATCACACCGACAAACAGAGCCACATTTCCCAGAAGACGGCCTCCCCAGCGACCCGGAGCACCTCCCCACAAGCCCACTACCATTGGGAGGGCAAGCAGCACATAGTGTTGAGCTGAGAGCCGGGACATGATGGGTATCAGCATTACGATGCATAGACAGAATCGGAGCCACACACAGGCTAAGCGCACACAGTCCCAGCCGCGCAGCCCGAAAAATATACCTATCCAGCCGGTGCCGCGCCTGTCGTCCAGCCAAAAGCGGCTGCACGGCAACAGCAGCAGTACCATCGCTACCACCGTCAGTCCTGCGGTGGTCAGCACCGCAGGCACCAGCGGCTCCAATAGGTACAGTGTCCGCAGTATTGTTTCCCAAATCATATCGAACACCCCTGTTCCTGTGCCATCTCATAGTCGATAAGCAGGGTAAACTCGTTGTGCTGCAACTTGTAATAGGCATGGATAGACCGGTATTCGATCTCCCTATCCGCTGTCAACACCACTACATCCCCCTCAACCTTTCCCAACATAGGGGTATAGTCTTCCATAACCAGCAGCCGATACTTTTTGCTTAAAATACGAATAGCCGCTACACCCTCAATAACTTGCAATCCCTGTTTCTGGTCAATGACACGGACATGGATGTTCCCCTGCCGTGTGCTCTGCGTCTCCTCCTGCTTTCCTCGTGCCATGGCCGTGCTCTCCTATCTTCTGGATGCCAAAAAGGCTCCAATATAGTTGAAATCGCTCTCCTCTACGTCATCGCAACGACCATCCAAAATGGCCTCCACATCGTCAAGCACATCGCCAATCCTCACGAATTGCCCCGGGATACCGGTATACTGCTCTGCAACGTACATGGGTTGGGAGAAGTAGTTCCGCAGCTTTCTTGCGCGGAAGAAAGTATTGTGATCCGCCTCGGACAGTTCGTCAATACCCAGTACCGCCACGATCTGTTCAAGCTCTTCATATCGGGACAGGCAACTAAGTGCCCTCTCAACTAAGTCGAAGTGCCTTTGCCCCACCACTTCAGGGTCAATAATACGAGAGTTGGTGGCAAACACGTTGATGGCCGGGTATAAGCCCTTTTCCGCCACCTTACGATCTAACACTACCTGCCCATCCAAATGCTGGCTGATAGCGTGTACAGCGCCATCGTTAAGATCGTCCGCCGGGATGAAAATGGCTTGAAAAGAAGTGATAGAACCGCTGCCAGTGGAGTTTATACGCTCCTCTACCTCGCTGATTTCCGTCAGCAGAGCAGGAGAATAACCGTTGTCGATGGGCATCCGTGCCAACTCCATAGCAATCTCAGAATTGGCCTGCACCATACGATAGATATTATCAATGAACAGCAGAACATCCTGCTTCTTCTCGTCCCGAAGGTATTCCGCCAGCGTCAGCCCCGTATAGATGGCACGACTACGGCTCATGGCATTGTCACCCATCTGTCCGAATGCCATACTCACCTTGTCAAACAGATTTGCCTCGTTCATCTCATCGTACAGGTCGCGTCCTTCACGGCTGCGTTCTCCTACACCCACGAACACAGAGTTGGACTGCAATCCTTGATAAACATTGTGGATCAGTTCTTTGATAAGGACGGTTTTGCCCACACCGGCACCGCCCAGCAGTCCCATTTTGAAGCCCTTACGCATAGGTGCAAAGAAATCCAAAACCTTGATGCCCGTCCACAAAATGTCACCGTCGATCTCAATCTCATTCATAGCCAGATCGCGATCATAGATGTTTCTCGTATGCACATCCCCCAGTTCACTGCCGTCGATCGTCTCGCCGTAGCTATTGAAGATATGTCCAAGAATGCTATCGTCATAGGCAACACGGATGCCATCCGCGCCGCGGAATACATCCATGCCGCGCTTCAGACCGTTAGTCATGCCGAAGCAGATGGCAGATGCGGTCATGCCATTGATCTCTGCGATCTCAAACTGATAGACCTTGTCATCCTTTTGGATATACACCATGTCTCGGATGCCAATGTCCTCCTTTTCCAGCAGAATATCCGCCTTTAAGCTGGAAACAGAGATCAGCTTGCCAATTCGCTCTGCATTGGCAGTTTGAACACTGCTAATTTCGATTTGTGAAGCCTTACTCATTTTCGTCTCCCCCGCCGTATGGTTTACTGATGTCCTCTCAGCGATTTTTGTTTGACAAAGCTGTCGATAGTCTTACGGAATGCTTTCTGCGTATGCTCCTTACGCTGCAAGCGAAGCTCCTCCGCCTCCCGTTCATCCAGCTTTTTCAACGATTCCGTGGTGGCGTTCTGGCGCATGGTATTCTCTGAAGCATAGGCACTGGCTGCCGCGATCCTCACCTCGTAGATCAAGCAAGACAGCAGCATATCCTCCAGCAGATCGCCTGCATCGTCCTCCGTGATAAAATCGTCCCATTCGCGCCCCGTGGTTTTCTTTTGAAGCGGTAATGGATAGATACGTTTTACCTCCTGCCGGATGTCGCTCAAATTGTAGAAATGGTTGTAGACCAACTCCACCGCCGACCAACGCTTTTCCCGGACAGCCGCATCCAGATATGCCCTCACTGTCTCAAACTCTGTCTCGTATTGCTCCCGCGTCATGTACAGTACCGTATCCGTGGGGTGCGGCAGCTTTTTGCCGATCACAATCTTTTCCGACCTATCATCCCGCGACAGCACACTCGAAACAGAACTGTTCACGCTGCCGCAGAACCCTAAGTCCGATCCCATATAGATACGAAGCACCGGTAGATCCGGCGAGGGCAACGTGATTCGCTTATCCAACTGGAAGTTGCGGTTGTTCATGATGATCTCCATCATATTGTCCAGTTCCTCTGCCATGGTCTGATACAAATCCGCTTGCTTACGCGAATTCTCCACCCGCAACAGTGCGTGGAAATTCATCACCTTTACAACTGCTTTTATGTTCATAGGCTGTCCTCATCGGATGGAATCCACTGTTCGCAACATTTCTTCTTGAGATTTCGCAGCGAATTTCGGCTGGCACAGTGCCTTCAGAATACCGGCCCCCCGCTGCATACTGCGGCGCATACTCTCGCCCATCTCCTCCACATTTGCTAATTCAAATACTTCGCGCTGCTCCAGGTAGGCCAGCAGTTCTCGACGCAGCGGCGCCCCTGCGCGCTTCATCTCTGCGCTCTGGACAGCACCTCCCAGACGGGACACAGACAAGCCATAGTTGATAGCAGGTTTTTGTCCTCGTTCAAAGTTCTTGGCGGACAAAACAATTTGCCCGTCTGTGATGGAGATAATGTTGGTTGAGATGTAGTCGGTGATGTCGCCACCCTTTGTCTCGCAGATAGGCAAGATGGTAATTGAGCCGCCGTTCTGGTGCTGACAGCCCAACTCCAGCATACGGGAATGGCTGAAGAAAATGTCCGGCGGATAAGCATCACGCCCCGGCGTCTTCCCCATCAACAGTGCGATCTCGCGGCATACATCCGCATGGCGTTTTAGGTCATCCAGCACCACCAGCACATCCTCGCCTTGCTCCAGATAGAATCTGGCAATAGCCAGTGCCGCATAGGGAGTATTCCGCAGGACGGGGGCAGGATCATCGTTCAGCGCACTGACAATCACGGTGTATGCCATAGCACCATAGCGCAGAAGCTGGCTGTAAATATCCTTAATCTCTTTTTTTGTTTTTCCTATAGCGACATAGATGCAGCGGATATTCTGTTCCGCTTGGTTGCAGATGGTGTCCAGTGCGATCTGCGTCTTGCCTGTTTTCTTGTCCCCGATGATGAGCTGCCGCTGTCCGCGTCCGATGGGGTACATAAGGTCGATGCCCGCAATGCCAGTCAGCAACGGGCGCGTCACCGCGGTGCGCTCCATGATGGAAATCGGTTCCTTCTCCAGCGGCAGGTCGATCAGCTGGCTCAGCCGTTTGCCCGCCAAACGATCCTCCCCAGAAATATCCACCACATGGCCCATGGAGTCCGGTGAATACTGTACAGAGAACTCTTGTCCCGTGGCCGTAACCCTGTCGCCCACGCAAATCTTGCCGCTAACACGGGTCAGCGCTATGAGTACGCAATCGCTGCGGATAGCATCTACATAGCCCTCAGCCTTGTCTCCTACTGTTACTTTTTCAAAGTACGACACATCGTCCAGCCCCGTGGCCTCCAGAATGTATTCTCGTACCAAACGCACTCTGCCCGTGGTATAGGCATTCTCTCCACGCTTGATCCTTGCAATCTTTTCGCTTAGGACTGTATTGATCGTAGTATCCATATCAACTGATCTCCCTCACTCGTAAGCTGTAATCGTACACCGTACCGGCCTCTTCCAAGAGAAATCCCTCACAGAGTCCCGGGTCGTTCCTAACGTCAATGTTCTCGGGAACGTCCTTCGGTACCACACCTGGTGCCACGTATAGTGTGCAGCCTCTCGCCTCCTCTGCAGCACGCTGATGAATGTACTCATAAAAGCCGATGCAACTAAACACAGTCGTCTTTTCTGTATAATCTTCCAGCATCTTATTTATATCCTCATTGCCGCAGCTGTACAGCAGCTCGTATTGCTGCTGCGGTGTCAGTGATGCCATGGCGCACACATCGTCCGTCCCAAGAGTCTGAGCTGCCCTGTAGGCCGCACCACTATTGCCTGCCCGCCGTTCCTCGGAAACGCGCTGCAAAGCCTCCTCTATCGTAAAGCGGAAGCCTCCACGAATCTGTCGGTATACTTCACCCATTGAACCATCACGGTACTGTGTTTCTGCCAAACGGGATACGAGTTCCATCCCAGCACCCGCACTTCGTGCTGCCGGGCACGATTCCTCCGGGGCAGACGCAACTGTCTCTGTCGCAGAAGTCTCCCGTGCGTGCTCCTGTTGCTCCTGGAATGCCAGAGCGCGCTGCTCCAGTTGCTCATCATAAATTTCCATCAACGCAACCGTCCGCCGGCGGATGCCGTATCCCACCGCCTTGGTCAACATAGCGATCGCCAGTGCCGCCAGCACAATCAGTATCGCAGCCACCAGCATGGCTCCTACATATGCGTAGATCATATTGCTGCTCCGTTACAGCATGGGGTTAAAGAACAGCAACAGGAACACCAGTGCAAATAGAAGCAGTACAAACAGCACCAGTGCCAGAACGGCCACCATGGTAGCGTGTACCACATCATTTTTCGTCTCAGGATTTCTTCCTACTGCCTCTGCGATCTTTGCACCCAGAATGCCAAAGCCGATGCCGATACCTAAAAATGCCAGACCGACCATCCACCCCACTGCGCTAATTACCGAAGAACTAATGGCTTCCATCGTATACTCCACCTTTCAAATCAATTGTAGTTTCCCCCTTTTAGGGAGTCGTTGCTGCCGTATAGAAGCTGTTGCTGCTTTTGCATGAGAGAACTGTTTTCTCGCTATCAGCCAAGACTACCTTTAGCGTCTGGGTTCTTTCAAACGCTGCGCTGCTGGTGGATATATCCAGTTCAATCTCAATTCCTTGACTGATGGCTTTTCTGATCTCGTCCGATGTCAACGCATGCGTTACGCTGCCGCCACCGCTTAATTCCAGCTTCACCCTGGCTCCTTCGCCGCACACATTCACGCTATCCAAGCGTAGCCGCACGCCCACTGTCTCTTTTGTCACGTAGCTGACGGACATGACATTCACCTGCGACTTCGTGGTGATCCGATAGTAATCATCCAGAGTCCTGGTCATCGCATCCGTCTCGCTGTCTGTGGCCACATGAGCCAGCACCACGTAATACTGCGTACCTGCCTCCAGCCCACTGAATGTATAGCTGTTGTCATACACGCTGATGGATGCACGGCGTCCCGCTGCAAAACGACTCCAGTACTCCTCTATTGCTGTGTCTCCGTCTTTGTCCGGGTCATATAGATCCCGCACAGACAGACCTGCCGCATCCAACGTCGCCTTGTCGTGCAACTCCAGATATACCATGCCCAACGTGCCAAACGGATCCACAAAATAGTATTCCGCCTTGACGGAGGTACTTGTTGGTGAGGTGACATTTGTCAGAGTAACTATCTTTACCACATCCTGCTCCTCGCCAAGTCCACCTGCGCCACCTGCGCCGCCGCTGCCGCCGCTGCCGCCGCTGCCGCCTGCACCCCCTGCACCGCCTGCACCGCCTGCACCGCCATTGCCACCGGCACCGCCACGGATAGTCAGATCGATCGAATCCGGGGTCTGCTCCTCATCAATGGTCTTGTATACACCGGAGTCATAGCCATTGGTGCTGCCAATAACACGGCTCATATCCAACTCCTGCCCGCTCACGGTCAACTTTTCGTTGGCTATATCAAATTCCATGCCGTCAAACCGCAGCGTTGTGGGTTGGGTGGTCTTGAGGCTCAGCGTATCCGAATACAGCCGTGCATTTCCCACCACATCCAGCACAATATAGAGATACCGGTTGGTGGTAAATGTGCCCTCAGTGTCCGAAATCTCTCCCGCTGTCACAAGGTATCGACGATCTGCCAGCTTGTAGAGGGCTGTTTCCTGCACGGGATAGTTTTCCGCATCTCCAACAGCCACCACTCCGCCCTTTGCATCGATGCGGTAACCACCGCCGAACACCTGCACGGCATTATCATCGCAGGCCACAGTATGCGCCCCCAAAGGCACCGCTGCCGCACCGTTCTCCTGCAAATAATATTGCCCATCCGTATGTCTCACCACAGAACCAGACACCGCCAGTTCTAAAGGAAGGTATGTACTGTCGTACACAACGGTGCGCGCAGCAAGTTCGCAGGCTCCTCCCCTCAATGCCATCGTTCTGGCTGCGGCAGCACCCATCCCGGCCAATGCCACCGCTACAGCAGCCGCCAGGAGGATAAAGCACAGCTTTGTACGCGATGTAAACTGTCTCTTTTTCATATCCGCTGTTTCACTCCCCCTGTTAATTCTCGTACCAGATGCTTAGCGTTTTGTACGGAGAGGATTCACTCTCAGTTTTATACAATTGGATGACGACCTGATAGGATCCCGCGGGTACATCGGTCGGTATTGTATAAATATACACATCGTAACCAGCACCATCCTTTGCCGCCACAAAGAGGTCGTCGCGATTACTCTTCGTCGCCACGCCATTACGGTTGAAAGGCTCGTTGCTGTTGCTTCGACCGTCAACGCTCCATGCAATCTTCTGGAAACTCTGGATTCCATCTTCCTGCACTACGCCGTAGCTCTCTGACAAAGTCAGCTTCAACCTTGATGCGCTGTCTCGCGTCAGCGTATATTTGTCACTGACCAGCAGACCGGTTTCGCTGGTGGTTTTCTGCGTCTTTTCCGCGATGAGGAACAGTCTTTCCGCATTCTGCGTAGCGGTATCATTCTTTTTGGAATAATCCGCATTCCAGAAGCCGTTAAGCGTGTTTTGCAGATTCTGTCCATTATTGCTCAAGAACCATTCCGCATCGTGTTGGTCAGTCAACCCATCGTGATCCGGATCCGGCACTGCATAAATCAAGAGTTTATACGTCGTCTCGGCTTCAATGTTCCCCAGTGCACCACCCGCAAGCAGCGTACTGTCGTTCAGCTCGAAATTCTGCTTCGGCGTTGCCGCATCAAATACCTTATCGTCGTATTGGGTCAGCAGCCGCGTCATATTACCGCTTGCGTCTACCTTGGCAAACCGCACCACGAAGCTCCCTGCCGCGCCCGAGTCGGGTGCCATGAGCAGGTACTGCGGATCGTTGAGTGTCACCTGGAATCTGACACTGTTCTTCGTTGCCTGCGGCGCGTAAACGTACGCACCATAGTTATTGGTCGCCGTAATGCTGAACGGCCACACATTGCTGCCAATGGCCGACCCATCTTTATCGTGCACTGTGACCTTCAAGTAGTACGTCCCACCAGGCGTCAGCTTATCCCTTTCCGGTCTGGGCTTCAAGTAAATCTGCAGGTTGTTGATCCCACGCCCCAGATCGAAGCCATCCGGTGCAGGGGCGTTATAAAACCCATTCGCGCTGAGATACGCATGGCTGTACAAAGGAACACCATCAGCCTTTACCGCATCATCCGACGTGGCAAATATATCGTATGTCGCCTTCAGATTTACGTAGGAGGACACCGTGTATCCCATGGTCAGTGTCTTTGCATAGTATCCCGTATTGTTGTACAGGATACCGCCACTGGATGCAATGGTCACCCCATCGATGGTCTGGAAAGGATAAACCGCGGTCAGTGCAGTGGAACCGTCCATCAGCACCGTCTCCCGCCCCTTCACTTTCATCGACAGGACGTACCAGTAACTCTGCCCCTGCGCCAATCCGTTGATCGTATAGCCAGCCGCATTTGGTACAGGCTTTCCTGTGGTGTCTACCACAATATCCACACTACCCTTGTCGCGAGGATACAATCCCTTGGCGGCTTCTTCTGTATCATACACACGAACATGCACCACATACTTGCCGATCTCTTGATCTGCTTGAGTTATGCCGCTGATGGAAAACGTATCCTTCACAGACATCCAGTTGCTTCCCGTCGTGATTTCCACGTCTTTGACCGTCGGCGTCATGCTGTGCAGTTCTGCTACGTTCCCATCAGCAAATCCAAGGCTGTACGTGCCTACGCCCTTCGGGACAAAGTAGCGTCCCGTAGCATCCACCCTCCAGCTACCGGAACCTGCATCAATACCGTAACGGCCCGGGTATACATAGTAT
>ERZ1026850.750-NODE-750-length-19188-cov-8.823185_pt1 | contig 19188 bp, 16 predicted proteins | sample MGYA00380155_ERZ1026850 | MGnify/ENA primary metagenome ERZ1026850 (study PRJEB33269, sample SAMEA4719791) | human gut metagenome | biome: human-associated habitat; feature: organic feature; material: feces | place: Cameroon | collected 2013-10 ... | reverse complement strand
CAAGCTTCACAATTTGTCTTTTCCATGGGGTTTACCCCTCATTCCGTGTCCGGCTTCGGCCGGGCACGGTTTTTTGTATCGAGTTCCCCGCGCCCGGTCTGGAGGACGCGGGGGAGAACGCGCGGGAGCGACATTTTGGTGGAGACGGTGGAACGATGGGCATATACTCGTCTTTTGCTGGACTTGCGCCGCAAAATCATGTACAATGGGGGTGGAAATTTATAAAAGAGGAAGGACGAACGACCATGACATACACCTCTGCACAGGCCAATAAGCTGCTGAAAAAGCTGCACGACGAGCACGCCGCTCTGCTGGATCGGGAGAATCGCAGCAAGGATTTCCGCGCCGCTATGGGCGAGGACGTGGAGTCTGTGCGTCCGGCCTACGACTATGGCGACACCCAGAACCGTCTGGCGGAGCTGGAGCAGCGTATCCGCAGGGTAAAGCACGCCATCAATGTGTTCAACGCCACCCATGTTATCCCTGACTTCCACATGACCATCGACGAGATGCTGGTCTATATCCCCCAGCTTACCCAGCGGAAGAACAAGCTGGCGGATATGAAGGCGCGGCTGCCCAAGGAACGGGTGGAGGAGGAGTATGGGCGGCAGTCCAACATCATCGACTACACCTACGCCAACTACGATCTGGCGGCGGTGGAGGCGGACTACGAAAAGACTGCGGATGAGTTGTCCCGGGCGCAGTTGGCGCTGGACGCCGTGAATCAGCGGGACACCTTTGAGTTGGCGGAGTAACACCGTTCCGTCACGCTGTTTGCGCCTTTTTATAAAAAGCAACGACCTCCCACCGTGTTCAAGGTTGCGAAGGAGGCGGGTTATTCTTTTTGTTATTGGTTATGCGGCCCCTGTTCAGTGTAGCGGGCAACAGAAATAGCCGGCTGCGGCAGTGTGAAAAAACTTTTCCCGGAGGTCGAAGTACGGTTATAGATCTCCACATTCACGAGAAAAGCGCGTGCGATGCTCGCACGCGCTTTTGTTGTGATGTAGGGCGCCTGTGCAAAAGAAAGCACCCCGTACCGCGTGACGATCAACGTCAAGGAACGGAGTGATGGTGAATATGTGTATAGCTTCAGCGCCGAACGGCAAAATGAAAGGTCGAGCACCCGGCGGACTTTACATGCCGACGTTACCCCGTCCGCTGAAAGCGGAAAGAGCAATGCTCAACCTTCTGATACTATTATACCCACTTCGGACGAAAAAAGCAACACAAAAATTGCCGAGCAGCAGCGCGGGAGTTCTGACCGTGAGATCCTTGCAGGGTATAATTCCGCCTCGTCGGGCCTGTCCGCGCTCTCCGGTTGTAGTTCTTGGTATGGTATAATGCTTCAGATTGGCGAAGAAGACCTTGACGAGTTGTAGTTCCCTGGTAGTTCTTGGTATGGTATAATGTGTACTGGGGCAGGTTGTTGTAGCTTTGGGTTGTAGCTCCCTGGTAGTTCTTGGTATGGCATAATCACCTCGCCGCTGGCCCAGTAGTCGAAATAGTTGTAGTTCCCTGATAGTTCTTGGTATGGTATAATAAGGATGGCGTGTACTACGCCAAGGGCTTTGTTGTAGTTCCCTGGTAGTTCTTGGTATGGTATAATGACGTGGAGCGCGGGATCGACCTGCTGACGCGTTGTAGTTCCCTGGTAGTTCTTGGTATGGTATAATGGAGGCGATGAGGAAGGAGGAAGTGACGTGGTTGTAGTTCCCTGATAGTTCTTGGTATGGTATAATTCGAACCAGTTTCACGCGGTTCTTGTCCCTGGTTGTAGTTCCCTGGTAGTTCTTGGTATGGTATAATCGTTCCGGCTCGCGGCTATCACCTCGCGGCGTTGTAGTTCCCTGGTAGTTCTTGGTATGGTATAATGCCGTGCCTCTTTCCACCATGCGCTCCACCGTTGTAGTTCCCTGGTAGTTCTTGGTATGGTATAATCGGTATGTAGGTCATATCCACGAACAGTTGGTTGTAGTTCCCTGGTAGTTCTTGGTATGGTATAATCTCAAGGGCCGAGTCGACGAATGCGGCCGTGTTGTAGTTCCCTGGTAGTTCTTGGTATGGTATAATGTAGGTTTGTCCCAACTGCCTTCAGTGGTAGTTGTAGTTCCCTGGTAGTTCTTGGTATGGTATAATGTAGGTTTGTCCCAACTGCCTTCAGTGGTAGTTGTAGTTCCCTGGTAGTTCTTGGTATGGTATAATGCGACGGCAGCAAGATATACCACCTTCCTGGTTGTAGTTCCCTGGTAGTTCTTGGTATGGTATAATGCTGTGTCGCCCAAAGGCAGGCCGACAGATGTTGTAGTTCCCTGGTAGTTCTTGGTATGGTATAATGCTGAGACCTCGTGATGTTAGAGAACGCCTGTTGTAGTTCCCTGGTAGTTCTTGGTATGGTATAATTCATAGTTTTCGCAAAAATGCAATATTAAAGTTGTAGTTCCCTGGTAGTTCTTGGTATGGTATAATATTATGTACCAGTACAACTAGTGTATACTCGTTGTAGTTCCCTGGTAGTTCTTGGTATGGTATAATATATCGTGCAGCGCCCGATAGATACGCAGCGTTGTAGTTCCCTGGTAGTTCTTGGTATGGTATAATCTCTTCATGAGGTACAGCTCATCAATCTTCGTTGTAGTTCCCTGGTAGTTCTTGGTATGGTATAATAGGCTACCGGAAAAGTCGCTCAAGGCAATGCCTTGGGCGACTTTTCTTTCAAAAAATCGAAAGCTGCTCGCATTGAAATCTGTCATCCGCCTCCGTTAATTTCCCTAAAAGTATATCAATCGCCTCGTACTGCTTCTCCGTGATGACCATCAGGCGGATCGCGCCATTCTCCGGCAAATTCTGCTTTACGCGCTGGCGGTGCTTTTCCACGGCACCCATGCCGTTGCAGACCCGGGCATAGACGGAGTATTGCAGCATATGGTATCCGTCCGTCAACAAGAAATTACGGAAGCGGGTGGCCTCCCTGCGCTGCGCCTTTGTTTTGACAGGCAGGTCAAAAAACACCATGATCCTCATAAACTTATTCATAGCGGTGCTGCTCTGTTTCCAGCAGCGTTGGCAGTAAAAGACCTGCTTCGGGCCGTTCCGCGGAGCGGCTTAAGCTCTGCACCAGCCGCTCTATGGCATAGGACACGCTGTGATGCTGCTTGCCGGAGAGAATATCCAGATTCAGGCAGTTGAATAAGAGCCTTTTTTGCGGGGAAGACAATTCCTCGTCCTCGGTTATGCTGCGCGCTGTCAAAAGGTCAACTACCGGGCGGAACGGCTCGATCAGATCATCCGCCAGATTAAAGGCGTTCAGCGTGCTGCGGTGGTGCAGTCCAAGTGAGGGGAGAAAACCATATACCGCCAAATAGCGCGCGATACACCCCCGCAAAACCGCGTAGCCATAGTTCAGCCCCGCATTGACACCGTTATCCTCCCCGCGGGTAAAGCCTTCCCCAAACAGCACGGGGAAATAGAACTGCGCCGCGGCTGCCTCCACATTTTCGCTGTCGCCGGAACGAACCCTTTCCGCCATGGCGCGGAGGGCCTCCGCCTGTGAGGCGTGGCCGGTCAAATACAGGCAGATGGCCTGATTTAAGATCTTGGCTTTGACGATGCTCTGCCACAGGCGCTTTTTCGCCGGCTCTGTCATGGCGATCTGCATCCGCACAACGGGCAATCCCCGGCTGTGCTGCTGATACGGCGTCAGGACCGCGCAGGGCAGATGCTTTTCGTCGCAGACAAAAACGGCACAGCCGCACTGTCCCAAGCGGGACAGTGCGGCTGTTGTGATGGTGGTCTGGCGGCTTTCCAGCAAAAGCGCAGAAATATCCTCAATGGCCACGGAGTGGTCACTGTCGGTCCGGATGATCAACTGCTCCCTCCGCAGGGAGATGACAGCGGGGCTTTCAACGATAATGTTCCGAAAAGCCATGACAAAACCTCACTTTCTGTTGAAGGCCATGCGGGGCTCCCGTTCCACCTTGTGGTACTCGCCCAGCACATCCACGGTGAATTTCTCCAGCTTTTCAAGGGTCTTGATGCCTACACCTCTAGTCATATAACTGTTATCATGGGTGCGTCCGGCAACCGAGGCTGTGCTAATATCTGCACCAACATAGTACAACAGCTCCTGCTTGGTTTCGTATGTGTCGGGGAGCGTACTCTCCTTCTGCGCCTTTGTCAGCTTCAGCTTGTTTTTGTGGGTCACGCGCATCAGGTCGTTGGGATACAGGGAGAAAATGAAGTTTTCATCCGACATGGCCTTCCAATCCTCGTAGGGCTTGAAGGCTACACACGCCTTGCGCGGCAGCTCCTTTTTCAGCGTGTCGGCAATGTAGATGGGTACGAAGTAATACCCCTCACCCTCCACATAAAACACATCGATGCGTACCATGCTGTCGTTGTCCGCCACGCCGGTACCCTTCAGAACAGGGACGTACAGTGTCGTAGGCTCACATAGCTTGACCTTGTTGACGATGGGGCCGGGCGTTCCGTCACTTTTCGGCTTATGGAAGGGCTGCGTAAAGGCCTTTGCGCCATCCCCACCGTGTTTCATGAGCTGTTCCTTCAGCGCCTCATAGAGCAGTCGGTCGCTTTGCGGCATATAGTAGTTGGCGATCTCGCCGTTTTTGTCCAGCTTCAAGCTTGTCAGCGGCCGTTTTGTGACCACAACACCGTCTTGCAGGGCTTTGGGACTTTTGATGGTTTCCTTGTGCGCCGCGCCCGTGACCTTGCGCCGGGGCATACGAGACACAAAGAGCTTGCGGACGGGAATATCGTTGTTCAGGTAGACGGGGAAGTGCTGGGAAATAACGGCGCGGCGGGGATCGTCGCCCAAGCGGGCCTCCAGCTCCCGGCGAAATTCCGGCCATGGGTAGGGGAAGCTCTTGAGTACCTCGCCGGTATGCACGGAAACGGCCAGGCTTCCGCCCTCCGTCTGTACATATTCGCACTCTCGCAGCGCGGCATAGCGGCTCACCTGTTGGATCATGCCGTCTGTTGTACAGGCAATGACCAGTGCGTCCACCGCGTGGTGCAGATCGCCGTTTTCCCGGATCTTGCTGATGCCCCAGCGCTTGCGCATATAGGAGGTCACGGCACCGTTAACGGCGGTGATGTGCTTCTTACGCCCGACGGCAAAGTCGGCAAAGGCCAGATGGTCGCCGATGTAGTTCAGGAGGAATCGCGCCATGGTCTTGGTATCCTGCAGGTTGCGCTCCTTGAATTGCTTTTCATCCTCGGATGTGAGCTTTTCTTTCAGCAGGCGCTGTTTTTTAGGCGTGCTGCGAATGGTGTTCTCCACCCAGACGATGAAGTCCTCCCGCCGCTTACCCTGTAGATACTGCAAGGGCAGACGGTTGCCCTTATTGCGGTTTTCCTCAGCCAGCACCAGAATTTTGTTCTTATAGCCGTCATCGAAGGAAATGCTGTACGGAATGATGTGGTCTACCTCCGCATAGTCCGGCTCAAAGAGATGCTCGATGGAAATGTGCTTCTGCGAGTAGGCACATTCGCCGTGCTGCTCCTCCCAGAGCTTGAGCTTCACCAGATCTTGCCCTGTGGGATGCTCCTTGCCATACTCCGTGCGGATGCGCTCCATGAGGCGCTCGTTGCGGGCGCGGTTATCATCCATGCTCTTTTTCGCCTGATTGCGCTCTGTGAAATCCTGCGCCATTTCCCGCGCCAGCTCCAGGTTGATAAAGGTAGGACTGCACCCGCGCTCGCGGATGATGGCGTTGAGCACCTTGACGGTCTGCGCCACTGCCCGCCGCACGACGGGGCTGGTGATATCCGCAAGGTCGTCCGGCGTCGGATGGAGAAGCTGGGTGCGCTCCCGGCCGCTGTGGGCCTTGAAGTCGTATCCGGCGGCGGCGCAGGCCTCGTCGTACTTCATCCCCTTTTCCAGAAAGGGGATCAGCTTGTCGCAGGCTTTTACAGAAATGTGGCCGAATTTGCTGAAGGATAGTGTCTCGGCGATGTCAAGCTCCGCATCCGACAGTCCGGCGGGCAGCAGCGCGGCGCGTATTTTGGCGGAGGTCTTGTAGGTGGAAAGGACACGGCCCAACTCGTTTTTTTGTGCGCGGGTAAGGGTGTCGAAGTGGTTTTTTGACAGCTTGTTAAAGGCCGTGCGCATTTGGTGGTACGCCTTGAGATAGGAGAACTTCGTCTTTTTTTCCGCTTCCTCCGCATCGTCCGTATTCTTATAATACACTGCGTTGAAGGTGGTGTCCGCAGGAATGGCCAACTCCCGGCGGATGTGGGAAAAGTTCAGCTCTTTGGTCTTGTGAGCCAGCGCAATGAGAGCCTCCCGCTGGGCGGGGGTGAGCGGGCTGCCCTCGCCGCCGCAGAGCAGGCGGAGGTGGTTGATGTTTTGCAGCAGCGTAAAGTACTCGAAGGAGTAGGTTGCCTTTGCCGCGCGCTGTTCACCGTCCTCCAGCGTACATTTGCCGATCATTCTCTCGATCTGGCTCCCGGCATAGGGACTGGCCTCGCCGGGGCCTTCGTCGAAGGAGCGCTGGCTCAGGAGAATGTCGAGATACCGAGATTCCAGCTTCTCCGACGCAAAGGGCTGCCCCAGCTGGCGCTGGGCGCGGAAGATGGCGCGGACTTCCTCCGCCACCATGTCCCGTCCTACCGTTGCGATGTATTGGCCGCCCTTATTCCGCTTGCTCGCGGCGTATAGCGGGTCTTGCAGCAGCATTTCGCCCACGGTGCGGTAGCCTTTTTCGGCCATGAGAGCCCGGTTTTTGCTGACGGCGGCCAGCAGCTCGCCGTCCTCCTTCGCGGTTTCGGCTTTGCGGTTGGAGCGAAAGCCGCGCCGCTGTGCAATGTGCAGGAGAATGCGGGCAAATTCAGTATGCGAAACCGGCGCGTCCAGCGCCTTGACGCGCAATGTATAGATGTCCTCCAGTTTACCTGCAAAGAGGGTATCCAGCTCTGCTTGGGAGATCATATTTTCTGTTAAAAGGAGGCGGCGAATACGCTCCAGCCGATGCTGGTGACGGCGCAGCCGGCGGCGTGCGCTTCTGGCCTCTCGACGCGGTGCAGCCAAGGAAGCTCCTGTCTTGGGCTGCTCGGCGGCATCGAAAACGCGGGAACCCATGTTGATAATGCCATACGGCTTGTCCTCACTGTCCAAAGCCACTACTGCCCAACCTACGGATGTAATGCCGATATCAAAGCCGATCGCATAGGGGATCATAACGCGCCCTCCTTTTTTCTGGATAGAGATAACGCCCCGCAAAAGCGGGGCGTCAGTGCTCTGCGGTGTACTACCTTATCATAGTAACCTGCATAGTTCTTGGTATGGTATAAGAACTATTATCATTATAACACGAATTTTTGGAAAAACAAGTACAATTTGACATTTTTTAAGACAATTCCTCCGCCGGAAACTGCCGACCGGTGTGGTCGATGGTGTAGGGTGGGTGGAGGATGAGCTGGGAGATGGGGAGGACGGTGTAGCCGTCGTTGATGAGGTAGGTGAGGATAGCGGGCAGCGCCTCCGGCGTGTGGAGAGCGGCGTTGTGGAACAGCACGATGCTGCCCGGCTGCACCTTGGAGGTCACCCGCTGGCAGATGGTGTCCGCGTCATAATCCTTCCAGTCGAGGGAGTCCACATCCCACTGGATGGGTTCCATGCCCATGGAGCGGATGGCGGAGATGACGTGGTCGTCATACTCCCCGTAGGGGCAGCGGATCAGCGTGGGCGTCACACCGCTGGCGGCAGCGATGCGCTCGTTGCTGGCGGTGACGTCCGCGACGATCTGATCGGCGGAGAGACTGTTGAAATGGTCGTGGTGGTTGGAGTGGCTCATCACCTCGTGGCCTGCGTCATGCAGCGCCTTTACCGATTCCGGGTACTTCTCCGCCCAGTCGCCCACCACAAAGAAGGTGGTCTTGACGTGGAATTTCTCCAGAATGTCGATGAGCGTCTGGGTGTCCTCGTTGCCCCACGGTGATGCAAAAGTGCGGCAGTTCACGGGGAACTGTCGCACTTCTTTATTGTGCTTTTATGATAGCATAAATGCGTCCTACCTGTAACAAAACTTGGTTCAAAAGGTGAAAACTTTTTTGATAGCTGGTTATGGCAAAAAACGTTGTAGGACAAGCAATTGCCGATATTTGTTTTGTGATTTTAGTCGGGAAACCAGAATGGATGCTCACCATGTCTCCGCCAGCAGGAAATCCTGAAGATGCACGATCTTAATGCCGTTTTCAATCCCCGCATCCATGTCATTCAGGGTGACAACATACTTGGGCTAATGATCCTTGATCTCCATGAGGTTGCCCACCTTGTGGTCAGAGTCCGCCGGCAGCTGGACGCAGACCTGCACATAGATCCGCTCATCGCGGCGGGTGGCCACAAAGTCGATCTCCTTGGTATCATTCTTGCCGATATACACATCGTACCCCCGCCGCTTCAACTCCAGAAACACGATGTTCTCCATGGCCCCGTCCAGCATTTTGCGGTTATAGCCCAACAGGGCATATTTCAGGGAGACATCGGCCAGATAATACTCCTCCAGCAGTTCCTTTTGGGACAGAGTGCTGCCGTCTTTGAAGTCCAGATACTCGCGGAAAGACAGGGGGTAGACGGGGATAGACACATAGCGTCCCGTCAGATAGGTGGAGATCTCGTTGGACATGAGCTTGGAGTTGGAGCCGGTCACATAGATGTCGGCGTCCGCACCCTCCAGCAGAGCGCGGCAGCCATTCCTCTGCAGCCGTCAGCGGACGAAGCGCAAGCGCGGGGTAAGTGGTTACATAAAAGAAGACGAGGCGCGGCGAAAAGTGTATAAATAGGCGCATTTCGGGTTTACATAATTTGTGACGCAGAAGAGCCTGTAACCTGCTCCACCGGCAGATGGTGTCCGCGTCATAATCCTTTCAGTCGAGGGAACCCTATCGGCAAGGACTTGAAGCCGTTGCGGCGTAAGGGGTTTCACAACATGACCTCCTCCATAAAGATAACGAGGAGAATGCAGGGACTGAACCGCCAAGCAATTAAGAAATCTGGTGCCGGAACTGACGGAATAGTCTTTCAGAAATTGCCGCGAAAGCTCCCACACCGTACGCATAACGAAAGCTCTGAATCGACCTGCGGCGCAGCTCCAAAACGAAAACCATCTTGCCGGGGAGCAAACCGCTGATCGCAGTGAGCGGCACTTTATGACAGCAGAAGCTCGATCAGTTCCTCATTCTTCAGCCCGCTGAAATAACGGCCCGCATCCTCCTGCGCCAGCGCATCGCGGAGGCTCTGCTCCTCCAGCCGCACGCCCACCAGCTTTTCTGCCAGCACCTTCGGCTCCACCACACTGAAAAAGTCACCGGTGAACGCGATATACCGGATGACGCCGCGGTCGGTGGACAGATGCGCCTCCACACCGCCGCAGGCGGGGAAGCGCTTCTGTCTGGTCATCTCGCATTCCTGGGACTGGCCATAGTTCCATTCCCACGTGGCGTACCGCTGCTCCCGCAGCCGAGCGATCTGCGATTTGTCCTCCTCAGTAAAGACAAACTCCTCGCCGGGCTGCTGCGCCAGAATGTTGTCCAGCAGCACGCGGCGGAATTCCTCCAGCTCCACGGGATGGGGCATATGCTGCCGCACGGTGGTGACGCGGCTTCGGACGGAGACCACGCCCTTGGCGGCGATTTTTTCCTGGTCCACATGAAGGGCCTGCGCCACCCGGTCCAGATCAGAGTCGAACATGATGGTACCGTGGTGCATGACCCGGCCCTCCTTCAGATACTGGGAGTTGCCGGAGAATTTCTGCCCGTTGATGGTCATGTCGTTCCGCCCGTTGACCTCAGCCTGAACACCCAGAGCCGCCAGCGCAGCTACCACCGGCTGACAGAACAGCTTGAAGTTGATGGACTCCATACTGCCGGCATCGGCGATAAACGTGAAGTTCAGGTTTCCCATGTCGTGGTACACCGCACCGCCGCCGGACAGCCGTCGTACCACTCGCACACCGTTTTCGCGGACGAATTGCTGGTCGATCTCGGCGACCGCGTTTTGGTGCTTGCCGATAATGATGGCGTTGTCATTTTGCCACAGCATGAAATAGGTGCGGTCCCGAGGGAGCGCGTCAAACACATACTGCTCCGCCGCCAGATTCCACGCAGGATCGGTGGTGTAGAGGTTCAGATAAGAGAGTTTCGGCTGTGTCATGGCAATAGGCTCCTTTGTTCTATGATGTGTGTTTCAGGATTGATGTATCGCTCAGCTGTTTTTCGGCAGCGTCGATCGGTATTCGCTGGGGGTCACGCCGGTTTTGGCCTTAAATACCCGCATGAAGTTCTGGATGGTCAGGAAACCTACATCCTGACCGATGTCGCGTACCAGCCTGCTGTCATCCGCCAGCAGCAGCTTTGCTTTTTCGATGCGAAGGTCGCTGAGATACTGCGTGAATCTCTTTCCATCGATCTCACTGAAAATACGGCTGAGATACGACGGACTGATGCCCAACTGGGCGGCAACGCCGTCAAGGGACAGGCTGCTGTCCATGTAGTGCTCCCCCACGTATTTCTTGGCGGCCAGCAGGTATCTGCGCTGACGATTGTCCAGATTGGTAAAGATCTCCTGTACCGCCGCGCGCAGATAGGCACATAGCTGCTCGTAGTACGCATCTGTGAGCAGATCGCCCTCCGGCGCAAAGGCGCCCAGCTTTCCGCGATAGGTGCGATTCAGCTCCTGCAGCTCGCTGGCCAGCATCTGACAGCAGTCCAGCGTGTCCTGATCGGGCAGCTCCGCCTGCCGGATGGTAGACAGCAGGTGACGCAGCGTGGTGGTCGCCGCCTCCTCCGAGTGCTCCGTTATGGTGCCAACCGTGCTGCGGATGCGCTTTTCAAGATCCGCGCGGGAGACCTGCCGGGCAGCGCTGGTCTGTGAATCGGACAGGAGCGCCTGGTACACGCTGTGGATCTGCAGCAGATCGGGGAACCGCGGGCTGCAGATGACCACGCTGTTGGGGAGACTGCGCGTAAAAATATGGATGGCGCGCGTCAAATCCTCTGCCTCACCGTCAGCAATCGCCTGTTTGTCCTGTAAACAGGCAATGGTCAGGATGCTGTATCGATAGGAAAAGGAATACAGCCTCCAGCGGGGAAAGTGAATATTTTGCAGGTTTTTGATGGTATGCTCAATGGCTGCCGGATTCAGCACGCCTGTGACGCGGTTGGACGTGACGAACAGCAGAAATGTCCCTTCGCACGGCAGCGTGTCGGGAAGGCTTGCGAGTGTCTGGCGGACAGAATCTGCGTCCAGCTCCGCACCGTCCACCAGCTCGCACAGCAGCTGACGCAGCACATACGGGGAAATGATCTGTATGATCTTGCGGAACTGCACCGTGTCGCGGCTAAGGGCGAGAACACTGCGGTTGAGCAGGTCCCAGTCGCTGACAGACTCGCTTTTCGGCAGGGCTTCATCGCTGCTGCGCAGTGTTTGCAGCGTTTTCCGCAGAGGACGGTAGAACAGCCATGCCACCAGCAGGGCCGCCAGCACCAGCACAGCCAACAGGATCACCATCATGAGCAGCAGATGATTCGATGCCAGATATTCGCCAAGAGGGAGCGTCACCGTGGTATAGCTGTGGCAGAAGGTGAGTCCTGTGGCGGCAGACATCCCCACCAGCGTGTTGCGGCTGCCGGCCTTCAGCGGTGTATCCAGATTGCTGTACAACAGGGAACCGTCCGGCGCATAGACAGCCAGCGGCTCCACTCTGCTGCACAACGAGGAAAAAAGCGCTTCGGCATCCAGATAAAGCAGCAGCTCACCCAGATATCCATAGGAGCAGGGAATAAACGGATACCGCAGGCACAGTGTGCCGGATGCCGTGCGGACCAGCGTGGCGCTGGAGGCGCCGGCAGGCCCCAGGGCCTGCACGGAAAAGTCTTCTGCCGTGGGAAGCTCTGCCAGCAGGCCTACGTCACCGCCGGAGGAATAGGCGGAGCCATCATGGTTGCACAGCAGAATAACGTCGGTGACGTAGCGTGTGTCAGCTGCGAAAGACTTCAGCTCGGTGACGATCCGGAAGTTCCGGGGCCGATTCTGCGTGTCTGGAAACAGTGCTGCGTACAGAACCTCATCATTCCACGTCAGCTGTTTCGCCGCATCGCAGAGCCTGCCGAAATTTTCATCGGACAGCTTTGCCGCCAAGGTGAGAAAGGCCTCGCCGCTCTCGCGTGCACTGCCGAGCAGCCTCTGGTAGGCATTATGGTAAAGCCAGATCTGAAAGAGCAGCATAACGGCCAGCAGCAGGGACAGTATGGTAAAGAAGGTGCTGCGCAGAACGCTTCCCGACCGGAAGAATTCATGCCTCAGCGCATCGCTCAGTTCTTTCCGCGCCACTTAAGATCACCTCCGCCACTTGCAGCAGACGCCTTGACGAAGAACGTAATATGGTAATCGATGGTAAATGAATCATATCAAAAAATGTGCATTTCCGCAAGGAGCAAACCGCACCTGCTTTCGCAAAATAGGATGTCCTATCTAAAGTGCACATTTTCCCTGCATGCCCCGTCTTTTTGCACTTTTTTTAAGCAGTTTACGAAAAAAGACCGGCTTTGCTCCTGCGTTGGATCGGCGAATTGCACAGTTTTTTGCACGGATGTTCGGCGATTCGATGCTAAACGATTTTTTTCGGTATGAACAAAACTTGCGAAGCTGTTAAATATTTGCCAGGACACGGCGGTATCACGATCTGGGAAAGAATTGTTTATTGAAAATGACCAGCGTATGAGATACATATGAAAATACAGAGGGCCGGGCATGCCGGACGCAGGTCCATCCCTCTGCGCAGACGATACGTCAAAGAGAAATTGAGAAATGACTATGAGAGAGGTGATCCATGGAATGAAGAAGAATCCCTACAAAAGGGTGGCGAGAGGTCTGGCCGTGGCGGAGAAGTGGATCATCGTTGTTGCGCTTGCCGTCGGCGTGGCGCTAACAGCGGTGAATGTTGTCTGCCGCTATATCTTTAAGGCGGATGTGAACTTCTCGTGGTCCGAGGAAATCGTGGTAGCGCTGCTGGTGCTGGCCTACATGGTCGGTGCCGCACTGTGCGCCGGTGAAGAGGGCGGCCTCATCAATATGACGATCTTCACCGGCAAGATGAGCCGCCGTGCGCAACTGATCATTGAGATCGTCACCAACATCTGCCTGATTGCCTTCGGTGTGATCATTTTTATCAGCGGTTGGGATCGCTGCGCGGCGAAGATCGCCAGCGGACAGGTCACCACGGCGCTGGCTGTGCCTGACTGGATCTACAACGCATTTATCCCGCTGGGCGCGTTTCTGATGGTGATCCACACGGTGGAGCGCATCCTGGACGGGATCGCTGAGCTGAAAGAGCTGAAGAACGCGGACATGACGAAGGGAGGCGATGCCGCATGACGTATGCCATTATGCTGGGTGTTTTTGTGATCCTGCTGTTTCTGGGCGCACCGATCGCGCTGTCTCTGGGTATGTCCTCGCTGTTGGCCATCCTGTATAATGGGACGGGCATCAATGTTATCGCCGGCCAGATCTATGGCGGCATCGGCAAGTATCTTCTGCTGGCCGTTCCGTTCTTCGTTCTGTCCGGCAACATCATGGCGAAGGCCGGGATCTCCGACAGACTGATCGCCTTCATTGACGCGCTGCTGGGACACCTGCGCGGCGGCATCGCAATGGTCTGCGTCGTTGTGGCCTGCTTCTTCGGCGCCATCTCCGGCTCTGGCGCGGCCACCGTGGCAGCTTTGGGCGTCATCCTGATCCCCGCTATGATCGAGCGTGAGAAATTCTCTGCCCCCTTCTCACATGGCGTGGTGGCTGCCGCTTCCTCGATCGCGGTCATTATCCCACCCAGCATTTCGTTTGTGATCTATGCGTCCCTCACCGGCGTTTCCGTGGGCGACATCTTTGTGGCCGGTATTCTCCCCGGCATCATCATGGGCGTCGCCATGATCATCGTGGTGCAGATCTATGCCCACAAGAACCACCTGAAGCCCGCCCATCCCTGGAAGGGCTGGCGCGAGGTGTGGCGCACCTTCAAGAGCGCCTTCTGGGGGCTGCTGATGCCCGTCATCATTCTGGGAGGCATCTATGGCGGCGTTTTCTCCGCTACGGAGGCGGCGGCCGTGGCTGCGGTGTACGGACTGTTTGTCGGTACCGTCATCTATAAGAAGCTGAAGTGGAAGGACATCGTGGAGCTTCTTTATGATACGGCCAAGAGCACCGGCGGATTGATGCTCATTATCGGCGGCGCGACGATCTTCTCCTACGCCTGCACGCGCTATGGCATCTCTACCAGTGTCCAGTCTCTGCTGGAGAACTGCGGCAAGGGCGGCTTCCTGGTCATCATCAACATCGTGCTGCTGATCGCCGGCTGCTTTATGGATGCGAACTCCAATATGTATATTTTCGTTCCCATCATGTATCCTGTTGCGCAGAAGTTTGGCATTGACCCCATTCAATTCGGCATGATCTGCACGGTCAACCTGGCCATCGGCCAGTTCACGCCGCCGGTCGGCACGAACCTGTTCGTCGCCTCCAGCCTGCGTATCCCCGGTCACCGTGTCGGTGTGGAGGGCGTGGCCAAGGCGTGTCTGCCCATGATCGCGGCGGCTGTGCTGGTGCTGCTGCTGGTCACCTATGTCCCGCAAGTTACCACGTGCCTGATTGGCGCATGACTTTCTCTCCCCCCTTGCCGCCTGCCTGTACGCAGGCAGGCGGCTCCCGCCCAAGCATGCACCATATCAAAATGATTTATTTTAGGAGGAACTACTTATGAAAGCAAAAAGATTTCTGGCCCTCATTTTGGCGCTTGTCATGGCGCTGAGCCTCGTTGCCTGCGGTGATAGCGGCAAAACCCCTGATGCGGACGGCGACAGCAACGGCGACGGCGATTCCAGCTTCCCCAAGATGACATGGACCGCCGCTACCTCCGGCGCCGAGGGCTCCAACTTTGACGTCGGTCTGGAGAAGTTCAGCGAGCTGCTGCAGGAGAAGACCAACGGCGCTGTGAAGCTGGACATCTACTGCTCCGACCAGTTGACCAACGGCAATCAGGCGGACTCTATTCAGGCCAATATCGACGGCACCATTGATGTGACATTCCAAGCCGATGGCGTCTGGGGCAACTTTGACACGGTGTTCAGCATCCCCAATCTGCCCTTCCTCTTTGACAGCTATGACGATGTGGACAGCAAGCTCATCAATGGAGAGGGCGGCAAGTACCTGATGAACACCATGAATGAGAAGTTCAACGTCAAGTGCCTGGGCATCGGCGAAAACGGCTTCCGCTATCTCACCAACAGCAAGCACCCTGTCAAGACTCCTGACGATCTGCACGATCTGAAGCTGCGTATTGGCGGCGCGCCCATTCTGGTCAGCACCTACGAGAGCTGGGGCGTGGACTACACCACCGCAGCCTGGGCCGAGGTCTACACCGGCCTGCAGACGAAGCTGTATGACGGTCAGGAGAACCCCGTCGCCGTCGCGGACGCCAGCTCCATTCAGGAGGTGCAGAAGTATGTGACCGCGTGGACCGCCAACTACGGCATCATGTTCATGGTCATGAACGGCGACCTGTACAACAGCCTTTCCGACGAGCTGAAGGCCATTGTGGACGAGTGCGCCAAGGAGGCCTGCGCCCATCAGATCCAGTACACCCGTGACCAGTGCGACTCCGCATTGCAGAAGTGGATCGATGACTACGGCATCGAGGTCTATGAGATGACGCCGGAGAATGCCGAGCTGTTCCGCGCAAAGATCCAGCCCGTGTACACCAAGTTTGCTCAGTACAATGAGCTTATCGACCTGCTGAAGTAATATGCACAGCAGTGGGCACCTGACAAGAGACACGCTCCGCATTGGGTTTATCGGCCTTGGAAACATGGGACTTCCCATGGCGCGGCGGCTGCTGGAGAAAAGCGGCTGCCCCGTGTACGGCTTTGACATTGTGCCTGCCGCACTGGAAAAGCTGGCGGCGGCCGGCGGAACGCCTGAGCCGGACAGCGCAGCTCTGCTGGAAAAAAGCGATGTGATTTTTCTCAGCCTGCCCAGCAATGAGTTGGTACAGGCAAATCTGGAGGCAGCCGTTCAGCATTGCCGGAGCGGCGCCGTGGTCGTGGACACCAGCTCCTCAGTGCCCGCGGTCATACAACGCTGCGCTGCGTCGGCCGCTGCGCGGGGCGTCGAGTTGATCGACTGCCCCGTCAGCGGCGGCGTAGACGGCGCCGAGAAGGGCACACTGAGCGCCATGTGCGGCGGCAGCGAGGCGGCTGTGACACGGATTATGCCGCTGCTGACCTGCTTTGCCGCCCATGTGACGTACATGGGGCCTTTGGGCAGCGGCTATGCTGCCAAGCTGATCAACAACCTGATCGTTGGCGGTGAGATCACACTGATCGCCGAAGCGTTCGGCCTTGCGCGCCGGGCCGGCGTAGACCTGACACGGCTCATGGAGGCGCTGTCCGGCGGCGCAGCCGCCAGTCCCGTTCTGACGATGAAGGGCAGCAAGATGATCAGCGGAGATTACACAGCATCCTCCCGCGTGCTGATCCACCTGAAGGACCAGCACAACGCGCAGGAGATGGCACGCGCTCTGGGAGCCGATATCCCCGCCTGCGATTTGTCCACTTTGCTGCTGGAGAAGCTGGCAGATATGGGTCGCGGCAACGAGGATGTAGCGGCGGTCATCGACCTGTTCCAATCAAAAGTAGATCTTAGGAGGTTATGGAATGGCAACCTATGAAAAGGAATTTCTTCTGAAGGTTCTGGAAAACCTTTGGAAGGTCCGCAAATTTGAGCAGCGCGCCATGGAAGGCGGCCTCAAGGGTGAGATCAAGGGAAACATCCACGTCTGCCTGGGTGAGGAGGGCGCCGTTGTGGGCGCCAATATGGCGCTGGAATCCACGGATTATATCACGGCCAGCCACCGCGGCCACGGCCACTGCGTCATGAAGAGCGATGATGTGGAGCATACGCTGGCGGAGCTTTATGGTAAGGAAAGCGGTTTCTGCCATGGCCGCGGCGGTTCCATGCACGTCACAAAGGTGGAAAGCGGTCTGCTGGGCGCCAACGGCATCGTCGGCGGCGGCATTCCTCTGGCCACAGGCTCGGCGTTGGCATCCAAAATCAATCGGGACGGCGCGGTATCCGTGGCATTCTTCGGCGACGGCGCCACCAATCAGGGCTGCTTCCACGAGTGCATCAACATGGCGGCCGTCTGGAAGCTGCCCATTGTTTATTTCATTGAAAACAACCAGTACGCCGTGTCGACCAACATCCACACCACCTGCGCCACCTCCACGCTGGCCCAGCGCGCTCAGGGCTACGGCATCGAAGGCGATGTGGTGGACGGCACAGATGTGCTGGCCGTCTATGAGGCGATGCAGAAGGCTGTGGCCCATGCCCGCAGCGGCAAGGGGCCGGTGCTGCTGGAGTGCGATGTCTATCGCTACACCGGCCATTATGTGGGAGACCCGGGCAAGTATATGTCCGAGGCGTATAACGCGGCGGCTCATGAAAACGATGTGATCAACAAATTCAAGGCATACCTGCTGGCGGAGGGCGCTGCCACGCGGGCGGAGATGGATGCCGTGGAGGCAGCGGTGGAGGCGCGTATGGAAAAAGCGTATCAGTTTGCGCTGGAGTCCCCGTTGCCCGATCCTGCCGATGTGCTGAAATACAACTATGCCTGTGACAACGAAAGGAGTGTTGTTCGATGAGCCGTAAGACTACTATGATCGCTGCCATCCGCGAGGCGATCGACGAGGAAATGCTCCGTGATGAAAACGTGATCGTTCTGGGCGAGGATATCGGGGAGCTGGGCGGTCCCTTCGGCTCGTGTATCGGCCTGCTGGACAAGTACGGTCCCGACCGCATTATCGCCACCCCTATCAGCGAATGGGGCTTCACCGGCATCGGCGTAGGCGCGGCCATGCGCGGCAAGCGCCCCATCGTCGAGCTGATGTACAATGACTTTATCTCCGTCTGCCTGGACCCCGTGATGAACCAGGCGGCAAAGCTGCACTATATGACCGGCGGACAGGTCAAGATCCCCATGGTGATCCGCGCACCCATGGGCACCGGACGCCGCGGCGCGGCGCAACATTCCCAGAACATGGAAGCGCTGTTTGCCCATATTCCCGGCCTGAAGCTGGTGTGCCCCTCTACGCCGGCTGACGCCAAGGGCCTGCTCATGACCGCTATCCGCGATGATGACCCCGTGGTATTTCTGGAGCACAAGCTCCTCTACCCGCAGAAGGTGGAGATGCCGGACGATGTTGCGCCGATCCCGCTGGGCAGTGCCAATATCCGTCGTGAGGGCAGCGATCTGACCATCCTTACGTGGGCCCGTCAGGTCAACTTCTCCCTGGAGGCCGCGGAAAAGCTGGCTGCCGACGGTGTGAGCGCGGAGGTCGTTGACCTTCGGAGTCTCGTCCCGCTGGACTGGGATACTATCCGCGACTCCGTCAGCAAGACCCACCGTGTACTGATCGCCGAGGAGGATGTCAAGCGCTGCGGCTTCGGCGCGGAGCTGTCCGCGCAGATCATGGAGGAGCTGTTCGATCAGCTGGACGCACCGGTACGCCGCGTGGCGGCACTGAACTCCTCTGTGCCCTTCTGCGCCGAGCTGGAGGACGAGATCTATCCCAATCCCGAGCGCATCGCCGCCGAGGCAGCCGCTCTGCTAAAAGAATAAGGAGGCACATATGGCAACTGAGATCAGAATGCCGCAGTTCGGCGTTTCCATGGAGACTGGTACGGTCGCTCAGTGGCTCAAGGCCGAGGGAGATACCGTCAAGGCCGGCGATGTGCTGGCCAGCATCGAGACAGAAAAGCTGACCAACGACGTGGTCAGCGAGGTGGACGGTGTGCTGCTGAAGATCGTCGCGCAGGAGGGAGAGGATATCCCCGTGCAGGGGCTGATGGCGTATATCGGCCAGCCCGGCGAGGCCCTTCCCGACGGCAGCGGCACAACGGCGCCCACTGCCGCCGATACGGCTCCTGCCACTGCGGAGCCTGTGCCTGCCGCCGTCGGTCAGATGTCCGGCGGTCGTGTCAAGGCATCCCCGCTGGCCCGCAGGATCGCCGCCAAGCTGGGCGTTGACCTGTCGCAGGTAACACCTGGCGGTACCAGCGGACGTATCCGTGCGGATGACGTCCGCGCCTACGCCGCGCAGGTCCCGACAGCGCCCGCCGCT
>ERZ1026850.749-NODE-749-length-19203-cov-4.659181_pt1 | contig 19203 bp, 15 predicted proteins | sample MGYA00380155_ERZ1026850 | MGnify/ENA primary metagenome ERZ1026850 (study PRJEB33269, sample SAMEA4719791) | human gut metagenome | biome: human-associated habitat; feature: organic feature; material: feces | place: Cameroon | collected 2013-10 ... | reverse complement strand
GAGGAAGAAAAATAATGAAGAAGAAAAGGAAACGAAATGTTGTCATTTTCTTGGGATTGCTGTTGCTTCTGGGACTGGGCGTTTTGGGGAAGATGTACCTGTCTGTGAAAAATGCGAAGCAGCATCCAGGCGTATCTGTCAATTCACAGGAGCGGATTTCCTATTCGACAGAAGAAGAAATCAGCCAGGCCTTTGCGCGCTATGAGGATACGGAAAACACTGATAAGGCAGAGCTGGCAGAAGGATACCAGGCATCCCAGCATAAGGTTGCATTGGTGTTCTGTGGAATGTCAACGCCTACGGAAATGGCAAAAATATTGGACTTGTTAGAGGAATATGAAATACAGGCTACCTTTGTCTGTGATGGAAGGACTGCTGCAGAAGACCCTGATACGGTCATGGAAATGATAAAACGGGGCAATACCATTGGTAACTATGGTATGAGTGGTGAAACCCACTGGGAAGAATTAGAAGACGAGGCACTGCTGACCTCCCTTGCACAGACCCAGGCGGTTCTGAAACGGATTACGGAAAAAGAACCACAGTATGTGTTGGGAAATGCAACGATAGTGGATGAACGGATTCTACACCTGGCAGCCTGTGCGGGACTGGATACCTACATAGCAGGTACGCAGTTTATTAATGATGCCAGCTTTCACGATTTTAACGGAGCACTTGGATTTGTGGAAAAAGTGGAAGGTGGCTCTATTATCTGTGTCAAAATTGACGGAACGCTGGACGAAATTGAGTTTGAACCTTACGAAGTGGACGAAAGACCGGCAGAAGATAAACAACCATCTGTCAGTGAAAATGAAGTGGACGCAGAGAAGCTTGACATTGCCGAAACAGTGGAGGTACTGTTGGAGGCACTGGATACCACAGAAACCGCAGTAGTGCCACTGGAGAGGCTTAAGATGGAGCCGGATAGCGAAGTGACCAGAAGATTTGAAGACAGAGAAGATGCGGCAGATTATGAAGTGCCGGAATCGGAACGGGCAGAAGAAAGCTATTTTGACAATGCCCTGTTTATCGGGGATTCTCTGACTCTGGCTTTATCCTATTACCCGGTAATAGAAGATTGGGTGGCGTTTTGTGCCTACAAATCCATTACACCGATGCAGTTCGTAAATAATACCAAGGTTACGCTGGATAATGATACCGAAGTGGCTATCTGGGACGAGATATGTAAGAAAAATCCGGAAAAGATATATATTCTGCTTGGCACCAATGCGCTGGCAAGTGGAAGCAATTCTTCTTTTCTTCTATATTATGAAAGGCTGATTGAGAAAATAAAGGAACAATTTCCTGATACAATAATATACATAGAGGGAATTCCGCCCGTAACGAGTGAAGTATCCATGAACAGAATCACGCTGACTAATGGACGAATCCGTAAGAACAATGTGGCAATTGCTAAAATGGCAAAGGAACAGGGATGTTATTACATTGATTTGTATCATGCACTGGCAGATGAAAACAATTGTCTTCCGGAGGAGATTGCCCAGGAAGATGGGATACACATGAACGAAGAAGGGTGCAGAGCGTGGATTGATTATTTATTGTGTCACACGGTGGAACGTGTAAAGGGAGAGTAATGGAATTCTTAGATAAAGTTAATCGAAAAAGGAAAAAAAGAAGGAAAGAAGAGGATGTGTTACTCCGTGAAAAGAGTGACCGGAGACTGATGCCGGATGTACCCGCACTAACCGGCGAAAGAAAACTGACGGACAGAAGAGGCAATCTTACCCAGGAGGGCATGTCGTTTGAGCAGATTAGTAAGAAGCGAAAGCTGGGAATCCGCTATCTGAATGACTATGAAGTAGACGTTATTGCCTATGGTGCAGGGAAAAAGAAGAAATTCAGGGCAAAAACCCAGGATGTTTCGCTGGGTGGACTGGGACTGATAGTTCCTGCGGCACAAAAGGACAGTATCCTGGAGGCAAAGAAGCTTAAACTGAAATTCCATGTGGAACCGGGTTCTTTGCCGGAAGGCTATGAAATGAATGTAAAAACCTATGCTGTGCCGGTTCGGGAAGCGAAGCTTTCCGGGGGCGACTGGCTGATAGGCTGCGAGTTTGCAGCGGATTTGTCCGAGTATGCCAAACACCGGAAAGACCGCTACATGCTGACGATGTCAGCTCTGATGCTGTTTTTCATCAGTGCCTTCATTCTGCTGATGCGTTCGGAAAGCATTGTTTATTTTAAATACAATAAATGGCTGTATTTGTACAGTATCATTACAGCATTTTTCTTAATGAGCCGTTATCTGTTCGGGGCTTTGTACCATCCGAAAAAGGTAGACCCGGATTTTACGCCTGGGGTAACCATTATTATACCCTGCTTTAATGAAGAAAAATGGATTCAGAGAACCATCCAGAGCTGTATTAACCAGAATTACCCGGCGGATAAGCTGGAAGTTATCGTGGTAGATGACCGCTCCACCGATGATTCCGTAGAGAAAATCAAAGAGATTATTGGGCGTTTAACCCAGTCAGAGGATGAGCGGTATAACATCAAAGAGAGAATTTCCTATATGGTACAGCCGGAAAATGCGGGCAAGCGGGAAGCCCTGGCGGCAGGAGTCAAGGTTGCAAAGCACGAATATGTGGTGTTTGTGGATTCGGACAGCTTCTTAGACCCTTTTGCCATCCGGAATCTGGTGCAGCCTTTCAAGGACCCGAAAATGGCAGGTGTAACCGGAAGAACGGATGTTGCCAATACCTATACCAATTCGCTTACGAAGATTCAGTCTGTAAGATATTATATTGCTTTCCGTATCATGAAGGCGGCGGAGAGTTATTTTCACTGTGTGACTTGTCTTTCCGGTCCACTGTCCTGTTATAAGAAAGAACTGGTAGAAAAATATCTGGACCAGTGGCTGAATCAGACCTTTCTGGGACAGAAGGCAACCTTCGGTGATGACAGGTCACTGACGAACCTGATGTTACGCCATCACAGAACCTACTATCAGGATACGGCAGTCTGTTCTACAATTGTGCCCAATGACAATAAGGTATTCTTAAAGCAGCAGATGCGATGGAAGCGTTCCTGGCTGCGGGAATCCTTTACGGCAGGCACTTTTATCTGGCGAAAAGAGCCATTTGCCGCAGTATTTTTCTATGTAGGGCTATGTGTGCCAATCCTGGCACCGGTAGTTGTAATCTATAATTTGATATATGTTCCGATGACTACCTTCGCCTTTCCCACAACTTTTATGGTGGGAATGTTGATGATGGCGATGATGATGAGCGCAGCACAGCTGTTTCTGCGAAAGAGTACCACATGGATTTTCGGATTTCTGTTCTGCCTGTATTATGAGGCAGTGCTTTTATGGCAGATGCCGATTGCTATTCTTACTTTCTGGAAATCCACATGGGGAACCCGTATGACATCGAATGACGTGGAAGCAAAGGAAAAGAAAGAAAAACGCAGACAAAAGAGAGAAGGCAGGAAAAGCAAAAAGAAGGATTCGCAGGTGCAGGAAAATATATGAAAATGAAATGGATTGAAAGCAAGACAGATGTTTATAAATTGTTCCGTTCCATTTGTGAAGCGGTTGTTGTTATAGCGGTAATAGTGGTTCTGTTAAAGGTGTTTCTAGTCAGTAACCGATATGAGCCTTATGATGCAGGCAACCAGGCTGTTGTTTCCGGAGAGGATAAGGGATTCCTTTGTATTTCCTATTTCGGAATTGACCGCAATGGAACAGATACACTGGTTTCCACAACTGATTTACAGGAGCAGTTACAGGCATTACATAATAGTGGCTATGTTACCATTACGCAGCAGGATGTGATAGACTATTACGAGAAGGGTAAGGCGCTTCCCGATAAGGCACTTTTGCTTGTTTTTGAGGACGGACGTACCGATACCGCTATCTTTTCCCAGCCGATTCTGGAACGGGAAAATTATAAGGCATCCATGTGCAGTTATGGCAGTAATCTAAGCAGCAGAGATTCCAAGATGTTAAAAGGGAAAGACCTTTTGAACCTGGAAGAAAACAGTTTCTGGGAAAATGGAACCAATGGTTACCGGTTATCCTATATTAATGTCTTTGACCGGTATCATACTTTCTTAGGAGAGATGAACTCGTTGGAATACAATGCGGTAAAGGCGTATCTGGGAAGGGAATACAATCATTACCTGATGGATTATCTTCGGGATGAAAACTATATGCCCATAGAAAGCTACAGTACCATGAAGGAGCGTATCAGTTACGATTATGAGTTGATGGAAAAGACTTACATGGAACAGCTTGGCTATGTACCCCGGCTGTATATTCTGATGCATTCCAATACGGATATGTTTGGCAATAACAAACGAGTCAGTGAAGTGAATGAAGAAAATATGACACGGCTGTTTGCCATGAATATTAACAGAGAAGGCTTTGCCTTAAATACGGCAGAGTCGGATATCTATGACCTGACGAGATTACAGTCCCAGGCATACTGGTCGACGAATCATTTGCTGATGCGTATCTGGGATGATTTGGAGGAAGCAGATAAGTCCAATATCCGGTTTGTAACCGGGGAGAAAAGCCGCAGGGCATACTGGGATACCAGGGTGGGTGCATCGGAATTTAAACAGAATGTCATCTATCTGACCTCCCTGCCGGATGGCAGAGGACTCCTGGTCTTAAAGGACAGTGACATGTACCAGGATGTAGCAGTATCTGTTACACTGACCGGAAATTACGGTGGGGAACAGACTATTTATCTGCGTCAGCAGGAGGATTCCGGGGAAAACATCGGGGTTACTTTCTGTGAGAAAGAGCTGGTGGTAACCCAGGCAGGTGAGGAGCTTGCCCGAATCAATTTGGATGAGCTGATGCAGGTAACCTATCTCTCGGTAGAGGAAGACAAGAGGGATGCCTTGGCAAAGGAGTATGAGGTGCGTGCAGATAATGCCAGAACGCTGGAGGAAAGCTGGGCTTATGACATGGAAAAGGCAGAAGTGGAAAAGCAAGAGGCAGCTACGGTAGAAGATGGGGCAGAGCCCTATATTCCGGTTATCGAGGCCAACCAGGCAGGAGAATGGGAAGTTACCATAAAATTGCAGGAAAACAAACTCCGTGTTACGGTAAATGATTTTGTTGCCCTGGAGGATTTGGAAGTATCTCTGACCGATGCAGGAAAGGTGTTACTGGAGGCAAAAACGTTAGAGGAAGAAGAATACCGGCAGCGGAATCTCACGGATGATGTCTATGAGGGAAGATTTGAAGATCTGGTAATACAAGACCTGTCGCAGGACACACCGGAAGTCTTATATGACAATTGTCTGCATGGATTTGAAAAAGTAAAATATGTAGTCGGAGGTTACTGGACAAGGATTGTGAACTGGTTTATCACGAACCTGTAAAAATACTATGAGAAAAAAACAATTATTATTTGCTGCAATTGTAAGTGCATGGATATTAACAGGCTGTGCCGGGCAAAAAATGGCAGAGGCACCGGAAGAAGAACAGGGAACACAAACGGAGAAGGAAGAAGATTTTCTTCCGGCAGAAGAAGGAACAACGGAAGAAGAGAATACACCATCTGTGGTTTCGTCACGGGCAGCCTGGTGTGTTTACTGGGATGAGAATTCTGCCAAAGCCGCAGCGGAAAGCTTTTCTGATTATGAAGAACTGATTCTGTTTGGGTGTATCTATACAGAAGACGGCAGCCTGTATGTGCCGGAGGCTCTGGAGCAGTTGTATGAGGAATTCCCCGAGGATACCCCGGATACTGCCGTTTATCTGTCCTTTATCAATGATGTGATGCAAGAGGATGGCAGTGCGAAGCAGAAGTCCCCGGAGTTCCTGGAACAGGTATTAAAGGATGATACCATGGGAGATAAGGTAATTGATGATATGATTATCCAGACGAGAAAATGGGGGCTTGATGGCATCGAGCTGGACTATGAAAATGTCCAGAAAGGGGATAATCTGTGGGAAGCTTACCTGGATTTCGTAAGCCGGTTATATGACAGGACCAAACAGGAAGGCTTGCAGCTGCGGGTGGTTCTGGGAGCCTATACACCGGTGGAGCAGTATTCCTTTATCGAAGGTCCTCAATATGTGGTAATGTGTTATAATCTATTTGGAACCCATTCGGGACCGGGACCAAAAGCAGATGCGGCATTCTTGCAGGAAATGGTAAAGCGGTATGAAGGCATGAATGTTACCTTCGCCCTTGCCAATGGCGGCTTCGAATGGAATGAAGAAGAAAAGGCAGTCCGTTCCCTTACGGCTTACAATGCTGCTCAGCTTGCCATAGAGCAGGGGGAAGAAGCAAAAGTGGATGAAAGTGGTGCCTTGTATTATACTTATGAAACAGAAGACGGAAAACATACAGTATGGTATGGTAATGAGGAGACAATGAAGCAATGGGAAACATGGCTTCTGGAATATTCCGGTCATGATATTTCGGTTGATTTATGGAGATTAGAATAGAAACAGAGGAGGACATTAAGGATGAAAAAGCTTGGAAAAATGATCTTAGTTATGGTGGCAGCAGTTGTTCTTACAACCGGCTGTGGAGAACAGAAGGGTAGTGAGCAGAGTGCGGAGGCAGCAAAGGAAGTGGTAATCAGTGATGTGGTTGCCAGAATCAAAGAGGCAAACCCTGTGGCAGATGAAAGGGCTATTGATGATTTTGCCGTAGAGAATGAAATGGGTCTTACCATGGACAATATTGCAGAGTATGAAGGGGTTATTACCAATTCCCAGAATGACTGTGCCCTTATCTTCGTAGCCAGGGCAAATGACGGAAAGACAAGAGAAGTAAAACAGGAACTTTCCGATTATCTGGAGAGTCTTACTTCCAATGATTTGTATGTGGAATTTGCGGATAAGATTGCCAAAACCAAGGAGGCAAAGGTACTTATTTATGATGAGTATGTGGTGCTTGTCATAGCAGGAATGGATACCGATTACAGTACGGTTACGGCGGCAATCAACGAAGCTTTTGGAGAATAGGGAAGATGCTGTTTCACAGTGTGACATTTATTTTATTATTTTTACCGATATCCTTTCTTCTATATTATATCGTTCCGGATTCATGGAAAAACAGGGTTCTGCTTTTGGAGAGCCTTGTTTTTTATGCGTTTGGGAATCTGAAATATCTGCCTCTGGCATTGGGGCTGGTTCTTATCGACTATCTGTTTGCCCATGCTTTCAAAAGAATATCACGCACTTCCAGATGCAGGCGGGCTTTGCTGGTTACATCCCTGGTGGTAAACGTTCTCTTGCTTTTGGCATTTAAGTATGGAAGCTACCTTACCTGGGTGTTAAACCGGATAACCCATGGAGATATTACCTTTTTTGATGTGTTGCCACTGGGCATTAGTTATTATCTGTTTAAGCTTATTAGTTATCTGTGTGATGTTTATCAGGAAAAGTGCGAACCGGAGAAGAACTTTATTGATTTTGCAGTGTATGTGCTGATGTATCCGCAGATGATAGTAGGACCGATTATCCGTTATACAGATATCCGGGATGACCTGAAAAACCCAAAGCAGCGCAGGAATCCGGAATGTTGTTTACAGGGAATCCGGATGTTTGTTTATGGACTTGCCAAGAAGGTTATTCTGGCAGATACCCTGGGAAGACTGTGGGAGGCACTGGCAGGAACAGAGGGCATCGGGCTTGTCCAGGCATCCTCCGGGCTTGTGTGGCTGGCAGTACTGGCATATTCGTTGCAGCTTTATCTGGATTTTTCAGGTTATTCGGAGATGAGTAACGGCTTGTCCTGTCTGCTGGGATTCTCCTGTAAGAAGAATTTTGATTATCCTTATCTGGCTGGCAGTGTGACGGAATTCTGGCGCAGATGGCATATTACTTTATCGGAATGGTTCCGGGATTATGTGTACATTCCTCTGGGGGGAAATAGAAAAGGGGCAGTCAGGCAAATCTTTAATATGCTGGTGGTGTGGCTTCTTACAGGAATCTGGCATGGGCATACCGCGAATTTCCTTGTCTGGGGGCTATACTACTTTATCTTTCTGGTATTGGAAAAGTATGTGCTCCAGAAGTGGCTTAAAAAATATCCTGTTCTGGGACATATCTATACCCTGTTAGTTGCAGTGACCGGTTGGGGGATTTTTGCAGCAGACGGAGCACAGATTACTTTTGTGGCATTATTGCATAAGATGTTTTGTTTTTCCGATGGGGTATCAGCTCTGTACTTTCTGAGAAATTATGGAGTAACCCTGCTTCTTTCCATGGCTGTTTCAGGAGGCTGTTGCCGGAAAATACAGCGGAGGCTGGAGCGCAACCGGTGGGTGGAAGCTGTCTGGCTGATTCTGCTGTTTCTGCTAAGCTTTGCCTATGTGGTGGGAAGTACAGGACGGGCAGCCCTCTATGCAGGATTCTAGAAAGGAGCACGTATATGATAAGAAAGCCGGAAAAATATATTCCAGGGATTACTGCTTTGACCCTGCCCTTGCTGCTTTTACTGGGAAGTCTGCTGGCACCCAGTCAGGAGCTGTTACCGGTTGAAAACAGAAAAGCGGCCTCGATGCCGGCATTTTCGCTGGATAGTTGGCTGTCCGGAGATTATGCAGAAGGAATTCAAAGTTATGTTAACGACCATGTAGCATTCCGGCAAGGCTTCATTCAGGCAAAATGTTTCGTAGATGAACTGCTGCTGATGCAGACGGAAGAGGATGGTATCCTGCTGGGAAAAGACGGACAGATGTTTACCAAGGAGTTTGTGTCAGAGGAAGGTCAGGAACAGTTATTTCAAAATTTGGATTCTTTGGACACCTTTGCAAAAGATGCTAAAGTACCGGTTACAGTCATGATAGTCCCATCTGCCAATACGATTCTTTCTGAAAAATTGCCGTCAAATGCGCCGGTGGAAGAAGAAAATGCGATACTGGATACGATAAATGACTGTTTGGCACAACACAGCATAGTGGTAGATGTGCGGGATACCTTACAGGCACATAAGAATGATTATATTTATTACCGGACAGACCATCACTGGACGACACTGGGGGCATACTATGCTTATGAAGCGTTCTGCGATACAAAAGGAAAAGAACCATTTTTACCGGATTGGGGTGCAGCAGAGCGCGTGGAGGACTTTTATGGGACTCATTATGCAAAAACACGATACTTTTTCACGGTTGCTGATACAATTACATATTTTCCGGCAAACCAGAAAATGGTAAGATATAAAGTAACAGGGGATGCCTGTTTCGAAAAACAGAGTATCCAGGAAATCATAAATACAAAACAATTGCAGGAATATGATAAGTATGCGGCATTTTTAGACGGAAATAACGGATATTCTGTGATAGACGGAGAAGGTGATGGACGTATTCTGGTGGTAAAAGATAGTTATGCGAACTGTTTTGTACCATTTTTATGCAGGAACTACGAACAGATTGGTGTGGCAGACTACCGGAATTATGCGTATAATCTGTCGAATCTTGTGGAGAAAGAAGCGTACGATGAAGTTCTGATTCTGTATTCTTTTCAGGGCTTTGCCAAAGATACCGGGCTAGTAGCAATAAACCGCCCGGTTATAGAGTAAGACGACTCCGGAAACCACGGCAGAGGAATGGTGCCCTAGAAGGAAATGTGAATAAGTCGGGGAGAGCATGTAAGATGGCAGGAAGAGCAGGGAAAAAGAAGAAATACATCATTTTGTTGTGCACTGCATTAGCGGTAATAGTTGTGGCCAGCATCTGTTTGCTGCAGCAGAACAATAAGAAACAGAAGACTGCCCATCCGGAACCGGTGTCGGTTATCCCGGAGCAGGATTTCTCAGCAACGGAGGAAATCGGGGCAGCGAAGAAAAAACTGGAAGAAAACCCGGAGAAGCCTATGGTCATTACTGATATCAATACGGTGGAAAAGGAAGTTGCACTTTGTTTTGAAGGCTCGGCAGATGGAATCGTTATCCAGCAGATTCTGGAATATCTTCAGGCACATGATATGCAGGCAACTTTCTTTATTTCTGCGGTAGATGCAGGGGAAGACCAGGAGTGTATCGATGAGATTCTGAAAGCCGGTCATGATATGGAGAGCTATACCCTCTATGGAACGAGCCACATGGAGGAAATGAGTCAGGAAGAGCTGATTACGGATTTCTGCCGCGCCCAGGTGGTTTATGAGGATAAAATAGCGAAGAAACCGGATATGCTGAAATGTAATGCCACAGAGTATACCGATGAGCTGTTAGAGGCAGCAGAGGCATGCGGCTATGAAAGTATTGTATATCCGACCCGGTATTTAAATTACCAGAGCTTCTATACCGAGGAAACGGCACAGAATTATGTGGCAGGGCTTGGCAGAGGAAGAGTGATTTCGGTTAAGTTAAACGGCTACAGTACCAGGCAGAGGTCATAAGGGACGAAGCCAGTGGGGTAAATCATTTTGAGTATGAAGATGAGAATCAGGACTGTCATGAAGTCTGGTATGGGGATGATGAGACACTTCAGATTTGGATGGGATGGCTGCAGTCCGGAGATAACTGGAATTATTCCATCTGGCGATTGGGAAAATAAGAAGAGAAAAAAGATTCTGACAGAGAAAACGTCAGAAAGAGAACAAAAGGAACGGAGTCTGAAAAGACAGGCTAAGGATTAAGAAAAAGAACAAAAGCATGAAAGGAAATGTGTCTGTATGCGACAGTATCAGAATTATATTTTTGATTTATATGGGACACTGGTAGACATTCGAACCGATGAAAACAACAAAACACTGTGGAAACGTATGAGTCTTTTTTTCGGCTATCAGGGCGCTCTTTATGAAGAAAAAGAATTACAACAGGCGTATCTGCAACAGGTAGCTTCTTTGGAACAGGAGAGAAAACAGCAGGATGCGGTGCATTATGCACACGAGTCTTACCCGGAGATTCCTATTGAAGAGGTTTTCGCTACGTTATATCAGGCAAAAGGGGTAGAGCCGGAGGAGAGATTATTACTGCATACCGGGCAGATGTTCCGGGCACTTTCCACGGAATTTGTGAAAACCTACGCGCATGCCAGGGAACTGTTACTTGCTTTAAAGCAGGCGGGGAGAGGGGTTTATCTGTTATCGAATGCCCAACGAGTGTTTACAGAGTATGAACTGTATTATCTGGGAATTCATGATTGCTTCGATGGGATTCTTATATCCTCCGAGGAGGGCTGTAAGAAGCCGGATGAGCATTTCTTCCGGCTATTGCAGGAGCGGTATCATCTGGCGGTAGAGGATTGCCTGATGATAGGAAATGATATGGCAACGGATATTGCCGGAGCTTGTAAGATAGGAATGGACAGCTTCTATATCCATTCTGCCATTTCCCCTAAGAGGATTACCAGTTCTGCGGGGAATAAGAGTGAAGACCAGGCAACCTACCGCATGGAACACATGAATCTGAAAACCTTGCAGAAGAAGCTGTTGGGATAGCAGGTTCTGTCTTGTAAGTGTGTAAGCGCGGGTGTAGAATAGGAATAACAGAAAACAGCATAGGAGGTATGGCTATGGATTTTTTTGATAAACTGGGGACAACAATTTCTACAAAGGGAAAGGAAGTTACGGGAAAGGCAAAGGATTTGGCAGAGGTGGCAAATCTGAAAAGCCAGATAAGCACCTGTGAGAGTGTGATTAAGAAAAATTACATAGAAATCGGAAAGAAGTATTATGAGGTGCATGCATCTGCTCCGGAAGATGAGTATGAAGAGCAGTGCAGAGCCATTGCCAATGCACAGAATGCCATGGTAGACCTGGAAAATAGAATAAAGGAAATCAAAGGTATTTAGAAGACCGGACACAGGAAAAATAAAAGAAAAGTGGAATAGTGGATGGAATAGTGGAATAGAAGAAACAAAATAAAGAAGAAAAAGAAATCCGTATCACAAGTATTTGTGATACGGATTTCTGTCGTTTAATCATTCCATAAAGTAATAAGAAGTTACGCGCAAGTGGTGGAGCAGACCTTTTTATTGCGCGGCCTGTTCCGGCGGTGTTTCGGCAGGTTGTTGCGCAGCGGCTGCCGCTGCCGCTGCTGCCTGCTGATTCCGTTGTTCTATTTCAGCCCGCTGAGCATTGATAATGTTCTCATAATCCGGGTTCGCAAAGAACTCTGCAGTATGGGAACAGGTATTACTGGTCTGCGGGGTGTTGGTCTGTGTGGTAACAGAACCATCTTCATTGACTACCTGTGTGGTAGTGGTGGAGCCACTCTGTAAGGAAACATCTTCTACCGGAGTAAGTTCCAGAACACCTTCTACCTTGAAAGGACAGAATTCTGTAGCCGGCAGATTATCATACTGGCAGATGGTTCCTGCGTAATGGACATCACAGGATTCAGTAGGAACCGTACCTTCTGCAAAGTACTCCGTCTTTAAATGTGCATCGCAAAGTCCTGCGATAGGAAGTTTGCCGGATTTGGAACATACTGTTGCGGTAACAATACCGGCAGGAACATTGAAAGACTGATTTGGCAGTTCTTCATGAATCCTGGACATTGCTGCACGCCATAATGTTTTAGCAAGGTTTTTCTCCTGTTTGGAGGAGAGTTTTACGTTGTTGTCATAGCCTGCCCAGGTAGTGGCGGTATAGTAAGGGGTATAACCGCAAAACCATACATCATTATAATCAGAGGTAGTACCTGTCTTACCGGCAATCGCCATACCACCGAAATTAACGGAACCACCAGTACCGCTGGTAACAACATCTACCATGGCATCAGTCAGCAGGAAAGCAGTGGTTTCCTTGATAACCTGTTTGGACTGTGGTGTTGTATTATCCAGAATAATGTTGCCGTCATGGTCAACAACCCTGGTATAAAGCTTTGGTTTGATGTAAGTACCGCTGTTGGCAATGGTTGCGTAGGCGGCATTTAATTCTTCATTGGTAACACCTTTGGTAATACCACCCAGGGCAAGGGTCTGCTGGATATCGGAAAATACCTGCCCATTGATTTCCATGCGGTCCACCAGGGTAGTAAAGCCAAAGTTAATCAGATAATCAAAGCCAAGCTGAGGGGTAATCTGTGTCAGGGTTTTAACGGCTACAATATTCATGGAATCCCGGATACCATCTCTCAGGGAAGAAAGACCGCGGTACTGTTCTCCATACCAGTTGGCAACCGGACGTCCGGTGGAATAGTTAAATGGTGCATCATTCATAACGGTAGCCAGTGTCATACCTGCACTGTCCAAAGCAGGAGCATACGTAGATACAATCTTAAAGGTAGAACCGGGCTGTCTCGGAGAATCGGTTGCACGATTCAGGGTACGGCTTCCGGTTTTGGCACCACGTCCGCCCACCATAGCTACAATATAGCCGGTGCTCTGGTCCTCTACAACAAGAGAAACCTGAGGCTGTGGGGTAAGACTTATGGTTTCGCCATATACTTCATCCCCATAGGACATAACGGCATCTTTGTAAGCTTCAATATCCTGATAAGCTTCTTCCTGGGAAGCGTAAATCAGATTAAAACTCTGGGAACGATTCTCTTTCCAGTAAGTACGGAACATTTCGGTACTGTAATTCTCATGGTCACCATTACTCTTTTCGACTGTCAGCTCATAGTTCAGATACCACTTGGTATTTTCCGGGAAGTTTGTTTCATCGGAGCACACCTCATCACAGATAGACTGAATGGAAGGATCCTGGGTAGAGTAAATTTTAAGACCACCACTGTAAAGCAGGGTATAAGCCTGTGTTTCGTTGTAGCCGGCATTGATTAAATCTTCCAACACGTCATCCGTCAGCGCGTCAATAAAATATGTATTGACGGAGGAATCTTCGTTTTCAGAATCAGCAATCTGGATACGGGAGTATACATCATCGGCAAGTGCCAGGTCATGTTCTTCCTGGGAAATAAAACCCTGTTTTAACATATCATCCAGAACCTTTTCACGACGTTCCGCATTTTTGTCCGGATGGGTAATCGGGTTGTAACGGGATGGGTTCTTGGTAATGCCGGCAATCACTGCACATTCGGATAAAGTCAGGTCGCTGACCGATTTGTTAAAATAACGAAGAGAAGCAGCCTGCACACCCAGGGTATTCTGTCCTAAGTTGATAGTGTTCATGTAGTTGATGAGAATGGTATCCTTATCCATGACCTTTTCCAGTTCCAGGGCAAGGTACTGTTCCTGAATCTTACGTTTTACACGGTCGGCCAGGGAGTCTTCACTCGTCCAGTCCGTAAAGACGTTATTTTTTAATAACTGCTGGGTAATGGTACTGGCCCCTTCGGTAAAGGTTCCACCGGCAGCGATGTTTTTAAGCCCTACCACACCGGCACGGATAATTCCTTTGATGTCGATTCCGTTATGTTCATAGAAACGGGAATCCTCAATAGCTACGAAAGCATTCTGTAAATCCTTCGGCACCATATCAATCGTGACCGGAATACGGTTTGAGTCTGTGGAAACCAGCTTGGCAGTCTGATTCCCCTCAATATCATATACAAAGGTAGAGTAGCCGGTTGGTGTAACGTCAATATTGCCGATGTCCGGAGCTGTAGCGATGACTCCCTTGAAAATACCAATGCCGGCACTGCAGCCGATAACAGCAATGCCTATCAGTGCAATCAGAAATACCTGCACAAAGGTAAATGCTATCTTCTTTCCCCATTTCACAGAAGTTGCATTGAGTGCCTTTTGTTTATTACGGACACCCTTTTTTCCATAATTCATTAATATTGCCTCCTTAAGGTTGCCATGCACCCGAATTGCTAAAAAATACCAGGGCATAAATAACCTATCATGCATTATAACAAAGTTTCCTGTGTAAATAAAGGATTTTTCTTTTATCTTATGAGAAACTTAAGGATTCATAAGGATTATTTACTTATTTTTTACTTTTATTCTATGGAATGTACCTTGTCCACCAGATTGTAAAATGCTATACTGAATATGTTTGTGGCATGGAGCCGGATAAGTAAGAACAAATAAGAAAGGTGTTAAGACCCCGAAGCGGGTTGGCAGAGGATAAATGGAATCTGGTCATAGGTTGGAGCCGTATCAAATCATAGAGCAGGGGGGAGCAGGAGAAATCGAGGAAAAGAAATCCCGGTTTATTGCTCACGTTGCGCCTGTTACCACCGAGGAAGAGGCACTTGCTTTTATTGACGCCAGGAAAAAGGAATATTGGGATGCACGACATAACTGTTATGCATATATATTAGGAAACCAGGGCGAAGTTATGCGCTTTTCCGATGATGGGGAACCCTCCGGAACTGCTGGCAAGCCCATTTTGGAAGTACTGGTAAATTCCGGTATCCGTAATCTTGTGGTTGTGGTAACGCGTTATTTCGGCGGTACTTTATTAGGAACCGGTGGGCTTGTGCGTGCCTATACCCAGGCAACCCAGGCAGGAATTGCTGCAAGTGATATCAGAACGATGTATTATGGATATAAAATAACAGTTGTTACTGATTATAATGGTATTGGCAAGATACAATATCTGTTAGGACAGAAGGGAATCCCGATAACCGAATCAACTTACACAGAACAGGTTACCATACAGTTATATCTTACCTATGAACAAAAAGATATGGTAGTGCGGGAAATTACCGAGGTAACTGCAGGCAAGGCAGTAATTGAAATATCAGAGCCTCTGTACTACAAGGGGACGAGTAACACATAGATGACTGTAACCGGTCAGGACTTTTCAGAAAGAAGAAGCTTGTGGTCATCTGGTGGGAAAGACAGGTGTGCTATGAGTGAGATCCGAGAAGAACAGAAAACAGAACAGGAGAAAGATATCCGGAACGAATACGAAGATTATGGCGTGGAAGAAATCCGGAATCTGCTGAAAAAGGGCCAATATACAAAGCTGCGCCAGGTAATTCAGGAACTGAATGACGCAGATATTGCAGATTATATAGAAGAAATGGATGAAGAGGATGTCATCAAGATATTCCGTATCCTGCCGAAGGACATGGCAGCAGATGTGTTTTCCTATCTGGAACTGGATAACCAACAGAATATCATTACTTCCCTGTCCGATAAAGATGCTGCCCGCATTATTGATAACATGATGTCTGATGATGCGAAAGAGCTGATGGATGAGATGCCTGCCAATGTGGTAAAACGTCTTATCGCCAATACCAGTCCCGATACCCGTAAGGCCATCAACCATCTGATGCGCTATCCGGAGGATTCTGCCGGCAGCATCATGACGGTCGAGTATGTGGACCTGAAAGAGAATCTTACAGTGGCAGAAGCAATTGAACGGATTCGTAAGGTTGGTGTTGACAGCGAAACTATCAACATCTGCTACGTGCTGGATAACCGCAGAACCCTGGTGGGAACCGTAGCGCTCCGTTACCTGCTGATAAGTGACCCGGATGCCATTATCGGAGATATCATGCATAAGAATGTCATCTCCCTGCACACCCTGATGGATCAGGAAGAGGTTGCCAGACAGTTTAAAAAGTATGAATTTACGGCAATGCCCGTTGTGGATAATGAAGACCGCCTGGTGGGTATCATTACCATGGATGACGTTGTGGACATCCTGGAAGAAGAAACCACAGAGGATATCGAGAAGATGGCGGCGTTGATGCCATCGGATAAGCCTTATCTGAAAACTTCTGTTTTTGAAACCTATAAGAAAAGAATTCCCTGGCTGCTTTTGTTGATGATTTCTGCAACGTTTACTGGAGGAATCATTACTTCTTTTGAAGATGCATTAAGTAAATATGTGGCACTGACCGCTTATATTCCCATGCTGATGGATACCGGTGGTAATGCCGGCGGACAGGCATCTGCCACGATTATCCGTGGACTTTCTCTGGACGAAATTGAATTTAGTGACTGGCTGATTGTTATCTGGAGGGAGATAAGGACAGCGGTGTTATGTGGCGTGACTTTAGGAATATGTAATTTTGTCAAGCTGATAGCGTTTGATAAGGTTGGTGTGGCGGTAGCTTTTGTAGTATGCATCACGTTGATGTTAGCGGTAGTAGTAGCCAAGGTGGTAGGTTCTACGTTACCGATGATTGCCAAGAAGATTGGTATGGATCCGGCAGTTATGGCAAGTCCGTTTATCACAACGATTGTGGATGCCATTTCCCTGTTGATTTACTTCCGGGTGGCAACCATAATGCTGGGAATATAGAGGGAATAACGGGAAGAATAGTACAAGAATAGAAATAATAATAGAGATAAGATAGAAAATAGAAATGGGAAGCCTTATCAGAGGACTTCCCATTTTATATGTTCTTATTTCTTCGCAGCGGCAGACATGGCAGCACGTTTCCTTAATGTAGGGTCAAGAATCTTCTTACGGATACGGATGGTCTGAGGGGTTACCTCCAGAAGCTCATCGGTATCAATAAATTCCAGCGCCTGCTCCAGACTTAATACCTTAGGTGGTGTCAGCCGAAGGGCTTCATCTGCACTGGAGGAACGGGTATTGGTAAGCTGTTTTTTCTTACATACATTTAATTCAATATCTTCACCACGTCCGTTCTGACCAACAATCATACCGGAGTATACCTTCGTACCAGGTCCGATAAATAAAGTACCACGCTCCTGTGCATTGAACAGACCATAGGTAATGGCTTCACCTGCTTCAAATGCAATCAGGGAACCCTGCTTACGATACTGGATATCCCCCTTATAAGGACCATAGCCATCAAAGATACTATTCATGATACCATTACCCTTGGTATCGGTCATAAATTCTCCACGATAGCCGATTAAGCCTCTGGATGGAATCGAGAACTCTAAACGGGTGTAGCCGCCAGAGGCCATACCCATATTGCGAAGTTCCCCTTTTCGCTGGCTTAACTTCTCAATAACCGTACCGGAAAATTCTTCCGGTACATCAATATAGCATAATTCCATAGGCTCTAATTTCTTGCCATTTTCATCTGTTTTATATAATACTTCTGCTTTACTGACTGCAAATTCATATCCCTCACGGCGCATATTCTCAATCAGAACAGACAGATGAAGCTCACCACGGCCAGAAACTTTGAAAGATTCGGTAGAATCGGTTTCCTCTACCCGAAGGGATACATCTGTATTTAACTCCCGGAACAGACGGTCACGTAAATGACGGCTGGTAATGTATTTTCCTTCCTGACCTGCCAGTGGAGAATCGTTCACGATAAAATGCATGGCGATGGTTGGCTCAGAAATTTTCTGGAATGGAATCGGTTCCGGATTTTCAGGAGAGCAGAGGGTATCACCAATGTGAATGTCGGAAATACCGGAGATGGCAACGATAGAACCAATGCCGGCTTCCTTTACTTCCACTTTATTCAGACCATCATATTCGTACAATTTGCTGATTTTTACTTTTTTCATCTTATCAGGATCATGATGGTTCACGATAACTACATCCTGATTAACTTTTACAATACCATTATCTACCTTACCAACACCGATACGTCCGACATACTCGTTGTAATCAATGGTGCTGATTAACACCTGGGTGCCGGCATCCGGGTCGCCGGTAGGTGCCGGAATGTGTTCGAGAATGGTATCAAACAGAGCGGACATGTCTTTGCCCTTTACGGTAAGCTGTGTGCTGGCAGTACCGGCTTTGGCAGAAGCGTATACAAAAGGACAGTCAAGCTGTTCGTCATTGGCATCCAAATCCATGAATAACTCCAGGACTTCATCGGCTACCTGAATCGGTCTTGCTTCGGGACGGTCACATTTGTTGATACATACGATAACGGATAAGTCCAGCTCCAGGGCTTTCTTTAATACGAATTTTGTCTGTGGCATAGGACCTTCAAAGGCATCTACCACCAGAATAACACCATCTACCATTTTCAGGACACGCTCTACCTCGCCACCGAAGTCAGCATGTCCGGGGGTGTCAATGATGTTGATTTTAACACCTTTATACATAACGGCTGTGTTTTTGGAAAGAATTGTGATACCACGTTCTTTCTCAATATCATTGGAATCCATGACACGTTCAGCCACTTCCTGATTTTCTCTGAATACACCGCTTTGCTTTAATAATTCGTCCACCAGGGTTGTCTTACCATGGTCAACGTGAGCGATGATAGCTATATTTCTTACATCTTCTCTTGTCTGTTTCATGTTTTACCATGCCTTTCTGGAATTACAGTGAAATATACTGGTTAACTTATTTCGAACGCTTCATTATATCACTGGAAAAAGCATCGTGCAAGCAATATTTGTGAAAAGTAAGGCAGCAAAAGTAAGGATAGCTGCGGGGATGGGAAAAATTATCAGATACCATGTAAGCCGTATACCCGCGATGCTTAACAGTTCTATTTC
>ERZ1026850.748-NODE-748-length-19210-cov-5.132759_pt1 | contig 19210 bp, 11 predicted proteins | sample MGYA00380155_ERZ1026850 | MGnify/ENA primary metagenome ERZ1026850 (study PRJEB33269, sample SAMEA4719791) | human gut metagenome | biome: human-associated habitat; feature: organic feature; material: feces | place: Cameroon | collected 2013-10 ... | reverse complement strand
TATATGAATTTATAATCATGTATATAGTAGATATAGACATGAGAAGCACACTTGTCATGTGCGGAAATGAGGATTGCTATGGATTTCGATATGTTTCAGAAAGCAGAACATGATTATCAGTATATAACAGCGATGCGGCCGGTATTTGACGGCAAAGCGCTGTTTTCCGATACGACAGAAGATTATGTATGTCCACCGGAGCCGAGTGCTTATGGGAAAGTTACGATTCGTTTCCGTTCCAAGAAAAATAACATTGACCGGGTATTCTTTGTGTGTCAGGGGACGAAGGAACTGATGTTAAAGAGTGACGCTGATGAGTATTTTGATTACTATGCTCTGTCAGTACAGCTGGAGAACGAGAAGCTCGTTTATTATTTTGAAGTACAGGCAGGAAAAATATCCTGTTATTATGATACAAGAGGTGTCTGCAAGGATATCAACGAATATTATCATTTCCAGTTAATTCCCGGTTTCAAAACACCGGATTGGGCAAAAGGTGCCGTTTTCTATCAGATATATGTAGATCGTTTCTACAATGGAGACCCTTCCAATGATGTACTGACCAATGAGTATGAGTATATTGGTGATAAGACAGTCCGGGTAGAGGAGTGGGATAAATACCCGGCCGCCATGGGTGTCCGCGAGTTCTATGGAGGCGATTTACAGGGAGTTCTGGATAAAATGGACTATCTGCAGGAACTGGGAATTGATGTGATTTACTTTAATCCTCTGTTTGTTTCCCCTTCCAATCACAAATATGATATACAGGACTATGACTATATCGATCCTCATTTTGGTAAAATTGTGCATGATGAGGGAGAATTATTGCAGCCGGATCAGACGGAAAACCGGTATGCTACAAGATATATTGACCGGGTGTCCAATAAGCAGAACCTGGAAGCCAGTAATGAACTGTTTGCAGAAGTGGTAAAGGAAGCCCACAGAAGGGGAATCAAGGTCATTCTGGATGGTGTGTTCAACCATTGCGGTTCTTTTAACAAGTGGATGGATAGAGAACGTATCTATGAGAACGCAGAAGGATATGAAAAGGGTGCTTACATTACCAAGGACAGTCCTTATCACGATTACTTCCAGTTTAACGATGCCAATAAGTGGCCGTATAATGGCACATATGATGGCTGGTGGGGACATGATACCTTGCCAAAGCTGAACTATGAGAATTCCAGAAGGCTGTTAGATTATGTACTTTACATTGGTAAGAAATGGGTATCTCCTCCGTATAATGCGGATGGCTGGAGACTGGATGTGGCAGCGGACCTGGGACATACACCGGAGTTTAACCACTATTTCTGGAAGGAGTTCCGTAAGGCAGTCAAGATGGCGAACCCGGATGCGATTATTCTGGCAGAGCATTATGGCAGCCCAAAAGACTGGCTGCAGGGTGACCAGTGGGATACGGTCATGAACTATGATGCCTTCATGGAACCGGTTACCTGGTTTTTAACCGGGATGCAGAAGCACAGCGATGATTACCGGGAAGATTTGCGGGGGAATGCCGACAGCTTCTGGGGAGCTATGCGGTATCATGGTGCAAATTTTACAACGTCTTCCTTACAGGTTGCCATGAATGAATTATCGAATCATGACCATTCGAGATTTCTGACGAGAACGAACCACAAAGTAGGAAGAACCAATACTTTAGGACCAGAAGCAGCCAATGAGGGAATCAATAAGGCGGTAATGCGTGAGGCGGTTCTCATACAGATGACCTGGCCGGGTGCTCCGACAATCTACTATGGCGATGAGGCTGGTGTGTGCGGCTTTACAGATCCCGACAACAGACGTACCTATCCATGGGGGAAGGAAGACCAGAAGCTCATTGATTTTCATAAGGAAATGATTAAGATTCATAAGGGACACAGAGAATTTCTTACCGGTTCCCTGATGTATATGGAGTCCGACTACAATGTTATTGGCTATGCCCGTGTGAATAAAGAAGGACAGTCCATTATTCTGGTCAATAATAATAATTGCGAGATTACGAAAGAGTTGATAGTCTGGTATCTTGGGCTGCCGAAGGAATGTATGTTAAAACAGTTGATTCTTACTACGGCAGAGGGCTATACCACACAGCTGAAAGAGTATCCGGTTGTATCCGGAAAAGTGACAATAACCCTTCCGGCAATATCCGCAGTGGTACTGCATTATGAAAAGCCGGTTGTTACAAAAAATTTCTTGCAATTTATGCGATAATATGATATAAATTTTATTTGTGAGACATCAAATGTTTCAAATGGATGGATTCCCGAGTGGCCAAAGGGGACAGACTGTAAATCTGCTGCAAATTGCTTCGGTGGTTCGAATCCACCTCCATCCATTGTTCATGCAAAAGTAATGAACTGCCGGCGTGGCGGAACTGGCAGACGCACAGGACTTAAAATCCTGCGGGACTAACCTCCCGTACCGGTTCGATTCCGGTCGCCGGCATCAAAAAGTGCTTGTATGGAAACATATCAAGCACTTTTTTGGTTACTATAAATAATATCAGGGGGAAAAGGAGAGGGGTTATGTACGAGAATCAAACCGGTTTGGTTTTTACCAACGACGAATGTATTGGCTGTAACAAATGTATTTCTGTTTGTCCGGTTATGACTGCGAACAAGGCGGTAAGTACGCAAGGTAACGGACAGAAAATTGAGGTTGACGGAAACAAATGTATTGCCTGTGGCGCTTGCTTTGATGCCTGTAAGCATGGAGCCAGGGATTATATCGATGATACAGAAGATTTTTTTCAGGCATTGGGAAATGGGGAGAAGATTTCCGTATTATGGGCACCGGCGTTTGCGGCGAACTATCCGAATGAGTACCGACAGATTCTGGGAGGCTTGAAGAAGCTTGGCGTGAATCGGATTATCAGTGTCAGCTTCGGTGCAGACATTACTACCTGGGCATACCTGAATTATTTGACAGACAATGATTTTCAAGGCGGGATTTCCCAGCCTTGTCCGGCAGTTGTCAATTATATCGAGCACTATGTGCCGGAATTGCTGCCGAAGTTAGTACCCATCCAGAGCCCACTTATGTGTGCGGCTATCTATGCCAGAAAATATCTGAACATTACAGACAAGCTGGCGTTTATCAGTCCCTGTATTGCCAAGAAGGATGAGATCAGTGACCCGAATAACAAGGGCTATGTAAGCTACAACGTGACTTTCAAGCATCTGGCAGAGTATGCAAAGAAGCATCAGATTAAGGCAGAGGCTGTGGGCAACGAGATTGAGTATGGACTGGGTTCTGTATATCCAATGCCGGGTGGACTGAAAGAGAATGTATACTGGTTTCTGGGAGAAGATATTTTCATTCGCCAGATTGAAGGTGAAAAACGTGCTTACGAGTTCCTGGAAGATTATAAGAGCCGTGTAAAGAATGGAAAAGATTTACCATTTATGGTAGATGCCCTGAATTGCGAAAAAGGATGTATCTACGGAACAGGCATAGAGCCGGAGAAGACAGAGAGTGACGATATTCTCTATGAGATTCAGAGAATCAAGGAAGCACAGAAGTCTTCCAGAAAAGGAAATGCCTGGTCAAAGACAGCTTCTCCGAAGCAGAGATTAAAGAGTCTGAACAGACAGTTTGCAAAGCTGGATATCAACGATTTTATCAGAGAATATACGGATAAGTCTGCAGGCAACCAGATAAAGGTACCGGATGCAGCACAGTTAAGCAGTATCTTTAGCTCCATGAAGAAGGATACCAGGGAGAAACAGCAGGTTGACTGCAGTTCCTGTGGATACCAGACCTGCCGTGATATGGCAACCGCTATTTACAATCACTGTAACGTAAGCGGGAACTGTGTCCATTATGTTAAGGATTTGGTAGAGGAGGAGAAGCTGCTGGCACAGCAGGCTTCCGAAGAGATTGACAGAAAGAATGAAGAAATCTCCGCCAAGAATGTGACGATTGGCACTATGGTAGCAGAAGCCAATGAAGAATTCAGTACCCTGAATACGTCTATCAATGAGATGATTGAAGGAAATAATACAAATGCCCAGGAGAGTACCAACATCAGTACTGCCATGACAGAGGTTGTAAACTTCTGTGATAACCTGAAAACATCCTTTGCAGATATTAACGCCCTGCTGTTACAGTTGGGCAGCAACAATGAGAATATCACAAAGGTAGCGGCGCAGACGAATCTGTTATCCTTAAATGCATCCATTGAGGCAGCCAGAGCCGGAGAAGCCGGAAAAGGCTTCGCAGTAGTGGCGGACCAGATTAAGAACCTCAGTGATGTCAGCAAGGAAGCAGCCAACGACAGTAACGAGAACAAGAACCAGATTTCGGATGCGATTGTGGAACTGGAGCAGAATTCTGAGAAGCTGATGAAGGTTGTAGACGAGGTAAATGAACGGATTTCCAACCTGGCAGCCAGCACCGAAGAGATTGCCGCATCCGCAGCCCTCGTAGGAGAAGTGGCAGACGAATTACATACAAAATTTGACAAGATTAATTCTTTATAAGCTATTTCATTGCTGGTGCAGCGGAATAACGGAAACACGAGGACTTTGGTAAATAAAGAAGTTGAATGATAGAAAATTAACCCAAAATAAGGTATAATAAAAAGAGTAACATAGAAATGTTGGAACGAATGCCAAAGGAGCAGGACCGGTGAGCAGTATGGTATATTATACACTTATTATCGAAATGTTTATATTGGTATGGTGTGCTGTAAATGCAGGGAAAAAGAAAGAGACCTTGAATCGTATTATCTGCGCCCATGAGTGTGCGGCAGCAGTGGCAGCGGCAGCCTATGTGGTATATCTTACCGCACCCACGGATGTGGCCACGCTGTTTTTCTATGGAATTGTATGGGCCGCCAGGGACTGGTATGTATATTTTCTGATACAGTATGTGGAAAAATATACAGAGATGTTTAAAGGGAAGATAGCTTTTAAGAAGGTAGTGGTATGTTACTTTGTTTTTGACAGTATTATGCTGCTGGCAAATCCATGGACCAGCGCTATGTTTACGATAACGGATATGGAAAATATGGGTATCAATTTTGCGCTGGCAACAGGTAATATTTTATGTATTCTCCACTATAGCGTGTTCTATCTGTTAATGGCATTTGTGATACTGACTTTTGGATATGCAATTGTACATGCATCAAAGTTTTATCGTTTTCGCTATGTCACACTGTTTATCATAACCATTGTGGCAAATTTATTGAATCTTCTTGTCATTCTGTGGGAGTCCATGTATGGAATTTCCCTGGTTACCTATGGCATTATGTCGATTTTCATTTATTATTTTACCTTTAAATATATTCCGGATGAACTGATTGAGAATATTTTGTCTCGTGTGATAAGGGATTTAAAGAATGGAATTGTCTGCTTTGACAGTGTGGGCCGGTGTGTCTATATCAATGAACTGGTAAAGGAAATCTATTTTGACAGGACAAGAATAGAGGAGGGCGAGGAGATTTATGCCGCCTGGTTAAGGCAAACCGGTGCAGAGAGAAAAGATTCCATGAGCTTTGATAAGGTATGGAAACATGGAGGACAGACCCGATACTATGATGTAAAATATCAGAGAGTATACGATGAACGGGATAGCTTTATCTGTGACTATTTTATGTATAATGACTGTACGGAGCAGGTAGAGTCCTATAAGCGGCAGAAATATCTGGCGACCCATGATGAACTGACTGGATTATTAAATAAGAAACAGTTTCTGGTGGAAGTATCCAGGCTGCTTCATGAAAATCCCGGAAGACAGTATTCTATGATATACAGCAATATTAAGGATTTTAAAATTGTAAATGAAGTGTTTGGTATGGCGAAGGGCGACGAAGTTCTTAAGAAACGGGCAGAGCTGATGCGGCAGTATATGAAGGACGGAGCTTTGCTTGCAAGACTTCGCGGAGACCGGTTTGCAGTATGTATGCCAAGTGATGAGGTAAATGAAGAATGGATTCATGCTGAAATCAGAGAAGTCCAACAGGATTTCAGGGATAGTTTATTTCATTTACATATCTGTACTGGTATCTATGAGATTATGGATATTGAAGAAGATGTCAGTATCATGTGTGACAAGGCTGCAAGTGCAGGAGATGCCATAAAAGATGACAGCCAGGAAATCGCTTATTATGATAAGAAGCTGCTGGAGAAATCCGTTGAAGAGAAAAAGATTCTCAGCGAGTTCGAGGATGCTTTGCGGAAGAAACAGCTTGCCATATTTTTACAGCCACAGGTAGATGCCGAGGGTAGATTATATGGAGCAGAGGCTCTTGTCAGATGGTATCATCCCAAGCGCGGTCTTTTGTTCCCGGGAGCTTTTGTTCCGGTTTTGGAAAAAGAAGGCCTTATCTATAAGATGGACAGATGTGTCTGGGAGCTGGCAGCAGAACAGTTAAAAAAATGGAAAGAACTTGGAATTACCAACCCCTATATTTCAGTCAATGTTTCTGCCAGGGATTTCTACTATATAGATATCTATAAGACCTTTGTGGAGCTGGTTGCAAAATATGACATCAATCCGGACAGACTGAATATTGAGATAACGGAAACCGCTATCATGGAAGACACACAGAAGAACATGGATGTTATCCGTCAGCTTCAGGAGTTTGGATTCCGGATAGAAATAGATGATTTTGGAAGTGGCTATTCCTCGTTAAATATGTTAAAAGACATTAACGCAGATGTGCTAAAGATTGATATGGCATTCCTGCAGGCGACAGAGAACGAGAAGAAAGCAAGAGACATTCTGCAGGCTGTCATTGCCCTGTCCGAGAAGCTGGGGCTGGACGTGATTACGGAAGGTGTTGAGACAATCGACCAGGTAACCATGTTAAAGGCTATGGGCGAGAATATGTTCCAAGGTTATTATTTTTCTAAGCCGATTCCAGTAAATGAATTTGAACAAAAATATGAGTTAATACCCTAACCATCCGGCTAGGGTATTTTTAATGAGAAAGATTTTACCATGAAGAAAAACTATACAAAACCAAAGAATTGTATAGAAACATAACATTGTCTTTTTTTTGACAGGGTGCTATAATTTACGCAAAATATGGAAAACAGTCACAATAAAGAGGAGTTATTGTAAAGCCATGGAAAAAGAACAAAATACTAAAAAAGGTGGAAATCAGGCAATGCTCAAAATATGCGGGTTTATTGTAGATAAGAGAAATCTATTCTTCCTGCTGTTTGGTATCCTGATTATTTTTTCGGCAATTTCACGCAACTGGGTAGGTGTAGAGAACTCAATGGCATATTATCTTCCCGCTTCTGCAGAGACGAAGCAAGGACTTGATTTGATGGATGAAGAGTTCATTACATACGGAGCCTGTAATGTGATGGTTGCCAACGTTTCTTATGAGCAGGCGGAGAAAATTGGGGAAAGGCTGGAGATGCTGGAGGGTGTTTATTCCGCAGATTTTGATGATACGGAAGACCATTATGCAAACGGTTCAGCCTATTATAATATTACCTTCGACTATGACGAGGATGATGATGCCTGTCTGGATGCACTGGACAGAGTGAAGAACATGCTGGATGGTTATGATTATTATCTGACTACGGATTTGGGCGACACAGAATCGGAACTGATAGCAGAAGAAATGAGCACCATTACCGTATTGGTTGCCATTATCGTTGTGTCGGTTCTTTTGCTGACAACCCAGGCGTATGCAGAGATACCGGTACTGCTGATTACCTTCTTATCGGCAGCGATTATACAGATGGGTACGAACTTTGTATTTGGCACCATTTCCTTCGTATCCAATTCCGTAACTATCGTATTGCAGCTGGCATTATCTGTAGACTATGCGGTTATTCTGCTGAATCGTTATAAGGAAGAGCATGCAACACTTCCTGCCAGAGAAGCGGTTATTGTTGCTTTAAGTAAAGCGATTCCGGAGATTTCAGGAAGCTCGCTGACTACGGTTGGTGGTCTGATAGCTATGACATTCATGCAGTATAAGATGGGTCCGGATATGGGTATTGTTCTGATTAAATCCATTGTACTGAGTTTGTGTGCAGTATTCCTGTTAATGCCAGGTGTCATTATGCTGTTTGCAAATCTGATGGATAAGACAAAGCATAAGAACTTTATTCCGGAAATTCCTTTCGTCGGAAAATTCGCGTATGCGACAAGATATATAGTAGCACCACTTTTTATTGTGGTAATTGTAATTGCTTACATGATATCCAATAAATGTCCTTATGTATTTGGAGACAGTACGATTACACCACCATTACAGAACCGGGTACAGAAGGCAGAAGAGATGCAGGAGACGAACTTCGGTACTTCCAATATGGTTGCCCTGATTATCCCCAGTGGCGATTATGAGAGTGAAGCAGCCCTGATTCGGGACCTGGAAGCACGCCCGGAGGTTGATTACGTGACCGGCCTTGCCAATAGTGAGGCAATGGACGGCTATATGGTAACGGATAAACTGACACCGAGACAGTTCTCCGAGCTGATTGATTTGGACTATGAAGTGGCAGAGTTAATCTATGCAGCCTATGCCGTAAATGACGAAGACTATGCCAAGGTGGTAAATGGACTTTCTACTTACAGTGTACCATTGATTGATATGTTTATCTTCGTAAAGCAGGAAGTAGATGAAGGCTATGTTACCTTAGATGATGATTTGCAGGATACTTTGGATGAAGCTTATGACCAGATTATGTTTGGTAAGAACCAGTTACAGGGTGAGAACTATGACCGTATGCTGGTATATCTGACACTGCCGGAGGAAAGTGATGAAACCTTTGCTTTCCTGGATGAGATGCATGATATTGCCGGAAAATATTACAGTGGCAAGATTCTTGTCTGTGGTAACTCTGTCAGTCAGTACGATTTGAAGAAGACCTTTGCAAGAGATAATACGGTTGTAAATGTGGTTTCTATTCTGACCGTATTAGTGGTATTGCTGTTTACTTTCAAGTCAGCCGGTATGCCGGTACTTTTGATTGCCGTAATTCAGGGTTGTATCTGGATTAACTTCTCCGTACCAACCCTTACCCATGAGAATATCTTCTTCCTGGGATATCTGATAGTCAGTTCCATTCAGATGGGTGCCAATATCGACTATGCAATCGTTATTGCCAGCCGATATACAGATTTGCGTAAGACCATGGGAAGAAAACAGTCGATTATTGATACCATGAATTTATCCTTCCCGACCATTATTACTTCCGGTACAATGCTTGCGGTAGCAGGTATCCTGATTGGTAAGATGACTTCCAATGCCGCTATCTTTGGTATTGGTAAGAGCCTTGGACGAGGTACTTTAATATCCCTGTTCGTTACCATGTTTGTACTGCCGCAGATACTGCTTGCAGGGGATAAGATTATTGAGAAGACAGCATTTGTTATGAATATGCCTATCCGTACCAAGAATGTAACCGGTCTGATGAAGGTAGATGGTCTGGTAAGAGGACGTATCGAAGGTACAGTAACCGGTACGATGAGTGCCATTGTCCGTGGTAATGTAAGTGCTTATGTAGAAGCAGGAGATGTAACGGAGCTTACCGAAGAAGAATATAAGCAGATGACTGGAATGGTCGTGGATGAATTAGCAAGCAGGGAGGTGAAAGACCATGAATAAGAAGAGAGTCATAGCCCTGTTGTTAGCAGCTTCTCTGGCTGTTGTGCCGACCATATCCGTTCTGGCAGAAGAAACAGACCAGACAGAAGAGGAACAGGAAGTAATCAGCTTAGAAGAAGCAAATAAAACACTGGAAGGGTACGAAGACGAAAAAGCGGAATGGGAAGAAGTTTACATTGACTCCCTGGAAGACTTACAGGCATTTGCCAGGAACTGCTGGCTTGATACATGGTCTCAGGATAAAAAGGTGTATCTGACGGCAGATATTAATGTGGCCGGCAGTGATTTTACATCTATTCCTACGTTTGGAGGATATTTTGATGGACAGGGACATACCATCAGTGGATTATCCATTAAAGATGGTATTTCCTATACCGGACTGTTCTGTTATACCCAGCAGAGTGCCGTTATCGCCAATCTGGATGTGGTAGGAGCTGTAAAACCATCCGGAAAACAGCTTGCAGTAGGCGGTATTGTCGGAGATAACAGCGGTATTATCATGAACTGTACGTTCAGCGGCAATATAGAAGGAAATGATTATGTAGGCGGTATTACCGGTTACAATGAACTGACCGGTATTGTAATTGACTGTACCAACAGCGGGACAGTTACTGGTGCCCATTACACGGGAGGTATTGCAGGAGAAAATGCCGGCAATATTGTAGGCTGTGATAACTGGGCAGAAATCAATACAACCAACGAAGACAAGGGAATGTCTTTGGAGGATATTAACATCCAGCAGTATGCGAATAATCTGTTTGATTTTGCAGATAACAGTGATGATGATAATAATATTCAGGGTTCTGCATTAAATAACACCATTGATTCCGGTGGTATTGCGGGTCTTTCCACAGGAATTATCCAGTACTGTACCAATAAGGGAAGTGTCGGATATGAGCATGTTGGTTATAACGTGGGAGGTATTGTCGGAAGACAGTCCGGTTATGTCTATGCCTGTGAAAATACAGCCAAAATATATGGGCGTAAAGACGTAGGTGGTATTGTCGGCCAGGCAGAGCCGTATGTGGCCTTTGATCTGTCAGAGGATATTGCGTATCAGTTAACAGAGAGTATCAACAAGCTGCATGACTTGATTGACAAGATGTTAGAGGACAGCGGTTCGGAATCAGAGACGTTATCAAACCGGCTTTCCATTATCCAGTCCTTTGCTGATAAGGCACTGGGTAATACTTCTTATCTGGCAGATAACACAGTCCAGTGGGTAGATGGTATGGTTGGTGCTGCCAATGAGATGTTTAGCAGAGCTGATTACATAATGGATGAGGCTGCCAAGCAGAACGGAGTCATTGACCAGACACATAATGCTGCCGGTAATCTGAAGGATGCCGCAGAGTCGCTGGTAGATGTGATGGATGATTTGGACATCTACAGTTACATGACGGAAGAAGAGCAGATTCGGTATGATAATGCCAAGAATACCGTCAGTGATGCCACGAAAGAGTATAATGAATATTATGCGGATGCCACAAAGGCGTATGACGACTATTATATTGATACCGTAAGAAATACAGACACAAAATATCAGGCAGCAACGGGAGCTACGGAAACAGATTTGAAGCCCTATGATAAGGATGGAAACCAACTATCCATTACCTGGTCTTCGACAATGGTGGATGTAGTTGGTACATATAAAAACGTCGATTCCTGGAAACATGTTCATGCCGATGGAACGACTACCGATTTCATGAACCGGGATGACGAAGAGCAGTACAATCTGGATGCAGATTTACAAAAGGATGCCCTTCAGAAGGTATCCGATAACAGCAGTGATATTCAGCGTGCTGCAGATGGATATGCGGAAGACCAATATAAAGCTAATCATGGTGGGAATGCTTATAGAACAGATGTCGATGATGCCATTCAGACCATGTACGACATTACCATAAAATATACGAACCAGATGTCTGACAGTGCCAGAAGTGATGCAGAGACTGCTTTCGACCATGCAAAGGATGCCGCAGGCAACATGGAGACAGCAGGTTCTGAGACGAAGAGAATCTTCAATGACATCAATGGCAGAGCTGATATTGTCCTGCCACAGCTTGGCAGCGACTACCGCTCCAATACGAATGATTTGGTAACGAACCTGAAAGGTATTTCCGAAAATATGGGCTACCTGAACAGTGAGATGCTTTCCACCAGTGATGTGATGATAGATGACCTGGAGGCCATTAATGACCAGTTCAGCTCTATCATGCTTTTGTATACCGATGCCATAGATGGTGTACTGGATATGGATTATACCAGTGTGTATGAGGATAATTCCGAAGAAGATGCAGAGACCAGTACGGATGCAACGTTGGAATTGAATACCAATAATGGTCCGGTAAATGGAGATTTAAATGTATCCGGCATAGCAGGAACCATGGCAATTGAATATGATTTTGACTTAGAGAGTGATGTAACCGGTATTGATGATGCTAAGGTAAATTCTACTTATCTGACCAAATGTATATTGCGAGAAAATATAAATAATGCAACCGTAACAGCACAGAAGAGCGATGCCGGTGGCATTGCCGGAAGACAGGAACTGGGAATGATTCTGCGCTGTGAAAGTTACGGTAAGGTAAAGAGTAATTCCGGTGATTATGTCGGTGGTATTGCCGGAGAATCCCTTTCTCATATTAAAGAAAGCTATGCAAAGTGTGCATTGTCCGGTGAAGAATATGTAGCTGGTATTGTGGGCTCCGGTTCCAGTATCGAAGATTGTTATGCTATGGTAAGAATCCAGGATGCAACCGCTTTTTCCGGTGCGATTGCCGGTACCATAGATAATAACGGCACTGTATTTGGCAACTATTTTGTCTCTGATGAGATTGCCGGTATTGACCGTATCAGCTACAGTGGCAAGGCAGAGCCAATCAGCTATGAAGAGCTGATGGAGGTAGAGAAGATTCCGGATGAATTCCGTAAGATGACGATTATCTTCTATGCGGATGAAGAAGAAATCACAAGAACACAGTGTAGCTACGGTGGCAGTATTTCCGAGAAAAAATATCCGGAAATTCCGACGAAAGATGGTTTCTATGCAGACTGGGATAAGAAGGAACTGAAGAATATCCAGACAGATCAGGATGTCAATGTGGAATATGTGCGTTACCTGACCACACTGGCAAGTGGACCTATCCGGGATAATGGTCAGTCTGTTATTCTGGCAGACGGTCAGTTTAAAGTAGAGGATACTTTGCAGATTGCACAGAATCCGGTAGAGGGAGAAACTGGTTTACCAGAGGGAACAACAGAAGTCTGGACGATACACTGTCCGGATGATGGCAACACGATTCACCAGATAAGATATCAGGCACCAGATGGCGAGACCGAGGGTGTTAAGATTTATGTGAAAGACGGCGAGAAGTGGACACAGACAGATACGGATATGATGGGTATCTACTATCTGTTCCCGATGGAGGGCGAAGAAGCTCAGATTGCAGTCGTTGTTACAGAAAAGAATATGACTCTTTATATTGTTCTCGGAGTGATGGCAGCAGTCGTGCTTGTTGTAGTAATTATCTGGATTGTTAAGAAAAAGAAGAAGACAAGAGCCGCACAGCCAATCGAAAGTAAAGAACCCATACAAACAGATGATACGAAGCAGGAAGCAAATTCCGCTGCGGAAACGGATGTAAGAGAATAAAGACAAAACGTCTGTCGAAATGACAGGCGTTTTGTAGTTGACAGCGAAATACTTTGTGTGAAACAATATCTTTGTTCCAGGACGAACAGGAAAGAGAAGGAAAAAGCGTGGCGAAGATAATCATAACATGTAAAAACTGTGGGGCAGAATATGACGAAGTATTAGACAGATGTCCCTATTGCGGTCAGGAAAATGAAGTTAAGTCAGAACAGAAATATGCCACGAAGCTTCGCCATCTGGAAACGGAGAGAAAAGGATTACCATTTTTGCCTAAAAGGATTGTGAACATGGTAGGCAATACCCTTTTTAAAGTCATTTTGCTGGCGGTGGTAGTCATTGTGGCAGGCGTTTTTATTATGACCGGTATTGGAAAATTGCGTGACAGGCGGGAACAGGAAAAGGAAGATAAGAATGTCCAGGTAATGGAGCAGATGTTACAGGACAGGGACTATGAGGAACTATATACATTTTACCGCAAACAGGAGTATACCTATCTTACCTATGACAAATACGATGAGATAGCAACCGTCTATTACCATTATCTGCGGCTGCAATCCCTGTGGGAGAGCTATGAGAAATATGTGGGAAAAGTCAGTGATGATTTGCTGATTGATGATATTGCGGGTATTATGCAGGAATGGAAGCGGCTGCAGACACAGGGACAGGAAATGATAGAAGACCGGAAACGGATGGGCAATGAACAGTATCTGCAGGAAATTATGGACATGGGAAAAGATTTTGTCATGGAGAAAACCGGGGCAGAAGAAGAGATGTTGCAGGAAATCGTACAGTTGGACAGTGAGGACGAGGAAGGTTTTCGTTCCTACGCGGAAGAATTGTGGGAGAAGCAGAAAGGTAAGCAGGCATGAAATGTAGTGGGTGTGGTGCGCAGTTAGACAGCCATCAGTTAATCTGTCCGTATTGTGGACGTCTGAACCATCTGGCAAAAGAGAGGAAGGAAACCATAGACCATCTGGAGCAGGAAAACCAGAGAACCAGACGGCACATACTGGAAGAAAATAAAGTAGATATTATCTACCATATTTACAGGAAGGTAAATATTGCCCTTCTGATTGTTATGGTGGTAGCGGTTGTTTTTTCCTTTGAATATGATACGCGTGTAGCTTCCAGGATGGGTTCGGGGCGTGGCAGTAAGACGGCAATGAAGCAGTATTATGAAGCCGGGGATTTGGAAAATCTCTATTATTGTATGTCGGATGGGGATTATTTTGACCCGGATGCATATTATGACTACAGTCAGGCGGCTCTTATGTGGTCTACTTACATGGACTGCCAGAATTTCTTTGCGGATGCTTATGAAGACTATCTGGAAAAGGGAGCTTATGACGGCTATGCGGTAGAACGGTGTGTAGAGGAAGGACTGTCCGTACTGACCGGGAATATTTCTTATACCTATCCGGCAAGTAACATGAGTGAGCGCAATCAGGAGCTGATTAAGCCTTACCAGGAGAAGGTCTACACGCTTTTTACCGGAATGATGCAGATTCCGGAGGAAGCCCTTGCGAATCTGGATAAAGAGAAAATCTATAATTATGAAAAGGAAGAGGAATTAACCTCTTATGTAAAGGAGACATTGCCCTGTGAAGATAACTAAAGAGTACCAGAAACGTTTTATCCTGCAGGGAATCGTATCCCTTTTTGCCTTGATGATAATAGTGGCGTGTCTTTCAGTGGTTTTTGATGATTTGACAGATAATTATAACCCGGCAGATTCTCTTTTGTGGGATTTGAATTACGGAAGGTATGATGAGGTGGTCGATTATTATTACACAACGAAGAAAATACGCGGAACAGAGAACGAAAAGGTATATGGAAGGTATACCGAATTTACGGACTTCTATGAAAATTATATTCTGTATGTGGAAAGCAGGGATGAGACATATCGGAAAAAGATGGAAGAGATTATGACTGACACAGCTTATCCCGATAATGAGCCTCATTATGAGTATATTTATGAACGGCTGGAAACACTGGAACCAATTCCATAGAGTAAAAAGACGGATATCTTTCCTGACAGGGCTGCTGCCGCTATTAGGAAAGATATTTCTGATATAAGGCAACATGGTCATAGATACAACGCCAACTGCTATGGGCATTGCCGGTTACGATGATATAACCATTTCCTTTGGTGTCGGTACCATAGCTGACCGCACAGTTGCCGGACTGGACAACGAATCCGGTCTTGGCACAGACTACTTCTCCGTGGGTATCTTTATCCTCAATCCTGCGCAGAAACCAGTTGGAAATTTCAATACCGTCAGGATGCTGTGGGGTAGAGGAAGTAGTGTATTTATGGGCAGAGAGCACTTCCCGGCACCATTCATTATGGACAGCAGCTTCCATAATCATCGCCATATCGTACATGGTGCAATAGTGATTTTCATCGTACAGCCCGATGCAGTTCGTAAAATGGGCAGTAGAGGAAAGCCCCAGTTCGTCAAGCTTCTCATTCATCAAATCTACGAAAGCTTCCTGTGAGCCTGCCACATAATAAGCAAGCCCCAGGGCGGCATCGGCACCGGAAGGAAGAATCGTTCCATAGAACAGATCCCGGATGGTTATGGTTTCATCGTTTTCCCAGTTTACGGCACTGCAGTCATTGCTGTAGATATAATTATTGATTTCCTGTGTCATGGTAAAGGTATCGTCCAGGTTGCTGATGTGCTCGGCAGCCACCAGTACGGTCAATACTTTTGTCATGGAAGCGGGATTGATTCTTGTGTAGGCGTTCTGCTGTGCCAGAATGGTATCATTGCTTAAATCCACCACGATACCATAGGTGCTGTTGACAGAATCTGCTTCAAAGAAATTATCAGTGGAAGCAGCCGTTGCGGCACTGTAAATGGTATGGTCAACTGCAGGGACAGTAACCTCATCCACTTCTTCCTGCGAGGTATCTTCATCGGAAATGGTGGCATCGGTAGAAACGTCTGCCGTATCTTCGACATGGGATTCTGCTACCAATGTGGTGGCGGTATCATCTGCCACAGTGTCATCAGAAGGCCTGTGGGCAGAGATAACCTTGGTAACAATCACAATGGTAATTACCAAAACAAGGACAACAGGGCTGAGCCGCAGCATTAGCCGCCGTCTCAGTTCCTGTTGTCTTTTCTTTCGTTTCATTTCGGCAATACGGCGGGAACGTTGCTCCCGCCGTTTCTGTTCGTATAAATCATCCTGATAATCAGAGGTATTGTAACCGGTCATAGAGAAAAAAGCCTTTCGCATAATCTTTTCTTATTATAGCAAATTTTTATCCAAAAAGAAATGGTTGACAAGTATCATGGAAAACCATAAAATGTCTATAAAACTAATAGGAATTATATGGTACGAAAAGAGAACAGATAAAGAGGAGATTGGAAAGATGAGTTATCAAGTAGATACAATCTGTATTCATGGACAGGGCAAGCGAGAGGGTATTGAAACCACAGGCAGCATCAGTTTTCCAATATATCAGACAGCAGCCTATGCGCATCCCGGAGTAGGACGAAGCACGGGTTACGATTACAACCGAGTACAGAACCCTACCAGAAAAGAGCTGGAGCGCATTATGACAGATTTGGAGCATGGTGTGGATACCATTGCATTTGCAACCGGTATGGCAGCCGTCAGTGCTTTTATGGAATTATTTGCGCCCGGAGACCATGTGGTAGCTACCGATGACTTATATGGTGGCGTTATCAGACAGTTCCGTCTGGTCAATGAGAAGAACGGCATGAAGTTTACCTATGTTAATACAGCTGACCTGGATGCGGTAGAAGCAGCCATCAATGAGCATACAAAGTTAATTTATATTGAAACGCCTACCAATCCTATGATGCAGATTACCGATATTGCCGAAATCAGTAAGATTGCCAGGAAGCATAACTGCCTGTTGGCGGTGGACAATACTTTCCTGACTCCTTATTTCCAGAACCCTCTGGATTTGGGAGCCGATGTGGTCATTCACAGTGCCACCAAATATCTGGAAGGACACAATGATACCCTGGGTGGATTCCTGACCACTAACAGCGCAGAGCTTACCGATAAGATTCGGGAAATGATTAAGACTACAGGTGGTGTACTGGCACCCTTTGATGCATGGCTTATCCTGCGTGGCATGAAAACCTTATCCGTCAGAATGGAGAAGCACCAGGAAAATGCCCTTGCCATTGCAAAATGGCTGAAAACCCAGCCAAAGGTTACCGGTGTTTATTATGCCGGACTGGAAGACCATCCGGGGCATGATATTGCGGTAAAACAGAGCAGAGGACATGGCGGTATGCTTACCTTCCATGTAGATTCCCAGGAAACAGCCCATCACGTACTGGAAAGCATCCGTCTGATTCAGTTTGCAGAAAGCCTTGGTGGAACGGAAAGCCTGATGACATATCCTTTTACCCAGACCCATGCAGATGTACCAGATGAAAAGAGACGGGCAAATGGAATCGATGAGACAACCCTCAGAATGTCTGTTGGTATTGAGAATGTAAAAGACCTGATAGCAGATTTGGAGCAGGCACTTGCATAGAAATGAGGAACCTATGAAATATAATTTTGATGAAATAATAGATAGAAGAAATACAGACTGCCTGAAGTATGACTTTGCCGTAGAACGTGGCAAACCGGCAGATGTGCTTCCCTTATGGGTAGCAGATATGGATTTCCGTACGGCACCGGGTATTATAGAACGGGCAGTTGCGGATGCTTCCTTGGGAATCTATGGTTATACAGAGAGCAAAGAAGATTATTTCCGAGCCATAGCAGACTGGTATGAGACTTATTTCGACTGGAAGGTAGAGAGAAGATGGCTGGTAAAGACACCTGGAATTGTATTTGCCATTGGTGTGGCAGTACAGGCACTTACCAAACCGGGGGAAGCTGTTATGATACAACAGCCGGTTTATTATCCTTTCAGCGAAGTAATCCAGGATAGTGACAGAAAGCTGGTTAACAGTCCGCTGGTATTACAGGACGGACATTATGAGATTGATTTTGCTGACTTTGAGCAGAAGATAGTAGATGAAAAAGTAAAATTGTTCGTATTATGCAGCCCCCACAACCCGGTAGGAAGGGTGTGGAAGAAGGAAGAACTGCAGAGAATCGGTAACATCTGCCTGAAATATGGCGTAAAGGTAGTCAGTGATGAGATTCATAGTGACTTTGTCTATGAAGGTGTCAGACATTATGTGTTTGCTGCCGTGGACAAACGCTTTGCTGATATCAGCATTATCTGTACAGCACCTAGCAAAACCTTTAATCTTGCAGGTTTACAGGTGTCCAATATTTTTATTCCCAATCCGCAGATTCGTCAAGTTTTCAGGAAACAGATGTCAGCCGTTGGCTACAGCCAGGTCAATATGATTGGTTTGCATGCCTGCAAGGCAGCCTATGAAACCGGAAGAGAGTGGTTAGAGGAACTGAAACAGTATTTGAAAGGCAACCTGGAGTATGTGCGCGGCTATTTACAGGAAAACCTGCCCCAGATAAAATTGATTGAGCCGGAAGGAACTTACCTGATTTGGCTTGATTGCAGAGGTCTGGGACTTACCGAAGAGAAACTGGAGCATCTGATTGTCCAGAAGGCAAAGCTGTGGCTTGACAGCGGTGCTATCTTTGGCGTGGATGGCGAAGGATTCGAGCGAATCAACATCGCCTGCCCAAGGGCGGTGCTGGCAGAAGCCTTGAAACGGTTAAAGGCAGCAGTAGATGCCCTTGAGACAGCGTAACAGAAAGGCAACGGTAGAGACGTTTGTCTTACCAGCCACAGTGTACACCGGAGAAGGAAGAGGCAACGATGGCAGGCATTTTGGAATCATATAGATTGTGGATAAGCAGCGTCATGTGTTAAAAATATAGTAAAGTATGGGGAAAAGGACATTCCAGAACTGTAGATTTTACAGGTCAGGGGATGTCCTTTTTAATATGGGCTTTAGCCTGTTGAAGACATTGGAGTTTTTCGTGTTCCGAAAAAT
>ERZ1026850.740-NODE-740-length-19292-cov-18.608099_pt1 | contig 19292 bp, 16 predicted proteins | sample MGYA00380155_ERZ1026850 | MGnify/ENA primary metagenome ERZ1026850 (study PRJEB33269, sample SAMEA4719791) | human gut metagenome | biome: human-associated habitat; feature: organic feature; material: feces | place: Cameroon | collected 2013-10 ... | reverse complement strand
GTCGCTCAACCGCTGCACTGCCAACGCCGAAAAGAAAAAATCCCGGAACTTTCTGGTTCCATCCAACGCTGTGGAGTTGAAGATCACATGGTTGTGGATGTGCTGCCGGTCCGTGTGCGTTGCCACCACAAAGGCGTGTTTGCCCTTGGTAAAGCGCATGGCCAGTTCGTAGCCCACCTTGTTAGCCTCCTCTGCGGTGATTTCCCCGGACAAAAGGACTGCCGAATCTGGTAGGCGATGATGTCACTTTTCTGTCTGCGCCCGGTAGCAAGTTCATACTGCCGCTTGGTAAGCATAAATTCTTCATCGACTGTCAGAGGACTGCACTCGTGGCAACTCACCAATTCACCTTGCTCGGTCTTATCGGGGTTCTGCACATAGTCTGTGCGGCTTTTCAAACACGCCGCAACGGTCTTTCCCTTATTCTTGTGCAATGCAATCAATCGTGTCGCAGCCATCATGAATCCCCCCCCCTAAAAGGAAAATGCCGCCCGAAGGCGGCAAACGATTAAAACTATTTCTTACAGTTCGGCAAGCCACTCACTGAAACGTCCGATGTCCTCGGTGATGGCTGTTGCACCGAAAAAGAGAACGAAGCAGATGAACTCAGCTACCAGCAGGATAAAGAACTGATCCCAAGTCTGGCGGTAGGCAGTGTAGATGCCGCAGCCGAAGATGTAGAGCATCAGCGGAGCAACCACATAGCTGGACAACGTGAGCAGCCACTTCGCCATCAGAGCCAGAAAAGCCACAAAGAGAGAAATCGGGAAAAGAACAATTTTCTTCAGCATAGACATCATATCAAGCACTTCCTTCCTGTTCGCCCTTATTATAAAGGTATCGACTACTGCGTTGCAAGGATGTCAAGCGTTATATGTACACCCGCAGTCCTCCAACTGCGGGAATTTTTATAGCTCTGCCAGTTTGGAAAGAATCTGCTTGCCGATATCAATCAGTTCATCCAGCCGGGTGCGTAGATCGGCAAGGTCGGCAGAATAGATCTTGCCGCTTTCGTTGACGCGTTTTGCTACCTGATTCAAGTTGTTGCTGCAATTCTGGAGCAAATAAGCCATGCGCCGCAGCTGCGGAAGGTCGAGATTCAGGCAGTAGCCATCCAATGCCATTTTGCGGATATAGGCACTCAGGCTGTGGATGCCCATGCCATACATCTTATCTAAAATGCAGCTCCGTTCTTCATCAGTCACACGAATAAAGAGACGGTGTTCCCGCTTTTTCAAATTATCGGCCCTCCTTATCCAGATAGCTCTTGAACGGCTTAACAGGCTCTGGCTGATTGGCTTTTTCTTCCAGTGCAGACAGCACAGACGGACGAGTTGCGGGTGCTTCGGTTTCCTCGGTTTCTTCGGGAACATCCTGCGAGGAACTGCGGTCACGGTCGATGTTCAGCAAGGCGTTCAATTCAGCAAGGCGGGCAGACTTTTCGGCCAGTTCCTCCTCCTGTGCAAAGGGCTTTGCCACTTCGACCTCTGCGGCCTGCTTCTGCTGTTCAAGGTTTTGCAGAGCATTTTCGGCATCTGCAATACGGTCAGCGAAATTGTCGATGGCATTGTCCAGACGAGTGATATTGCCGCGTGCATCATCGCCCAGCGACACCGGGTAACTCAACTCTGCCCGGAGTACGGCCTGATGCTCATTTTTGAAGCTGTCGAATCGAATGTTCAGTTCAAAGCCACGGTAGGTGCCCAGCAGCATCATATCAGCATTGGGCATCTCCTGCCGAGCCAGCAGCAGCCGTTCGCCTGCAGCCTTTTTGTCATCGTACACCATGCCCTTAATGGTCATGCCGCAGAAGTTTTCTTTGTCCTGCGGGTGTGCTGCTGCAATCTGTGAATCCTGTTGTAAAGCAGCAATGCGGGTTTTCTGTTTCTGGATCTCCTCCGGGAAAGTTTTGAGCAGCTTATCCTCCAGACGATATTTCTGATTCTGGAAGTCTCCGCGCAGCACCTTCAATTTTGCTACCTGCACGTCCAAATCCATCTTTTCTCGGATACGAGGGTCGCCTGCACACAGAGCCTTGATTTCTGCGTAAGATAAAGCCTGTTCGTCAATATCATCGCAAGATCGCATAGGCGATTTGCTCGTCATGATCTGCGAGATAAACTTCTGTTTATTCTCAAGGGTCTGATCGGGTAAGAGGATGGCATTACTGCCAGCCCCTCCCCTAAGAACCGTACGTGAGAGTTTCCCCTCATACGGCTCAAGCCTTTCAGAAAGTTCCCGTTAGGGAACCCGGCGCAACAAAACAAGCATCGTTTTTGTGCAATACGGTATGGCATTCGGGATGCACCATTTCCAGCCATGGTGACTTTCCATGTCGGAACACCTTGTGAACCTTGAAACCTGTGTCAGAAGTTATCGGTTCTCCACACACAGGGCAGCAGCGGTGCTGATTTCTCCATACTTTCAAGAGCTTTTCGCGTCCGTTGGTGCTGTTCAGCATTTTCTCACCATCACGCTCTTCATAATAACCATTCCACCGCGCATCGAACGGATTTGCTTCGGCAACGATTTTCTTAAAGCGGATGATTTTGGTGTCCGTTGCATATTCGAGGGCAAAATAGGAAAGCTCTTTGTTTCTCTTCTTGGAGCGTTCTTCTGCGGCAAAAGTCCAGTTCCGAGAGCCGATGCAGTGCCAATATTTCTTGGCAATCCACCGTCTGCTCTTTTTCTTGTGCCTGCGCTTTGCCCATTGCCAGAGACAATTATAAATCTGATAGTCGATTTTGCTGAATGCTTCAGCGGACACAACAAATCGCTGGTTATTGACCCAGCCACGGATAACCGGGTTGAGCTGGCGAATCAGGGAATCCTGCTTTGCCGGTTTGTTGCTCTTGACGATTTCGCGCACCTTTTTCAGCAGAGAACTGACCGATTGCTTCGAGGGTTTGATAAGGAGTTTTCCGTTGTATTTTCGAATATTCTTGCCCAAGAAGTCAAATCCATCTTCGATGTGGGTGATAACCGTCTTTTCTTCGGACAACTGCAATCCACGTTCAGCCATAAACTCTCTAATAATAGGAAGGACTTCTTCGCGCAGAAATTCCGGGCTTTTTCCGGTTACGATAAAGTCGTCAGCATAGCGCACAAAGTTCATCTTATTAAAGTGAGTTTTCCCATTGAAGTACTGTTTGGTCGGCAGTCGTTCCTTTAAGAGCCGTTCCAGCCCATCCAGTGTCATATTCATCAGAGTGGGCGAGATAGTCCCGCCCTGCGGCGTACCCTCTTCGGTGGGGAACAGCTGTTTCGTATCGACAAATCCACACTTTAGCCATTTCTGTAAAACCTGTGTGTCCATCGGAATGTTTTCCATGAGCCATTCGTGGCTGATATGGTCGAAGCATCCCTTGATGTCACCTTCGAGAATCCATTCGGGTGATTTTCCTTTGTTCAGGTCGGTAAAGCACTGCTCGATTGCATCGTGCGTACTTCTGCCGATTCGGAATCCATAGGAGTTCGGGTCACCGTAGGTTTCAGCAAGCGGTTCCAGTGCAAATATGTACAAAGTCTGCATGGCTCGGTCTGTCATTGTCGGAATACTCAATGGCCGCAGTTTGCCGTTTTTCTTCGGAATATAAACACGTTTCAGAGGCTGAGGACGGTATCCTCGCCGTTTCAGTTTATTGATTGCCTTGAATTTTGCCTCTGGGGTCAGCCACAGTTCATGGTCAACCCCAGCCGTATTTTTACCACGATTGCTTGTTACTCGCTTCACTGCCAAGGCTTTGGCGTAAAACGAGTGAGTTAACAGCCATTGCAGCGTTTTCACTTTGCTGTAATGACCTTCTTGTTGAGCCTTTACGATACGCATTTGCAGCTTTTTAACATAAGCGCGAGCCTTGTTCCAGTCGATGCTGGCCCAATCTTCCACTTTGCAAGTCGGTGCACACGATTTCTCGTTCATTTGCAATTCCTCCATTTTGAAAAGTTCTGTAAATTCTCTCGTAAAGAAAGACTATGGATGGAAGTCTGCCTGCTTTCGCATGAGGTAATGTTGCAACCTCTATCCGTCCCCATTACAGGGTCGGCATTCGCTTTTTCCATCTTTCTTCTACCCGCATTTCATAAAGTCTCCTTACGGTTTCCGTCCGATTGCTCGGAGAAATACGGGCTTACCACGTTCCGCTTATTCAACAGTATGGGTTAGGTCTCACTTCTCCGCCGGCAGCTTTGTGTCCATGTATTCCCACTATACAGGGGAATAACCAGCTGCATTACCATTTTGGTTCAGGCTTGTCAGCAACTTTAGCCTGTTCGGCCTTAACGACGTTTATCAGTGATTCACGTTACATTAACCATACCATACAAGTCAGGCTCCCCAACCGCATTGTTGCTTGCAGCTTATCGCTTTCACCTCGCAGTTTCAGCTTGAACCCTTTCGGGTGGGGCTACCCTTGTCCTGTCACGCTTCCTCACAGCCGTTACCAGCCGCTTTGTTGACAGTAGACTACTGCTAATGGAATAACAGGTCCGGTCATTGCCAGACAGTTGAATTAAGCGACTTCGTGTCGCACATAGAGGTAGGCGTCAAATGTCGATTCCGTGACGTAGTTATAGACGTAGACTTGTTTGTTTTGGTTGCCTTGGCGGATAATTCTGCCGTTGCGCTGGGTCACATCAGACGGACGCCAGCCTACATCCAGATGATGCACCGCCACAAGCAGCGTCTGGACGTTGGTCCCTGCCCCCATTTTGGCAGTGCTGCCCAGCAGCACACGCACCTGTCCGCTGCGTACCTTGGAGAAAAGTTCTGCTTTCTTGTTCTCCGTATCTGCGTTGTGGATGAACTCGATCTCCTGTTCGGGCACACCGGCGTTGAGCAGCTTGGTGCGAATATCATCATAGACGTTGAACGAACCGTCCCCCTTGGGAGTAGACATATCGCAGAAAATCAACTGGGTCAGCTTCTGCTCCTTGGTGTCGTTCCAGATGCGCAGGACGTTGTTGACGCAGGCATTCAACTTACTGCTGGGGTCATCAGGCAGAGCCGAGTTCATCAACCGCTGATCAAGACCGATTTTGCGACCATCCGACGTGATTTTCAACATATTATCCACAGAAGGGTCAACAGAACCGCTGTGGACTTCGGCTGCACGTTCGCTCAACGTCTGCACCATGTCCTGTTGGATTTCCGAAGGCTTGACCACTACGGTTTCAAATTTAGCTTGGGGCACTGGTAGGTTCAACTGATCGCTGGTCTTGATATCCGCCGCTTCTTTGAACATCGCCATCAGTTCAGGCAAGTTGAAGAACTTCGCAAAACGAGTGCGTGCACGGTAGCCGGTGCCTTCGGGCGCAAGTTCAATGGCCGTGGTCGTCTCACCGAAGGTGGATGCCCACGCATCAAAATGGGTCAGTCCTTTCTGCTGTAAGGTGTTGTACTGGAGATAGCGCATGAGGGTGTACATCTCGGTCATGCTGTTACTCAGGGGCGTACCCGTTGCAAAAATCACGCCACGGCCACCGGTGATTTCATCCAGATAGCGACACTTGCCGAACATATCGCTGGATTTTTGCGCCTCGCTCGTACTCAAACCCGCAACATTACGCATTTTCGTGTACAAGTAGAGGTTCTTAAACGCTTGGCTCTCGTCCACAAACAACCTGTCTACGCCCAATTGTTCAAACGTAACCACATCATCTTTACGGTCTGTGCCTTGCAGCTTTTCCAGTTTCTGTTTCAGAGACTTGCGCAACTTTTCCAGCTGCTTTACTGTAAAATGCTCGCCAACCTGTGCTTTCGCTTCTTCGATGGCCTCCTCGATTTCATCCATCTGTTCCTGAATCAGACGCTCCTGTCGTTCTGCGGACAAGGGTATCTTTTCAAACTGGCTGTGTCCGATGATAACTGCATCATAATCACCGGTCGCAATTCTCGCACAGAATTTTTTTCGATTACCGGGTTCAAAATCTTTCTTGCTGGTAACCAGCAGCTTCGCATTGGGGTACAGGTGTAAAAACTCGCTGGCCCATTGTTCCGTCAAATGGTTTGGCACGACAAAAAGACTTTTCTGACACAAGCCCAGACGTTTCAGTTCCATAGCGGAAGCCGCCATCTCAAAACTCTTGCCAGCACCGACTTCGTGCGCCAAAAGGGTGTTGTACCCATACAGCACATGGGCAACCGCATTGCGCTGATGCTCTCGCAAATTGATCTCCGGGTTCATGCCCACAAAATGAATGTGACTACCGTCATACTCACGGGGGCGGGTGCTGTTAAAAAGCTCGTTGTACTTTTTTACCAGTAGGGCGCGTCGCTGTGGATCTTTCCAGACCCAGCCAGCGAAAGCATCCTTGATGGCTTGCTGTTTCTGCTGGGCGAGGGTGGTTTCGTTTTGATTCAGCACACGCTTTTCTTTCCCATCCTCCACGATGGTATCATAAACGCGGCTGTCACGCAAATTCAAGGTGTCTTCCAAAATCTTGTAAGCATTGGCCCTGCGGGTACCGTAGGTTTCGGTGGCCATAATGTCACCAAAGCCAGTAGCAGATTTATTGCTGATTCGCCATTCGGAAGTGTAAGGGGAGTAGCGAACGGTGATGGCATTGTTGTAGCGGATACGATAGGGCGGCTGAAAAGTTTCCATCATGAACTGCTGCACAATAGAGGGGGCAAGCCATGTGGCACCCAGCCGCACATCAATTTCAGATGCTTCCAAATCTTTGGGCTGTGCCTTGGTCAGTGCGTCCTCATTGACCTTGAACTCCGGGTGGTTTTCCGCAGCAAGCTGTGCCATGCGCAGCTTATCGCGCACATTACCCGAAAGGTATTCGTCCGCAGTCTGCCAGCCGGCTTCCGGGTCATCTGCATCGGCTGCAGGGTCTTTGAAGATCACACCAGACAATTCGGTGGTAACGCGCCCGTACTCGCCGGGTGTGCCCAGCAGTTCCGCCATATAGGGCAAGTCCACCTTACCGTGTTCCCCGATGGACACCGCCAACGCTTCGCTGGGGGTATCCACGCTGGTGACAACACGCTCTGGCCGAATCGTCCGCTTGGTGAACATATCTGCCTTGGACTTGAGCTTTTTATTCTCGTCCAGATTCTCCAGTGAGCAGAGCAGATAGTAGGAACTGTCATCATCGAACAGGCGGGCGTTTTTCTTGTCGTTAATCAGGCCGTATTTTGCGGTAAAGGCATCGTAGGCGGCGTTCAATTTTGCTTGCGACGCCTTAATGTCCTCGTCCGGGAAGTCGTTCAACTGCTGGTCAATCAGTTCGTTGACGATCTGCCGCAACTCCACCATACCAGCTACACGGCCTTTGGCGTTGTCGGACAGTTCGATCTGCGTCATGATAGAGTTCTCTCGGTAGTAGATCTCGCCATCAACAACCGTATAGCTAAAATTCTTCACAGTCGGGTCTGCGGGCAGCGTTTTGCGCTGTGCTTCCGCATCTGCGACGTCCGGGGCAGCAATCTCCACCGCAGTGTAATTGCCCTCGATGTGCTGCACCGCCTCGGCAAGCTGGTCTGCAAGGCTGGTGCCCTCGATGGGTACAACGGTCAGGTCGTGACCATATTGGGTGCTTTCCAGTTCCAAATTTCCCAGCACCATTTCCGGGTGGTCCGCAAAGTAGCTGTTGATAGCGATGCCGTCTGCCGTCTTTCCCAGCTGCACCCATGCAGGTTCAATATCCGCAGGGCGGTAACGCTTCTGCAAAAAGATAATATCGCTGACAACATCCGTGCCTGCATTTGCCTTAAACGCATTGTTGGGCAGACGGATAGCCCCCAGCAAATCGGCTCGTTCTGCCATGTGCTTGCGGGCAGAAGAATCTTTACTGTCCAGCGTGTAACGACTGGTAACAAACGCCACCACACCGCCCGGACGCACTTGGTCGATGGCTTTCGCAAAGAAATAATTGTGGATGCTGAAGTTCAGCTTGTTATACGCTTTGTCGTTGACTTTGTAATTGCCAAACGGTACGTTGCCGACCGCTAAATCGTAGAAATCCCGCCTATCCGTGGTTTCAAATCCGGCCACTTTGATGTTGGCCTCCGGGTACAGCTTTTGGGCAATCCGGCCCGTGATACTGTCCAGTTCCACGCCATACAGCCGACTGTCTGCCATGCTCTCGGGCAGCATCCCGAAGAAGTTGCCAACGCCCATGGACGGTTCCAGAATGTTTCCGGTGCGGAAACCCATGCGTTCCACCGCATCATAGATGGCACGGATGACAGTGGGGCTGGTATAGTGAGCATTCAGAACGGAACCGCGGGCGGCTTTGTATTCCTCCTCGGAGAGCAGCCCTTTCAATTCGGCGTATTCCTTTGCCCAACTGCTCTTGTCTGGGTCAAAGGCATCCGCCAAACCGCCCCAGCCAACATACTGCGAAAGCACCTGCTGTTCTTCGGCAGTGGCACCCCGGTGCTCCTCTTCCAGCTTGAACAGGGTACGGATGGCTTCGATGTTCCGGGCGAATTTCCGTTTGGGGCCTCCGACACCCAAATCATCATCCGTGATGTGGAAGTTCCCGGCAAGTTCAAGTGTGGATCGTTCCGGTTCAACTGCATCCACAGCAGGTGATTTTGAGCCAATCGTCTGGATCACAATATCATAAGGCATACGGTTTTCTTCAGCAGGGTATATGGAAACCGTTTTTACAGTATCATCTGGCTGCGTAGTAACCTGTTCATTCTGCCGCAAGCCATCCTCGAATTGTCGTTTGTTGATAACTTCGTTATCCCATGACTGCCCCTGCGCACTGGTGTCGATGCGAACATCCGTTTCACCTACATAGCCAATTTTCCCCTCGATGGTTCGGGTAGGAAGGTCAACGATAGCATTGTCACCGACCTTGTAATCGGGCAGAGGGTGTCCCATCATATCCTGCTCCTCGTACAACTCCCGGACAAACGCCAGCGGTTCCTCCCGGAAAACTGGTATCCGCATTTCTGCCAATGCCACGTCCTGCAAGGATACGCTGCCCTTATCAAAGTTTACTGTATCCACCCGGAAAGCGCGCCCCTCCATGTGGATGGTAGCACCCAGCGGCAGATAATCCTCCCGGCGCAGATACTTGGTTTGGTGGTGGGTGCCGTCCTCGTTCAGCCCGGCGAGATAGATGTTCTCGCCGCACTGCCACAGTTGTTTGGCACGGTATGCCCACTGGTCGCGGGGAAAGCCGATGACCGGGACGGTGCCCAGTGCTGTTTCTTTTTCCAGAAGTTTGCCGCCCAGAAGTTCACTGACTTTTTGCGCGTCATCTGCGTAAAACTCAAACTGTCCGTTCTGCTCAAAGCCCACCAGCGCATCCGGGTGCTGCTCCTTCAGGGCGTTGTACTCGGTGGCGGCATCCAGCGGCAGCAGTGCCGGGCGTTCCTCCGCCTTGCTGTGATAATGCTCCAGTTCTTCGTCCGTAACGCTGACCAGTTCCGAAAAATCCAGAGCCTCCAACTCGGTTTCGGTCAGATCTTCCAGACTTTCGTACTGCCGCTCATCTATCAATACCTCGCCCAGATACCGCTCCACTCGATACCCCACCAGATCCACGTTGACCTGAATGGGAATGTCCTCGTCGGTGGCGTGGGTGTAGGCAATGCCAATCTTGGATAGGTCGGAAAAGTTCGGCTCAGAGTCGTATTCCTCCTGACAAAATTCCCGAATCAGGTTTTTGGCATGATCTATGGCACCATTCGGCTTTACGCTGACAGGCGCAGGGGGCGTGTAATGCTCCTTCTCCTTGTCCGTCAGGTAGCGGTCGGACTGGATCATCAGGTCGATATACTTTTCCACCTGCGCCCATTTCAGGGTGATTTTCTGGTGGTCAGGGTAATGGTCAAATTCCAGTCCCTTCCAGTCGTGGTTCACAAAACCCCGGCTTCCGTCCAGAAAATCGTGGGAGTGCCCACCAATGCCGTACTCCTTTGCCAGTGCTTTTGCACGGAGTTTGCGGTCAGGCTGGGTCTGGTACAGTGTCATAATGCGCTGCTTGCCACCTGCAAACCCAGAACCATGCTTACGCAGTTCGTTTTCAATTTCAGCCTGCGACAAAACAAAAGCGGAGGGCGTTTTTTCGCTCTCCGCTCGGTCGATTTTTTCGATTTGCTGGGCTTCGGTGGGGAGGACGGCATCCAGAAAACTTAGCTGTAGATCAGCTCCGTCATCACCAGTTCCTCTGCCTGCGCTTTCAGACTGTTCATGTGCTGCACCCACATCAGTTGGTTCTGCGCTTTGTCCGGGGCCGGGTTCTGCTTCAGCAGTTCGGCCATCATCTGCTGCATCCGGCTCTCTGCCGTCTGCTCCAGTTCCATCAGATGCGGGTACAGCGTCCCGTTCAGGAGCATCGAATTGTACAGTACCGGGCGATACTGCTTCAGGTAATTCCGGCGCATCCTGCCGTACTTGCCCAGCGGGGTCTTCGGCTGGCTGAGGGTCAGGTTCGGGAGCTGGTAATCCCCGATCTTCGTGTAATTCAGACTGCTGCTCATATTCTTCCATCCTTTCTACGTTTCGGCGGCGGGTCGTGGTTTTCACCGTCCGCTCGATTTTGCGTAAGACCTCGCGGCTGATGTCGCTGGTAGCGGCACCCAGCGCATAGACTGCATCGGGTGTGGAAAAGGTGTGGATGGCCTGAAAGTCATCCTTGTCAAAGTAGCCTTCCGGTTCAAACCCGCATCGTTCTAATAGAGTGTAGGTGACGCTCATTGTCGCAGCGGCCTTGAACTGAAGTTCCTTTCCACTACTATCATAATCATCAAAGAAAGAGCCGTCAACGATGTTGAGGATGTCGCCGCTGTTGTTGTCCCAATAATCGTTCACCAGCTTCTCCGCAATATTTACGAGCTGCTGGCTGAGCCGTTCATGGCTGATGCCGTATTCTGCGGTCAGCATCTCAGACACCGGCTTGAAAAGGTCGTCATTCATTTCCCATCGTTCCGGGTCGCGAGAATTGCGCCGTACTCCGGTGTCCGACACATCAAACACATAGTGCAGACGCGGGTATCCGCTGGATTCGTCCAACAGGGCGATGCCCTTGGAGCCACGCCGGACATATCGGTTCATGCGGTTGTTCCAGATGTCGTAATCGGCGCAGGCTGTGGCATCGGGTCGCTGAGCGTAGATCATCAACTGGTCTGCAAAACTGTACTTGTACAGCCGGGATGCAGTGGTCAGGTAATCCGTCCAGCTTTCCCAGTACCGAGTCAAGCCGTTCGCCGTGCGCTGGGCAAGGGCAAGGTATTCTTCGGTTTTGCTTGGCATTTTTGCCTCCTTTTTTAGATTTTAGGGTATAAAAATAGCGGGCAACCGTTTCGTGGTTGCCCGCAGAGGTTATGTAATAATTTGATTGTCCGTCAAACAGGAATTGATTTACTTTGTTTGTAAATCTTCCAGAAAGAAAATCCCCTCTGTTAGGTTGACAAACATTTCCTTGTCCTTGATTACATGAATTTTATTGTTCCACCAGACAGTAGTGTTATTAGCGGAGATTGTTTTGCTTGTTCCATCCTTGAGAAAATAAGTAATTGTAATAGCGGGTTCTTCTTCGCTATTCACTTCCCCAAATAAATCATATTTCAGAAATCCCGTTAGCTTTAAGGCTAACTCAATGTCCTCACTGCTCGAAATTTCTTTAACATCATCCGTGACACTCGGATACGTGATATTTACAGACTGAATATCATTTATGCGGGGCAATCCCCAAAGATACATACCATTCGTAAATATGTTGATCCCAACAACCAAAACAGTCATAACTATCACTTCTATCAAAAATCGAATAAGACCTTTGAAAATCTTGTTCACCAACTTATCCTCCAATCTCGATTTCTCCTACTCCCTCAATTCCGATTTATTGAGTTGAGCATATCACATACGCGAACACTCCAAAACTACAGCTCAGTTTCCACCGCAAGCTGCTCCTGCTTTTCTTTTTCGTCAGCGATTTGGACATCAACATCTTCGCGCATCTTTTTCAGAAGTGCGAGGACTCGCTTGATTTGACCCTTGGTGTTTTCCACCCTGCTCTGTGCCTGATTGATGTGATCCAGAACTGCCCAGTCTGCAAAGAGGCCGTCAAAGAAGAAATCCGCAAATTTCAAAAAGCTGTCCACCGTAACCTGAAGGTCTGCGGTGATTTCAACATCGGAAAGTTCAGTTTTGAACCGCCGCAGTTCCACTTGGAGCTGTTCGATTTGTTCCTGTGCATCGTCCAGTTCCTCATACTTGGCAAGATCGGCCATCAAACCGCCGCCCATTACGTCCCATGTACTCCAGCCCTCGGCATTGTCGAGGGTTTCCAGAACTTCATTGACCGTATGCAGGGCGGTCTTTCCGGCGTTGATGGCTTCCAGCAGCTCCCGTTTTTGGACTTTCAGCGCGGCAATGCGGCTTTCGCTTTCTGCAACCTGCTGTGCGGCAGGGTGGGCAGATGCTTTGATGCTTTTGATTTTTTCGGAAAGAGCAGCTTGATACTGCCTTTCGCAATCGGACAGCCGTTCCAGTCTATTTTGAATCTGCTCCAAGTCGGCATCAACGGAAGAAAGATCATGGAGAGCCGCATCGTACTTGACACGGGCTGCATAGGCTTCCTGCCGTTCTTTGTCCAGCTTTTCATCCATTTTTCCAATCACTTGATAGAAAAATGCGGCAAGGCTGTGTCCCTCCAGACGGTCCACATCAGCCTGCTCTGCCAGCTTGGATTTTTCCAGCTTTTTCAGGCGATCAGCAAGCGTATCTCTCTGGGCGGTCAGTTCTTTCTGTTTTGCTTCGCAGCTTTTCTTTTCAGCGACCTGCTGCCAAAGCTCTTTCAACGTAGAATCACTCATATGGAATGTCCTTTCCCGGCATTACGTTTCTTCGTTCAGAAGCTGGTTCAAAAAATGCTGCCGATTATTTACAAATGTTTTGGTGATAACGTAGCTGTCCGTATCTTCATACTGACAAGGATGAATCGTGCCATTGTCGAAGCTAAAAATCTCAGCATCAGGCATTCCGAGGAGAATGGGTGAATGTGATACTATAATGAATTGCGCCCCTTCTTGGGCACACCGATAAATGTTGATCAGTAACGTGAGCTGCCGCTGCGGGGATAAAGCGGCTTCCGGCTCGTCAAAAATATAGACTCCATCTGCACCCATGTAGTCCTGCGCAATGGCGAGGAAACTTTCACCGTGTGATTTTTGGTGATAGCCTTTGGAGGGATGATCGTCATCGGAATAGTCGATTTCCTTGGTGGCTACATTATAGAAACTCTCTGCTCGGAGAAAATACCCGAACTTTGGTCTGCGATACCCCTTGGAAATCGTCATAGCCTCACATAGTTCCGAATGGGAGTTGTATGTGGAAAATGAATAGTTCTTCGTTCCACCCTCTGCGTTGAAGCCGTAAGCAACAGCGATTGCTTCCAGAAGCGTAGATTTTCCACTTCCATTTTCGCCAACAAAGAACGTAATGGGCTTATGGAATGTAAAAGTGTCGATTCCACTGATGGCAGGAATCTGACGAACATAATTGTATGGGCGAACTCTGTTCCAGTCGATGGTCAGCCCTTGGATAAACAAATCGTTCATACAGCACTCCATACTATATAATGTAAGAAACACTTAGCTCCGCTCAAACCCAAGATAGCGGGTGCCCTGAAAACTCAGCTTTCCAATGTCGCCCTCTACAAGCATTCCGTAGTCCGAACCCCTTACGGTAAGTTCCATGCGGTCGCCGCTCTCTACCTGAAAGGTCACATAATAGGTCGTGAACGTATGCGCCATCGTATTGTCTGTATGGTGGTGAGAAACTTCCGTTCGCTTTGCCACAACCGTTGCTGGAACAGTCAGCCGCGGCGAATGGTTGTTTTTATTCCATGTGCTGATATTTCCGATGATGGTGTATAGGATCATGCCCAAAACCACAAGGAACAGGATGGGAAACAGAATGCTGAACAGCATATCAATTCCAGCGTAAAACATCTTATTCCTCCAAAATTTCTTCCAGCAGGTCCTTTACATCGTCCAGAAAAGATTCTTCTCCGAGGGTGTTCACCTTGAAGAACACCGCCTGACTGCCGCCCGCCGTAATCGCAGACAGCCGGATGGGGCTGTCCCCATTCTGGAACATGGTCAACGTCAGACTCAGGCGGTTGCCGCCCATCATGCTGTACCGTTCAAACACACGAACGCTGCACCGGGCATCGCCCTCTTTGAAATCACTGCCTGCCTCCAAATCTGCCGACCAACTGCTGTCTGGGATTTCATGTTCCAGCTTCCGAAGCAGCTTGTCAAAGTTTTTGTTTCGGATGGTCTTTTCAAAGATTGCCATAATGGTTCCTCCGTTCTGACAATTAAAATTCAGTCCCTTATTTTTGATACGAGCAGAGCCACAGGAAAATTGCGGAGAAATCGCTTGAAGAGAGGAATTTTGTCTAATTTGATTATAGCATATCTTTTGGAAGAACAAAATACTTTATGTACGCCGCCCGTAGGCGGCAAAAATTAGTCCGGTGGAAATTCCAGTTCGGCAAACTCCGCATCGGTCAGCAGTTTCAGCTTTTCGATAACCTGTTCGGACAGCTCCCGCAGGGCAGTTTCATCCGGCATCAGGTAGCACTGCATCAGCCGCAGTTCGTGGATAAGCCCCAGCCGGGTGCCGGTGTTGTAGAGCATCATCAGCATGAGTTCCTCATGGTCAAAGTTCATGTTCAGCCCTCACTTTCCGACAGACGGTGGGATTGCACTCCGGGGCATCGCACTTCTCTTTGAGATTTTGCAGGACAGAGGTGCGTTCCGGCTGCTTGTCCAGAAAACCCTGTAAATCCTTGAAGCCGATGCTGTCCACATAATGCACAGATACATTGCCGTTGCGTTTAAGTGCAATCACATCGCTGACCGACAGGCTGTGTCCCTCAAAATCCTGCGGACGGGAGAGGTTGAACATCTGAAACAGTTCTTCCAAAACCTCGTTGTTCGGCACATCCTGCCACATGGCGGGCAAATCAGCATAGTAGGTGACCTCGTAATGCTCCGGGTCGGGCGTTTTGCCTCGACGATTCAACTCCCGCATAGAAGCAAATCTTTCATCGAGGATTTTTTCGTCATGCCGCAGTTGCATCACCATATAAACATCGCACCCTGCGTTCAGAAATTTCTGCGGGATGTCCGGCATGAGTTCGCCGTCAAAATTCTGGTTCCATTTTTGCTGCATTGTCCACCTCACAGTTCTGGCGCAGACCGTGCAGAGGATTTTGGCGCAGACGTATCACCTGCCAGTTCTGCCAGCTTTTCCAGTGTGGAAGGACGATGGTCTGCACTCCGTTCCTCGGCTTCCGCAACTTTGTCCATGACGGCATCGTAGTCCTGTAACAGCCGCCGACCCTTTTCCATGTGGTGCGCTTCCAGAATCTGCTCACGGGCTTCCTGAATCGTCAATTCGGGTGCGTCGATCTGCCCACCATCCATTACAGAATAATCGCTGTGATAAAGGGTATAATCCCAGCCATCCTCACAGGACTGGATGGCAAGGTAGCCCTTGCCGCCAAGTTCCCATGCGGCCTGCTCGTCCTGTGTCTGGATCTCCGGGTAGAAGTTTGCACAGTTACGCTCCATGACCTCGGCAAACTGGCAGATGTGGAACACATTGCCCAGACCGCCCATGTCAAAGTGGTAATCATCCAGATGTTCCACCCGTGCCGTAAAACTGCGCCCATCCGGGTAATCCACCTGAATCACGCCGCCATCTGGAATGCGGTAGAGGTCATCATAGTGGCTGTTGATGAGACGAATATCCTTCGGCAGCGTTTCCGGCTCCCAGATGCGCCGCCTGCCGATGCCCGCCTGCGGGATGTTTTCGAGGATCTTTACGCTTTCCTGTTGGATGACCTTGCGGTCATCGTCCGAAAGTTCAAACAGATACCAGTTCCGGGCGGCAGGGATAGCGTTCCGTCCATCTGGCGGCAGATTTTTTTCCGAGATCTGCCCACTTTCCAGCGGCTCGCCAGTTACCTTGTTATAGGTGGCAAAGCCGACCCCTGTACCGTTTTCCCGGAGATGCAGATAGCGTTCATCGTTGATAAGGTAGACCGCTTCTTTTATCTGCTCCATCAGCACCCACCTTCAAATTCCAGCGAAAACTTGCTGCGGCCATCGGGTTCACAGGACAGCAGCACGGTGGCGTTGTAGGTCTTGCCCTTGGCACTCTTGCAGTCCTTCAGGCGGACCCGACCATCCCGCAGCAGCTTGTCTGCCACATGAGCGTCCATGCGTTTGCCGAGCCGTTTCAGAAAAGCATTATCCTTCCACAGCACGAAACGGCACTCCCGGTTCTCGCAGAACCAGCCCTTTTCACGCTCCACAACATTTGCACCGCAGTTCGGGCAGATACCAATAATCTTGTTTTTCATAAGCGCATTCGCTCCCTTCGCAGCCTCGGTGGTCATTACCAGCGAGGAGATCATTTCCTTGATTTCAGTCATAAAAGTTTCCGGCTCCATTTCGCCACGCTCGATTTGCAGCAGCTTTGTTTCCCAATCGGCGGTCATTTCCGGGGATTGGATTTCTTCGGGCATCACGGTGATGAGGGCTTTTCCCTTATCCGTGGGCAGCAGCACCTTGGTTTTCTTGGTGCCCTTGCGTTCCAGAAAGCCCTTCTGCACCAGTTTTTCAATGGTGGCAGCTCTGGTTGCCGGGGTGCCGATGCCCTGACGCTCCACGCCCTCCGGCATACTGTCTGTACCCGCCGCCTGCATAGCTGACAGGAGGGTATCTTCGGTGAAATGCTTCGGCGGGGACGTTTGCCCCTCTTTCAGTTCGGCACCGGAAACGCTGCACTGGCTCCGCTCCTGCACATCGGGCAGCACAGCCGGTTCTTTCTGTTTGCCCAGCAGCTCGCCCAGCATTTTCCGCTCCACAGCTTTCCATCCCTCGGACAGCACCACCTTGCCCTTTGCGGAGAACTCCTCCCCGGCGCAGATGGTGATAATCGTGGTTTCAGCATAGCGGTGCGGCTCACCCACGGCGCAGAGCAGCCGTGCGGCAATCAACCGCAGGACATTCCGTTCCCCGGCAGGAAGTGCGGCAAGGTCTGCGTTTGCCATGCTTTTCGTGGGCAGCAGTGCATGGTGGTCGGTGACTTTGCTGCCATTGATGACCTGCTGCACATGGATGGAAAACGACTCTTCCACAGCAAACGCCCTGCCCGTGTCCGTCACCAGCCCCGGAAGGGATGCCGCCATATCCTCCGTCAAAAAGCGACTATCCGTTCGGGGATAGGTGATGAGCCGCTTTTCGTAAAGACTTTGGGCATAATCCAAGGTCTGCTGTGCCGTAAAACCCAGCAAGCGGTTGGCATCCCGCTGCAATGCTGTAAGGTCATAGAGCTGCGGCGGGCTTTCGGATTTCTCCTTGCGTTCCATCTTCTGTACCGTGACACGCTCCTCCTTTCGGCATTTGGATAGCAAAAGCTCGGCATCCGCTTTCTGTGCAAACCGCTTGCTGGATGCGATGCCGCCGTCTGCAAGGGTCAGGGCAACCGTGTAGAACTTTTCCGGCACAAAGGCGACGATGGCGGCTTCCCGCACCACTGTCATGGCAAGCACCGGGGTCATAACACGCCCCACCGCCAGCGGCTGACCGTACAGACACGAAAAAAGCCGGGACGCATTGATGCCAACCATCCAGTCGGCACGTTCCCGGCAGAGTGCTGCATTGTACAGCGCATCGTATTCAGTTGATGGTTTCAGGTGGGCGAACCCCTCCCGGATAGCATTTTCCTCCATGCTGGACAGCCACAGGCGGGAGAAGGGCTTTTTGCAGCCCGCTTGCTGGTAGACAAGGCGGAAGATCAGTTCGCCCTCACGCCCTGCATCCGTAGCGCAGATCACGCTCTCCACATCCGGGCGGTGCATCAGCTTTTGCAGGATGCCAAACTGCTTTTTGGTGGACGCAGACACCAGATACTGCCACTTTTCCGGCAGGATGGGCAGATCTGCGATGCTCCACTTGACGTACTTGGCATCGTAGACATTGGGTGGAGCCAGTTCTACCAGATGACCAACACACCAGCTGACAAGATAGCCGTTCCCCTCAAGGTAGCCGTCCTGACGGCTGGTGGCACCGAGGACTTTGGCGTAGGACATGGCAACCGACGGTTTTTCTGCCACGATCAATTTTGCGATAAGAATCCCTCCAATCTGTTTTGGATTGCAATATGTAAGGCGGCAAACGCCGCCAATAGAGTTATTCTTCTGCGTTATCCTCCTCGCCGGTCTCCTCCGGCTCATCCTCCACAGGAATTTCAAGGTCGCCCTTGTCCTCGGTGTAGTTTGCATCGGGGTCAAGGGCTTCTTTTTCTGCCTGCTTTTTCTGTTTCTGCTTTGTGAAAGCATAGAAGCCGCCGCCTGCCGCCAGCGCAATCAGCACCACCACGCCCAGAAAGCCGGATGCGATCTTTGTGACCTTGTTTTCCTTGGGCTGTTCCGTGCCGGATGCCGCCGCTTCTTCGGCGGCTTTTTTCGCTTCTTCCTCGGCTTTCAGCCTATCCTGTTCCGCCTGCGCCGCTGCTTCCTTTTCGGCGGTATAAGCGTCCGCTTCTTCCTCCTCCATCAGTGCCAGCAGGTCGGCTTCGTCCACCAGATTCATAAAGTGGACAGTCTGCTGTCCCTTGGCGTTGCGGTCGATGACCAAGTAGAAGGTGTTGCCGGACTTCGACACCAGCGTAATGAACTGCTGTCCGCTGCCATCGGAATAGTTGGTGTGGTAATCATCCACCAACGTCAGATTGCCCTCCGGGGTCAGGGCACCAGATTCCTCATCAGTCACGGTGACCGCATCTTCCTCATCAGTGGTAGAAGTCAAGACAGGCTGTTCCGCTTCCTCCACAGGCTCACCGCCATAGGCAAAAGCAGGAGCCGCCATGCCAGCGCACAGTGCCACCGACAGCATCAGGGCGCAGAACTTATTCATCATCTTCATTATTAGATTCCTCCTTGTTGAACGTAGCACCGACTGCGGACAACGCAGCTGGGGTCGGGGTGGAAGTTGCAGACTGGCGCAGCAGGGCGGCAAGCTGTTCCGGCGTGACCTTGGCGGTGCGCACCATCTCGTTGACCTCGGCAGCTTCTGCTTCCTGAATCCGCCGTTCAAGGCTTTCAATGCGAGTGTTGATCTTAATGCGACGCTCCCTTTCCTTTTCCAGAGAAGCGCGCAGCTTATCGAGTTTTTCGCTCATTTCTTCCTCCAATCATTTTGAGAGCCGCCCAAAACCGGACAAATATTTCTGCCAGTAGGACGAATGAATATTGGCATACTTTATGGGGTCGCCGGCGGACACCATCATGCCGTTTCC
>ERZ1026850.731-NODE-731-length-19382-cov-9.276763_pt1 | contig 19382 bp, 20 predicted proteins | sample MGYA00380155_ERZ1026850 | MGnify/ENA primary metagenome ERZ1026850 (study PRJEB33269, sample SAMEA4719791) | human gut metagenome | biome: human-associated habitat; feature: organic feature; material: feces | place: Cameroon | collected 2013-10 ... | reverse complement strand
TTCTGAAAAAGAAAAACCTGCGGAAACGCCGTGTTTACGCAGGTTTTGGAGCTGATAGTCGGACTCGAACCGACGACCTGCTCATTACGAATGAGCTGCTCTACCAACTGAGCCATATCAGCATATCGGGCACATCGGGTGGTGTGCCTTTTATTTTTACTTTTTGGAACGGGTGTATTATAGCACACTCAAAATTGTTTTTCAAGCAATTCTGCCAAAGTGTTGAAAACAAAATCAACCGATTTTGCCCTAACTTCGTTTCTGCCGATATTACCAAACTGCATTGTGCGGGTGGTCACATTTCCCAGGACATAAAAGCCAAAGCAAACCATACCGACCGGTTTTTTGGCAGTGCCTCCCGTTGGACCGGCAACCCCTGTTATGCCTACTCCGACCTCGCTATGCGCTTTTTCGGCTACACCCTTGCACATTTCCCCTGCGACCTGTTCGCTGACTACTCCGTAGTTTTCGATAGTTTCGGGGTTTACATTTATAAGTTCAACCTTTGCTTCATTTGCATAAGTCACAAACGACATATCAAGCACCTTTGAAGCATTTGACACATTTACAAGCGTGCCACAGCAAAGACCTCCCGTGCACGATTCTGCAAAAGAAATGTGGAAGCCTCTGTCGATTAATTTGTTTACAACCTGTTCTTCAATAGTCATATTACTCAATACCGTTTTGGATTTTTGCGGCTGTCAATGTGTTTTTCATAAGCATTGCGATAGTCATCGGACCGACACCGCCCGGAACAGGAGTGATGAAGCTGCACTTATCCTTTACATTCTCAAAGTCCACATCACCGCAGAGCTTGCCGTTTTCATCTCTGTTCATACCGACATCAATCACAACTGCGCCGTCCTTGACCATATCTGCCTTGACAAATTTTGCCTTGCCGATTGCAGCAACAAGAATGTCTGCACCTTTTGTGATTTCTGCCAAATCACGAGTTCTTGAATGAGTGATTTCGACAGTTGCATTTTCGTGAAGAAGAAGCATTGCCATAGGCTTGCCGACAATGTTTGAACGACCGATTACAACGGCCTTTTTGCCTGAAACATCAACACCTGTTGAATGAATAAGTTCCATTACACCGGCAGGAGTGCAAGGCAAATAATTGTAATCGCCAATCATAATTGCACCGACATTTACAGGGTGGAACGCATCAACATCCTTGAGTGGGTCAATACGATTGATAACTTCCTTGTCATCAAGATGTGACGGCAACGGAAGCTGGCAAAGAATACCATTGATTTTGTCATCCTTATTGAGTTTATCAACAAGTGCATTAAGCTCGTCCTGTGTGGTTTCTGCCGGAAGTGCATATTTTACGCTGTAAAATCCGCAAGCCTCGCACGCAACCTCTTTATTGTGAACATAAACTTGTGAAGCAGGGTCGTCACCGACAATAATTACTGCAAGACCCGGTGTAACGCCTTTTGCTTTGAGCTGTTCGCACTCTGCCTTAACATCCTCTTTTACTTTTTTTGACACTGCTTTTCCGTCAATAATATTCATTTTTTATTCCTCTTATCTTTCTTTTCCTGCTTTTTGAGAGCCTTTTGTCTTTTCTTCTCTTCAAGTTCAGCCTTTTGCTCTGCCTTTGCTTTTTTATTTGCTTCTTCTAAAGCATCCAAGTCATCAAGTTGAAGTACTTTTGGCAATTTGCCTTTCTTGTATTTTGTCATAAAATAAATAAAAAATACAAAAGCAACAAGCACAATAATTGCCGACAAAAGCTGTGAAACACGGATAGTTGTTGAGCCAATGTAAAGAGAATCGGTTCTCATACCTTCAACAACCATACGCTCGGCACCATAAAGCACACCATAGAGCATGAAGATTTCACCCTTGAATTTTCTGAAATAAGTTACAACAATATGAAGCACAAGGAAACTTAGCAAACACCATACGCTTTCATACAAAAAAGTTGGGTGCACCGCTGTGTTTGGATCAACTGTTATACCCTTTTGTGCAAGGAGTGCCGCCGAATTTTCCAAAGTGTCGTGAATTTTAGGCGACCACATTCTGAACAATGCCGTGTCGGTGTTAGTGCCAAACGCTTCCTGATTGAAGAAGTTGCCCCATCTGCCGATACCTTGTCCAATCAACAAACCGAGAGAACCCAAATCAAGAAGATTGAGAAAATCAATTTTGCCAATTTTACAACCAATTGCCGCACCGATGAGAGCGCCAATGATACCGCCATAAATTGCAATACCGCCATTCCATATTGCAGGAATTTCGTTGAGATGTTGAGAATAATATTCCCACTCAAACGCAACATAATACAGTCTTGCGCAAACAATGCCAAGCAATGTACCCCAAATGAGAACATCGGTCATTCCGTCAAGACTCATTTTCCATTTGTACGCCTTACGACCTCCGTACAAAACCGCAAGTGCAAAGCCGAAAGCAATAATTATGCCATACCAATGAATGTCGTATCCAAACACTGAAAAGGCAACGGACGGCAAGTCAAAATCAATTCCCAAGCCGTCAAAATATACATGTGTTATATTAGACATCTTTATCCTCCTAAAGATTTATTACTGATATAATATAACACATATTTTATAAAAATTCCATAGTATCACAGCAAAATATATAAAAGTGCCAAAATTAATTTGTTGTCAGCACCCTCTTTTGACAAAATCAAAATCAATGCAAGCACCAATCCGGCTGAACTGTCCTTGAGCGATGAAGAAAAAAGAGAGCCTGTTATATCCCCCAAAAAAGAAAGCGGCGACTCATTTTTGTTTTCTTTTTCCGTCTTATCTTGCTTATCGCTGCAAGGATTTGAATCAACATAATTATTTGCTTTTTTTCGCATTTCTTCAACACGGCGCTTTGCGTCATTTATATCATTTGAATTAAATTCGTTCATTTAAAACAATTCCTTTATGTACGGAAGAATATCAAATAATTTCAAAATACGGATTGCTTTATCGGCTTTTAGTTGAGATTCCTCCGACAAATGCGGTTTCAGCGCAATAATCAAATCAGCATCTTTTGATGAAGTGTTGTTCATTTTGTCAAAAATCGTTTTTGCCTTAAGCATCATATTGAGATCGCTTTGCGAAAGATTTAAGCCGTTTGCAAGAACAGAATTTTTGTCACTTTCTGCTGATTTTTGTTCATCGGCATTGCCGTCGCCTAAAATTGACGAGGCAACACCTTTGAGCATTTCTATATCATTTTCGGAGAGGGAGGAAATAATATCATTTATGTTGTCCATTGCTATACCTATTTTTTCGTAAATTTCTGCATAAGTGCTTTTGCTTCGGGTGTGTTTAGGAGTTTTTCGGTGGCATTTTTATCTGACAAAACCTGTTTTATTTTTCGCTGTGCATCGGGAGGCAGATTTTTGCTCATATAGCCGTCAACATTTCCGCTTTGAACAGCTTTTTTCAATTCGTCAACATCAATATTTTTCATTGAAACACTCGCCCTTTCATAGTATAATCTACTTAAAGATATGATTAATTAAGGTGGGATATGAATGAGAATAGTAGTTATGTCAGACAGTCATATGATGGTGTCGGCACTTCTTGACATTATTGAACGACACAAGGACAATGCGGATTTATTTTTGTTTTTAGGTGACGGCAACAAAGACCTTGACACAGCGTTGCAACTTCATCCCGATATAAAAATTGACAGGGTGAGCGGAAACTGTGATTTTATGTCCGACCTCCCTGCAAGCAAGGTAATTGAATTTGGCGACAAAAAAATACTTTTCACTCATGGTCATCCATACAATGTGAAATATGGATATCAAATGCTTTGCAGTGAGGCAAAATCAATCGGTGCTGACATAGTTTTATTCGGTCACACTCATATTCCGTATGTCGAAACAATCGACTCTATACATTATATGAACCCAGGCTCTGCCCGTGACGGAAATTACGGAATTGTTGAAATTGAGCCAAGCGGAATTTTGATGTATAATGCAAAAATTTAATTATACAAATGTTAATTTTTAAATATACACTTGTATAAAATAGAAAATGTGATATAATATACATACTAAAATATTTGTACAAGAGGTTTACGGTATGAAAGACCAATTATCATGCAGTGAAATTACCAAGCGTAAGATTGCGGCTGCGTTGAAAGAATTAATGCAAACCACACCGTTTGAAAAAATCACGGTTTCGGACATTTCAAACAAGTGCGAAATGCACAGACAAACATTTTACTATCACTTCCAAGACAGATATGAACTTCTTGACTGGTTGCTATACAACGAAATCATCAGCAAACTTGTTGAGAACTTTTCATACGAAACAATGGAAGAAAACTTTTTGACACTGTTCAACACAATGTACAACGACAAAAAATTCTATCAAAATGCGGTAAAAATAAATATGGGTGATGTCTATTCATATCTTTCAAAAGTCGCAACAAATCAGTTTGAAAAAATCATTAAGGATGTCATCAAGAAAAATTATCTCAGTCCAATCAGTGATGACCAATCAGCCGTTGCAGAATTCTTTGGATTTGGATTAGGCGGAGTAATCATCAGCTGGGTTGATAAAGGTATGAAAGAAACTCCGCAAGAAATGGCAAACAAGGTTAAGTCGTTTATCGAGCAAATCGGAATTATCGTTTCAAAGAAATAACTACAAATGTAAAGCCGTCAGGTAATGAAAGAAAATCATTATTTGACGGCTTTTTATTTTATTATCTTTGTAATGTAATTTGCTTTACAAAACGCTATTATATTAGCGAAGATGTGGAAAACTATGTGGAAATAATGTTAAAACAACGATTTTTAGCACCTTTGAAATGTGGAAAAGTGGGTGGAAAGTGTTAAAATCGTAAAGTTTTAACTTTTACAGTTCAAATTTTCAAATTGTTCAAAAAGTAATATCCCCTTTTCAAGAAATGAAATTTAAAAGAAAAAAACTTTACACAACAAAAAAGGACCGTTCAGCAAAGAACAGTCCTTTATTAATTTCAATAATTACTTCTTGAAGAATGAAACGATGTCGTTGAATGAATCGTCGTCATTTGAAGTGAAGCTTGCAGGAGCAGCAGGAATTTCTGTTGGAGGAGCAACAGGCTTTGAAGCTGTTGTTGACTTGATTGGAGCACCTGGACCGTCCTCACCGAAGCGAGTAGCGATAACAGTGATAATCATTTCGTCCTCAAGTTCCTCATCGAAGTTAGCACCCCAGATGATTTCGCAATCAGGATGAACTGCTTCCATAACAACATTAGATGCTGCATCAATTTCTTCAAGTCCGATATCAGTTGAACATGTGATGTTAAGAAGAACGCCACGAGCACCATCGATAGATGTTTGAAGAAGTGGTGAAGAAATAGCTTGCTGTGCAGCCATCTCTGCCTTGTCCTTGCCCTTGCCGTGACCAACGCCCATATGAGCATAGCCGGCATCCTTCATAATTTCTGTTACATCGGCAAAGTCACAGTTTACAAGACCTGTTGCATTTACGAGATCTGAAATACTCTGAACACCTTGGCGAAGAACATCATTGGCAATTTCAAAAGCATTAAGAAGAGTAATCTTTTCCTTTGAAACGAGCTTAAGGTTTTCGTTTGGAATAACCATCAAAGAGTCAACATTTGAAGCAAGCTCATTGATACCCTCTTGAGCTTGTTGCATACGACGCTTACCCTCAAAACCGAATGGAGTTGTAACAACACCAACGGTGAGGATGCCCATTTCTTTTGCAAGTTTTGCAACAACAGGAGCGGCACCTGTACCTGTTCCACCGCCCATGCCGGCTGTAACGAATACCATTTCACAGCCTGAAAGAACATCTGTCAATGCTTCCTTTGATTCCTCTGCAGCCTTAAGACCAACTTCAGGTCTTGCACCTGCGCCACGGCCCTTTGTAGCCTTTTCGCCGATAAGAATTTTATGTGTAGCAGATGACTGGTCAAGAGCAGGCTTATCAGAGTTTACTGCAACGAACTCTACATCCTTTACTCCACATTTAACCATACGGTTAACAGCGTTTCCGCCGCCGCCACCTACGCCAATTACTTTTATTGAAACAACTTTGCTGTCGTCAGTATCGATTTCATATCTACCCATTTTTTATTCTCCTTGTCTTTATTTTTTCGGTATAACACTTTTAGTGCTTCACAATTGATATTGTAACAGTTTTGTAACCGGTTTGCAATACTTTTTAAAAAATAATCTAAATATTTTTTCCAACCTTTATAAATTTATACCCCTCTTTGTTGTGCAAAGTGCATAAATTATACAATTTGTAAGTGTTGATGCAAGAATTTTGCTTTACAGACGGAATTATTTGATTTCGTTATTTTTTCTCTGTAAAGTATATTTGCTTGTCATTTGTGGCTGTCAAAGTACCTTCGGCATCCGGATTGCTGTCATTAAGCTTTTCTATAGCTGTTAAAGCTGTAAAGATTTTGTCTTTTATACCGTTTGTTTCGCCTAATTTAATTGTAATACGATTATCATATACAATATAATTACTTACAAGGCTTTCCGAATATATTGCAGTAATCTTTTTGAGCTTTAAATCGTTGACTGTTTGCATAATTGATTGAAGGTCATCAACAAGCTCTTTGTTTGTCAGTTCTGCAACTTTGCCGGGAACTGCATTTTCAAACGCTGTCTTTTTTACTTCAATTCCCTTTTTTGGTGCAGACTTAACATTTGCTTCAAGGATTTTGAAATTATTATCAAAATAGGTATATGTGTTGTTACTGTTCTTTACATAATAAACATATTTAGGCTCTGTAACATTCACTATAATTGTTGACGGTAGCTTGCGTGTGATTTCTACACTATAAATATAAGGCAGATTTTCTTCAAGTTTTTCCGTTGCGCCATTTTTGTCTATTGTGAAAAGATTTTTTTCCTTTTCAATCGGCAAAACAGCCGTGATTTGCTGTGGAGTATATTTCTTTGCTCCGTTCACTTTGATGGTATCTATTTTGAAAAAGACAGTAAAGCTCAAAATAGTTATCACAATCGCAATGAGCAACACAAGACCGATTGCAGTAAACGCAATTCTAAACTTCTTTTTTAATCTGCGTTTCTTCTTCACATTGCCACCCTGCTCCGACTTTTGAGCGGTTCTACGCTGCGGAGAATCCTGTTTGCGTTTTTTTGACGGCTTGCTCTGTGACGACTGCTGTCTTGACGGAGTTGAACGGGTTTGACCCTCACGATAAATTTTCGGAGGCTCAAGGTCAAAGAAGCCAAGCTCATCATTGAGTGGCTTCATTGCGTCATTATTTTGATTTTTTGGTTTGCTATTCTTTTTCATCATACATCCTCTTTACATCAGCTCCAAGCATTGAAAGCTGATTTTCGATACTCTCGTATCCTCTGTCAATATGATAAATATCCCTGACAGTTGAAGTTCCCTCTGCTTTAAGTCCTGCAATAACAACTGCGGCACCACCACGCAAATCGGTGCACCTTACATCTGCCGAATGGATATTTTTTACACCGTTTACAACGGCAATTCTATCATTTACACAAATATCCGTACCAAACAAATTCAATTGTTCGATGTGCTTATATCTGTTTTCAAATATCGTTTCTTTGACAATCGAAGTTCCCTTTGCAACCGAAAGTGCAGACATAACAGGTGCTTGACAATCGGTAGGAAATCCGGGATATGCCATAGTTTCTATTTTTTTAACTCTTTTAAGTCGAGGCGGAGCTTTAATAAATATAGTGTTTTCTTCCGCATTAATTCTGCAACCCATTTCTTCAAATGCCGGAAGTGTTGGCATAATGTGAGAAATGCACACATCCGTAAGTTCCACATTTCCGCCTGTAATCGCACACGCAGACATAAGAGTTGTTGCCAAAATTCGGTCGGGAATAACGGTGTGTTCTGTGCTGTGAAGCGACTTTACACCCTCAATTACTATCGTCGGAGTTGAAATTCCCGAAATTTTTGCGCCTGCCTTATTGAGAAACAAAACCAAATCGGCAATTTCAGGTTCTCTTGCTGCATTGACAATTGTTGTAACTCCCGATGCCAAAACCGATGCAAGAATTATGTTTTCCGTTGCACCGACACTTGGAAACGGCAAAACAATCTCTGCGCCCTTAACATTATTTTTTACTGCGCAAACATTGTGACCGTCTGCATAAACACGATAGCCCAAGGTTTTCAAACCTTTAAGATGCAGGTCGATTGGACGAAGTCCGATTTCGCAACCTCCGGGAAGATACAAACACGCTTCGCCTGTTCTTGAAGCAAGAGCACCCAAAAATATAATTGACGAGCGCAACTCTTTCATATATTCCTCAAGGATGTTATTGCGATAAATATTTGACGCATCAACAATCAAAGTGTCATCATTTCTTGTGACCTTTGCACCGATATAGCTCAATATATTTACGGTTACTTCAACATCTGAAAGACGAGGGCAATTATGTAACACAGTAATTCCGTCAACAAGCACACAAGCCGAAAGAAGCGGAAGCACTCCGTTTTTTGCACCGTGCACCCGAATACTGCCCTCTAATTTTTTGCCACCGTTAATTTGCAAATACTTCATAAAACCACCTATGGCAGTTTATGAAACATACAATAAAAGTGTTAATTATTTTGCAAGAGAGAGAATTATATCGGCAATTCGTTCACGAGAATCAAGGATTGCCATTTCTTTTGCATTCTTTTCAATATTCGCAAGCTCTGCTTTATCGCTGATAAGCTCATTCATAAGAGTCTTGAGTGAATCGGTTGTTAAATCCTTTTCACGCAAAATTCTTGCTGCGTTACGATTTACAAGTGCCATAGCATTGTGGAACTGATGATTTTCGGCAACATACGGAGATGGGATGAGGATTGAAGCCTTGCCCATTGCCTCAATTTCTGACAAAGAAGACGCGCCTGCTCTGCCGATTACCAAATCAGCGGCAGCCATACAAGTGTCCATATTGTCAATATAAAGTCTAACCTCTGCGTTGCCCTTATAATATACATTTTCGGCTCTTTTGGTAAAGCCGTTTGCTTCGAATTTTTCAAGATATTCCTTGCCGTTTGTGCCTACCGAATGAATGTGATAAACATCATTCTTTTCTGCGTCTTCAAGGATAATATCAAACATTGCTTCATTAAGCGGCGCAGCGCCGAGTGAACCGCCAAATGACAAAACAAGTGGCTTGTCATCTGCAATACCAAGTTCAATTCTTGCGCTGAACTTTGATTTTTTGAGCAGTTCGCCTCTTACAGGAAGTCCTGTGATTACAACATCACACTTTGCTTCCATATGATTTGCCGCATCCTCAACAGTGAGCATAACCTTGTCCACTTTTTTGGCAAGCTGTTTGTTTGTAATTCCCGGATAAGCATTTTGCTCGTGAATGCAAGTTGGAATATGAAGTTTTGCAGCCTCATCAAGAACAGGGCCCGAAACATAACCGCCAAAACCGATAACAACATCAGGCTGAAACTCCTTGATGATGTTCTTTGATTCTTTTTCAGACTTCATTAGTTTGCCGACAGTTTTTATATTTTCGATAATAGCCTTTGGCGAAAATGAACGCTTAAAGCCGTTAATATCAATTGTTTTAAACTCAAAACCTGCGTTTGGCACAAGCCTTGACTCCATATGGTCGGCTGTGCCGATGAACATAATTTCGTAATCGGGATGTTGTTCCTTTATATATGATGCAACGGCAAGTGCAGGATTGATATGACCTGCAGTGCCTCCGGTTGCAAATAAAAGTTTCATAATTTCTACCTCAATAATTTTTAGTATTTACTTTGCGAGAAATCGACAAAACAACGCCCATTTCGAAGCAAAGCATAAGCAGTGATGTACCGCCATACGAGAAGAACGGCAGTGCAATACCTGTGTTTGGAATTGTATCGGTTACAACAAGAATGTTGAAAATTGTTTGAATTGCAACCTGTGCAACAATACCGATTACAACAAGTGAAGAAAATCTATCTTCGCATCTCTGTGCAATTTTGACGCCTCTCCAAAAAAGAATTCCGAAAAGTCCGATAATTAAAGTTGCACCAATGAAGCCGAGTTCTTCGCACACAACTGCAAAAATAAAATCGTTTTGTGGCTCGGAAACATAGAGATACTTCTGCTTTGAATTGCCCAAGCCTACTCCCCAAAATCCGCCTGAGCCAATAGCATACAGCGAATTGTTGGTTTGCCATCTCAAGCCACGAGGTTCAAACGCTTTGTCTGTCCACGCTCTGATACGGTTTCCCTGATATCCGGGAAGGACATCCGGATTTTTTATTACAATAATTGCAACGACTGCAACGAAGCACAATCCCGCAACATAATATTCCCATCGAGTACCACCGCAGAACATCAATGCAAGACCGATCATAAAAACAAGGAGTGTGCATGAAAGATGGTTTTCAAGATAAATAAGAACACAACAAACTCCAACTAAGAGAGCCGGGAAAATAACGCCCTCTTTAAAATTTTTCATTTTTCTGTAATTTTTGCTGATATATGCGGCAAGAGCAAGTATAAGCGCAAATTTTGCAATATCTGACGGCTGAACCGTTATTGGACCGAACGGAATCCAACGCTTGAATTCCTCGCCGTTTCTTACAACATCAACATGATAAAACAAAACAAGTATCAGCAAACATATTGAAATTACGAAAAGCGGTCTTTCAATTACTTTCAAGAATTTATAATTCAACTTTGACACAAGCAACATCACAATTACGCCTGCAACAGCGAAAATGAGCTGACGCTTGAAATAATAATAGGAGTCACCTTCGTTTTGAAGTGCATATGGATAAGTTGCCGAAAACAACATTACAAGTCCGATTGTTACAAGGGCAAGTGTTGCGGCAAAAAACGGCAAATCAAAACCGCCGTTTGCAACAAAAAATGACAATCCCGAATTTTTATCAAATGGATTTTTTGGTTGCTTTTTTGATTTCTTTCGCCTTGGCTGTTCTTCATAAGCTTCGCTTTGCCTTGATGAACGGCGTGGAGGCTCTAAATCTCTTCCTGCCATAACTGACTCCTTTCGTAGATTTTTTAATGATTACTGACCAAAATACATAAGCACAAGTGCGATTGCACAGCCAACTGCGTTTACGATTGAAAATACAACGCAGATTTTCTTTTCTTTCCATCCGCACATCTCAAAATGGTGATGAATAGGTGCCATTTTGAAAATACGCTTGCCGTGGGTCATTTTGAAATATCCGATTTGAATAATGTCACTCATAGTTTCGCCAACATAAACAAGACCGATGAGCACAAGCAAAAGCGGACATTTGATTGCGAAACCAAGTGCAGTTACAAGACCGCCAAGGAATAACGAGCCTGTATCGCCCATAAAGGTTTTCGCCGGATTCCAGTTCCAGCAAAGAAAGCCCAACACGCCACCCAAAAGTGCAGATGAAATGATGCCAAGTCCTGCAAATTTGAGCATTACAGATGCAATAATAAATGTGATTGCAACTGTAAAAGTTACGCTTGAACATAGACCGTCAATACCGTCAGTGAGGTTTACGCTGTTTACACAACCAACGATGATGAAAATTGAAACAAGCCAAAATACAACGCCTGTGATAAAATTCTTTTCAAAATTTACATTGCCGATAAAAGGCAAATACCAAACTGTATTGTGTGAAAGCCAAAGGGTTGCTGTATAGCCAAGTGCCATAACAAGCTGACCGAACGACTTTTGCTTTGCTGTTAAGCCCTCATTTCTTTTGAGCTTAATTTTGATGAAGTCATCAGTAAAGCCGATAACGCCACAGCCGAATGCAAGGCAAAGACCTGCGATGATAAGCACCTTATCTCTGCCGACAAGAACAGAAGCATAGTCGCTTTCAAGTTTTCCGCCTGCAAGGGTGAACGAAACAGCGCCAATAACAAACGCAACGATAATACCAATGATGAACATCAAGCCACCCATATTCGGAGTGCCCTGCTTTGACTTGTGCCAAGACGGACCGATGTCCAAAATAGTTTGACCGAATTTCAATTTACGAAGCCACGGAATAATTACAAATCCGAGACCGGCTGTGATACCAAAAGCTATAACTGCGGTTATGATATATGCAACAGTAGTGCTCATTGTTTTTTCCATCCTTTATATACAGTATTTATAACATCCTCGAGTTTCATACCTCGTGAGCCTTTGAACAAAACTGCGTCACCTCTTGTCGCAATATTCAAAAGCATTTCGGACAATTTTTCTTTATCATCAAACAAAAATGCGTTTTCCACTCCGCCTTGCTTTGCGCCGTCAACATAAAACTTTGCATCATTGCCATAAGCAAGAAGATAGTCAATTTTGTTTTCTGCAACTGCCTTGCCAACTTCTGTGTGGGCAGTTTTTGCATAATCGCCGAGTTCAAGCATATCGCCCAAAACAGCAATTTTTTTGTTGCCCTTAATGTCGCTTAATGTTTTGAGTGCGGCACGCATTGAATCAGGCGAAGCATTGTAGCAATCCTCAATTGATGTGATACCGTCAACATCAACTACTTTTTGACGCATACCGGCAGGCACATATGTGCCGAGTGCATCTGCCGCCGCCTGTGGCTCGACATTCAAAAAATAACCTACTGCGAATGCCGCAAGAGCATTGTATACATTGTGTATGCCGATTGTCGGAATTGTTATATGCTGTTTTTTGCCATAATATGCAGCATCAAATGAGGTGGAATTATCAGCTTCAACAATGTTTTCTGCCTTGAATTCACCGTTTTCAATTCCGTAAAAAACAACCTTATGATGTTCATCCTTAACGGTTTGGAGCATATCATTGTCGCCGTTCAAAATAAGAGGAGCACCCTCTGCAAGTCTCTCGCAAAGCTCAAGTTTTGCTTTGAGAATTCCCTCACGAGAACCGAGATTTTCAATATGCGAAACGCCGATATTTGTAATAAGACCGATTGTCGGCTTAACCTCATTGACAAGACGAGAAATTTCGCCAAAGTGGTTCATACCCATTTCAATAACAGCCGCCTCTGTGCTTTTGTCGATTTGGAACAACATTTGAGGTACACCGATTTCGTTATTGAGATTTCCAAGAGTCTTGATTGCGTTATACTTTGCCGACACAACAAGATGAGTGAACTCCTTTGTAGTTGTTTTGCCAACCGAGCCTGTCAGACCGATTACAGGAATGTCAAACTTTGAACGATAATAACCTGAAAGACGAAGCATGGCCTTTGCAGTGTCGTCAACCTTGATATATGCACCGCTCGGCTCAATGTCGGAATGAATCATCACGGCAGATGCTCCGAGCGACAAAGCCTCATCCGCAAATTGATGAGCGTCAAAGCGTTCGCCCTTAATGCAAATGAACAAGCATCCCTTTGTGATTTTTCTTGAGTCTATGCAAACCGAATCAAACTCGGCATCTTTGTTATATGTTGCACCCAAATACGGTGCAATTTCTGATAATTTTAGTTTTTCCATTATTTATTAAGTTCCTCTAAAATCTCTGCAACAGCTTCTCTTTCGTCAAAATGAATTGTGCCCGTTGGGAGAATTTGATAGGTTTCGTGTCCTTTGCCTGCAAGGAGAATAATATCATCCTTTTTTGCATTTTTCATTGCCCACGCAATAGCTTCTTTTCTGTTTTCAACAACCTTATAAGGAGTTTTGCTGTCCTTCATTCCCTCAAGAATATCCTTGATAATGTCGCTTGGATTTTCGCTTCTTGGGTTATCGGAAGTTACAACGCAGAAATCAGACAAATCAGCTGCGATTTTGCCCATCTTTGGTCGTTTTGTTTTATCTCTGTCACCGCCACAGCCAAATACTGTGACAACCCTGCCCTTTGCAATTTCCTTTAAGGATGAAATGATATTTTCAAGTCCGTCAGGAGAATGAGCATAGTCAATAATAACAGTATAATCCTGATTTGGAGTTGGCACAACCTCAATTCTGCCCTTTACTCCGTTTGATTTGCTGATCGCTTCAAGCACATCTGTAAAATCAACTCCGAGTGTGAGTGCCACAGAAGTTGCACAAAGTGAGTTATACACACTGAATCTGCCCGGAATAGGACAGTTTACTCTGCCGATTTTTTCACCGATGAGGTCATATTTTACGCCCTCTGATGAAAAACGAACATTTCTTGCAGTGTAGTCTGCCTTCATATTGTCAACGCCATAGGTTACAACCTTGCAACCGCAACCGTCAACGATTTTGAGCCCATACTCATCATCAACATTTGTTACTGCAATATCGCAAGCCTTGAACAAAAGCTTCTTTGCTTCAAAATAGTTTTCCCAAGTTTTGTGATAATCAAGATGGTCCTGTGTGAGATTGGTGAACGCACCGATATAGAAGTGTATTCCCTCAACTCTGCCCTGTGCAAGTGCCTGTGATGAAACTTCCATAATACAGTATTCACAGCTTGCATCAACCATTTTTCTGAAAAGTGACTGAAGTTCATATGGGTCAGGTGTGGTGTAATGAGCAGGATAAATTTCGCTGCCGACCATATTTTGAACAGTGCCGATAAGTCCGCATTTTTTGCCGACATTTTCAAGAATTTGCTTAATCAAAAATGTTGTTGTGGTTTTGCCGTTTGTGCCTGTTAGACCAATGAGTTTGAGGCTATCGGCAGGATTACCGAAAAATGCAGCACAAATCGGTGAGTATGCCATACGGGTATCTTCAACAATAACTTGATTTTCAAGTCCCAAATCGTGCTCGCACACAACGGCAGCCGCACCCTTTTGGAGCATTTCTTCTGCAACAGAATGGCCGTCAAATGAAGCACCCTTTATGCAGACAAAGAGGTAGCCTTCCTCTACCTGACGAGAATCGGCTGTTATGTCCTTAATCTCAACATCTTTATATTCATTTTTTACATTTACATCTTTTAAAACCTGTGAAAGTTTCATTTTCCCACTCCTATATATTATCAGTCGAGAACTGAATTTGTATTCTTAAACGATACGGTTATTACTGTTCCGGCAGAAACGGTTGCGCCCTTTTCGGTCGATTGACGATAAGCAACAACATTTGATGCCGACAAGTTAATACCGCTTATTTCAATATTCAAACTATTTTCACTTGCAAGAGCGTTTGCCTCGCTAATTGTAAGTCCCGAGAAATCAGGAACAGTTACGGTTTTCTTTTCTTCCTTTGTTGTATAAAGAACAACCGTGCCGTTTGTCGGAATAGTTGACGATGATGCAGGTGATTGACGAACAACCTTTTTGCCGTCACCGATAACCTTGCATTTGAGATTCTTTGAACCAAGTACAGACTTTGCTTCGCCAACCGATTTGCCAATTACATTAGGTGTATAGACAGAAAGGTTTTTGCTTTCCTTTTCATCATATTCAGGCTCAATGTTCATCTCCTGCATACAAGTTTCTACAACCTGTGCTGCAATCGGAGCACAAAGAGCACCACCGCCCAAATCCTGATTCGGCTCATCCATGATGATAATCATTGCAACTTGCGGATCGTCCGACGGAGCAATCGCAGCAAACGAAACAATGTACTTTGTCTTGTCGTTTGTTGACTCTGCAAGTTTTGTTGATGTACCTGTTTTGCCTCCGACACGATAACCGGCAACATAACCGTTTTTACCCGTACCGTTGTCAACAACAGATTTCATCATACCTCTTACTTTTTTGGAGGTATCTTCGCTGATAACTCTTCTGATTTCGGTCGGTTGTGTTTTCTTGACCGTATTGCCGTTTGCATCAACAATATGGTCAACAACATACGGCTTCAAAAGTGTTCCGCCGTTTGCAATTGCACAAAGACCTGTGCAAAGCTGGATAGGTGTCAAGCTGTTTGACTGACCAAATGAAGCAGATGAAAGCTCAACAAGTCCGTATTGATTTTCTTTATAATACTGTGAACCGGCTTCACCCGGAAGGTCAATTCCTGTTTTTTGTGTAAAGCCAAATGCTTCAAAATATTTGAAATAATTGTGCACACCGAGTTTTTGACCGACTGTGATGAAGAACGGGTTGCACGAATTTTCAAGTCCTTGAGTAAAAGTTTCTGTGCCGTGACCCGGATGATAGTGACATCTCATAACATAATCCTTTACACGGATTGAGCCTGTGCAGGTATAAGTTGTGTTGAGATTAACTATATTTTCCTCAAGTGCCGCTGCGGCAATAAAGGTTTTGAAAACCGAACCCGGTTCATATGTACTTGATGTTACAAAGTTGTTCCACTGATTTTGAATTGCCTCTGATTTTGCTGCAATCTTTTCATCTTCATCAGTGATTTTTTCAATAGCCTTGATATTTTTTGAATATGTGAGTTTATACGGCTCGTTGCAGTCATAATCAGGAAGTGAAGCCATAGCAAGCACACCGCCTGTTTTGCAATTCATAACAACACCGTAAGCACCCTTTGCCTTGTACTCATTCATTGTTGCGGAAAGATTTTTTTCAAGTGTGTACTGAACATTTTGATTGAGAGTAAGCACAAGAGAATTGCCGTCTACTGCGTCAATTGAAGTTTCGTAATCCGTTGGAAGATTGTGCTTTTGAGCGTCTTTTACGGTAATAATTCTGCCGTTTGTTCCTCTAAGCTCATCTTCGTAATAATACTCCAATCCATAAAGTCCCTGATTATCTTCACCTGTAAAGCCAAGAACATTTGAAGCAAATTCGCCATACGGATAATAGCGTTTTGTGTTTTGCTCCGTGCCTATCATATTCGAAAACTTGTTTTTGATTTTGAAAGCAGTGATTTCTTCCTTTATATCATTTTCAACTTGCTCGGCAATTATAACATAATGGGTGTCTTTTTTGCTTTTTTCCAAAAGTTCCGCCTTGCCCTCATCATCAAGTTTCAAGATTTTTGCAAGACCGTTTACGACCTTATCTCTGCTTTTATCGGTTATGTTCTTTGAATCAAGAAAAATGTCCCAAGTTGTTGCAGATTGAGCAAGAACATTACCGTCGCTGTCATAAATCGAGCCACGCTTTGCCGGAATTTCGGAGTCTGAAAGTTGCTGACTTTCCGCCTTTGCAGAGTACTCGTCACCTTTAACTGTTGAAATATAAAACACCCTAAATGCGTCAAGCGAAAAAAGGAAAGCGATAACAACAGCCAATATTGTAATTCGCTTTAAACCTTGCTTTTTAAAATCGGTTGCCATTGTCATCACCTCGTCGTCATCAAAATTCGTGCATTTTTGCACGCCTATAAAAAAGCATTTTAGAGAGTAGGAAAATTTCCGACTCTCTTATATAGTACGCTGTATAATTTTATTTATTACTCAACTGCCTCTCGGCAAGAGTTTTGTTTTGATTTATCTCTTTCATATAGTTTTGTTTAAACTGTTTTACATCCATATATTGAATTTGATTGGATTTCATCTTTGTCATATGAAGTTTGTTAACTGCATAATCATCAATCATACTGATTGAAACCATAGTGTCAAGTTCGCTCTGCAAGCTGATATTCTCGCTTTGAGCATTTGAAATATTTGTTTTAACAGACGAAATTTCTCGTGTCAATTCATTTTTTACGGCAAATGAATATAGAGTTAAGCCAACAAAGCCGATTATCATAGCAGCAACAACAAGAAGTGCAATTGCTCTTTTTGCGCACAAAGCCTGTTCGTGCTTGATTTGAGTTGATGCTTTTACGCTATCGTTTTCACGAACTCGAAGTTCTCTTTGTTCTTCAGGATAATCCTCTTCTCTATGCTTTGGAGCAGTAGAAGAACGAGAAAGATTGAATCCGCTAATCATATAAGCTGTGTCATTTTGAAACGAATATCTGCGAAAATCATTTGCATTTGTCACTATATTCACCTCCACTATATATAATGTAATTAATAATTATAATCAATACTTTTCAAAGCAACGAAGTCTTGACGACCTTGCTCTTGGATTTTCTTCAAGTTCTGCCTCTGTCGGTGCTTTTGACTTGAACACAAGTTTGCCGAGCGGTTTGTTGCCACAAACGCAAACAGGAAATTCTTTTGGGCAAGTACAAGGATTCACCCATTTGTTGAACTTTTCCTTAACTATTCTATCCTCAAGCGAATGGAATGTTATAACCGAAAGTCTGCCTCCCGGTGCCAAACAATCAAGTGCTTTGTCAAGCGTTTTGTCGAGGACATCAAGTTCGGCATTAACTTCAATTCTCAATGCCTGAAATGTCTTTCTTGCCGGATGAGAATCACGCATTTTTGCTTTTGGATACGATGCTTTGATAATATCCACAAGTTCGCCCGTTGTTTCAATCGGCTTGTCCTGTCTGAAAAGGACAATGTTTTTCGCAATTCTGCGAGAAAACTTTTCTTCTCCGTATCTAAAAAGAATGTTGGCAAGTTCTTCCTCTCCGTAGGTGTTCACCACATCCTTGGCACTCATACCCGATTTGCTCATACGCATATCAAGCGGTGCATCCTTGTGATACGAAAACCCTCTGTCTGCTGTGTCAAGCTGGAAGGAGCTTACTCCCAAATCAAGCAGCATTCCATCAATAGATGCCACATTTAGCTCCTTCAAAACTTGATCCACATTAGAAAAGTTGTTTTGAACAATAGTGACATTCCCCAAATCATCCAGACGCTCGTGAAGGACCTTGATCGCATCGGGATCTTGGTCAATCGCAATGAGTCTGCCGGCTTTTTGTGCAATGGCTTTTGAATGACCGCCACCGCCTGCCGTACCGTCAACTATTGTTTTTGTGCTGTCAATATTGAGCGAATCAATAGATTCGTCAAACAAAACGCTCTTGTGTACAAATTTCATATCAGATACCTATACCGTTGAGCTCGTCCATAATGTCGATAACTTCTTCCTTGCTGATAGAAGCAACCTGATCTTCAAATTTGGCTTTGTTCCAAATTTCAATATGGTTGATGTTACCGAAAACAACCGCTTCCTTTTCACCCGCAAGAGCAACCTTGTCCTTAAGGCGTTCGCTGATGAGAAGTCTGCCCTGCGAATCAAGATTCACCTTATCTGCCGATGATACAAGATACATAGAAATCTTTTTCTTCTTTTCAGTCGGGAGTTTGCTGTTTTGAACATTGTTCAAAAGTTCTTCCCACTGATCTTGCGGATAAAGCGAAATGAAATCACCGAGTCCGAGAGATGCAACAAATTCCTCGCCGAGGCGGGAACGCATATGAGAAGGAATAGCAATACGGCTTTTTGCATCAAGCTTATGCACACGATAGCCATACAAATAGTTATCCATTTTGCTTCCTCCTCTCGAAAAATCGGTTGTGTTCCCCACAAATTCTTTAAAATTAGGGATAAAAGTGTTTTCAAAATACACTTTATGGGGTTGCACCCCACTTTATTTACATTATAATAGTATCTCACGACTAAGTCAAGAGTATTTTTCTATAAATCCAAATTTTCTGATTCTACTTGTTAAATATACCACTCCTGCTATAGATGCAACTAATAAAAAGATTAGCAATAATAACCACAGTATCATAT
>ERZ1026850.730-NODE-730-length-19386-cov-5.068336_pt1 | contig 19386 bp, 18 predicted proteins | sample MGYA00380155_ERZ1026850 | MGnify/ENA primary metagenome ERZ1026850 (study PRJEB33269, sample SAMEA4719791) | human gut metagenome | biome: human-associated habitat; feature: organic feature; material: feces | place: Cameroon | collected 2013-10 ... | reverse complement strand
CCGGACTTTTTGAATTGGAGGTAAATATGGATAATAAAGAATTGGAATTTGAACTATTGACAAATAAAGAAGATAAACGCAATAAACTGATCACACTCACACCGAAAGGCAAGGCTTATGCAAGTGAAATTATTGAAGCACTGCATAAAAGAGAGCTTTTTGCTATAGATCGGATGGGATTAGAGAATGTTACCAGAATGAATGATTATACCGAATTATTTAACAATTTATTCCAAAACAGAGAAGAACAGAATTGTTGTTGATGAAGCAACTGCAGGAAATGTCAGGCTTGTATGGAATACAGATGATCTATTTTTCAAGTAAGATGGATGCTTATGGAGTTTGGAGTGCCGAGAAAATATGGCACTCTTTTTTCTGCAGGCATAAGTATTGCTTTCAATATACTGCGATAGCAGGTATAATGGAAAGTGATATTTGAGGGTACAAAAAAATCAATTTTTTTGGTCTGGGGTTGACACGAGAAGGAGATACCATTCCTGATACACTTAAGCTATTATCGAAAGAATTTGATGTCTCAATCAATACGCTTTTGGGAGAACCCAGAAAGCTGATTTGCCAGTGCTGTGGAATGCCAATTGATGATGATTCCATATTGGGACGCGATAAAGATGGCACATTAAATGAGGAGTATTGTAAATGGTGCTATGCAGATGGAACATACACATATAATGATATGGATTGACAAATGTGCATGGGTAATAGGAAAGCGGGAATCATTTAAAGGAGATGATGGTATTGCGTGGAAAAAGGTTCAAACAACTAGAAGCCTTGGCTGTAGTATTTGTTCTAATGTTTATTGCTGGATGCTTTTTTGTGAAAGACAATAAAGCAAAAACATTAGAGAAAAACGATTATGGGGTGTTCCTGAATGCAGACGATTCCTCTTTGGAACGATTTAAAATGTATGAAACGATTGTAATTGATGCACAGTATTTTACAAAAAAGGACATTGAATTACTCCATCAAAATGGAACAGACGTATATACGTATCTAAATATAGGTTCTATTGAAAACTTCAGGGAATACTATACAACCTATGCGGAACTGGCAATGGGCAAGTATGAGCATTGGGAGGAAGAACAATGGGTGGATGTAGCAAACCAAGACTGGCAGAAGTTTATAGGACAGCTTTCCCAGGAACTATATGAAAAAGGTGTTGATGGGTTCTTTATAGATAATTGCGATGTATATTATTACGCTCCACGCGAGAGTATTTTTGAAGGTCTTACAGCTATTCTGCAAAATATTATGATGTTTGAGAAAGCGGTCATCATCAATGGCGGAGATACTTACGTGGCAGAATATAGAGAACGCTATGGTGATATTACTCCTATTATGACAGGCGTAAATCAGGAATCCGTATGGAGCGGCATCGATTTTGATAAAGGAACATTTCATGAGCAAACGAGCGAGACGAGGGATTATTTCTGCAAATATTTGGAAGCGTGCAAAGCAGATGGAATGGAAGTATATCTGTTGGAATATACAACGAACCCAAAACTAATCCAAAAAATAAAAGAATACTGTAAGGAGCAAGACTTCCATTGTTATATTTCCAATTCTCTTGAACTTAGATAATACGTGTTGGGAAATGTGAAAAAACAGAGCAAATTTATAAAGGATAGGCAGAAAGTATACCTTGGCATATGAAAATCATCAGAACAAGGATAAAGTATGTTGACAAAGATACAGATTTTGTTGTACAATCGAACCCAATAAAGGGGAGTAACCTACGTTTGGAAATCTGCGTTTGTAGTGTCGTCAGTACGATGGAGACATCCGGCAATGCAAGGAAATGGTGAGACTTTTATTGCATATTTGTTATGCAATAAGGGTTTCTTTTTTTATGCAATTTTTACTGCATTTACTGATTTGTACTTATGCACTTAACTATTGAGAAAAAGGAGAGAAAATAATGAAGGAAATCTATCAGCAGACAGTAGGAGAAGTTCTTAATCGTGTAGAAAGCAGGACATCAGGTCTTACCAGTGAACAGGCCGAAAGATCCAGAGAGAAGTGCGGATGGAATGAGCTGGACGAAGGAAAGAAAAAAAGTATTTTGCAGATTTTCTTTGAGCAGTATAAGGATTTTTTAGTATTGATTTTAATCGCATCGGCAGTAATATCCGGTATACTTGGAGATGTGGAAAGTGCAGTGGTTATCGTAATCGTTATTACAATCAATGCGATTTTGGGAACCGTACAGACAGTCAAGGCGGAACAATCTTTACAGGGGTTAAAGAAGCTTGCCGGTCCTGAGGCCAAAGTATTGCGTGATGGAGTGGTGGTACAGCTTCCGGCAAGAGAGCTGGTTATAGGCGATGTAATACTGCTTGAAGCAGGTGATATGATTCCGGCAGATGGCAGACTGATTGAGAATGCAAGTCTTAAGGTCGACGAAAGCGCTCTGACCGGTGAAAGTCTGGCGGTTGAAAAGAGTATGGACACTATTTTGGCAGAAGCACCGCTAGGTGATCGGACAAACATGCTGTTTTCCGGCAGCTTTGTAACATATGGGCGTGGAAAAGCGGTTGTAACGAATGTGGGAATGCAAACAGAGGTTGGAAAGATTGCCGGGCTTTTGAAATCGACTTCGGAAAAACAAACGCCACTTCAGGTAAACCTGGATGAATTTGGAAAGAAGCTTTCTATTCTGATTTTGGTATTTTGCGGAATTTTATTTACAATCAGTGTATTCCGCGGTGAGAAAATCAGCAGTGCATTTATGTTTGCAGTAGCACTTGCAGTCGCAGCAATTCCGGAAGCGTTAAGCTCTATTGTAACAATTGTTCTTTCGTTTGGAACACAGAAGATGGCAAAAGAGCATGCGATTATTCGTAAGCTTCAGGCGGTGGAAGGTCTTGGGAGTGTATCTGTTATCTGTTCGGATAAGACAGGGACGCTGACACAGAACAAAATGACAGTGGAAGATTATTATATTGATGGAAAAAGGATTACTGCAGCAGCAATTGATGTGACAAATCCGGTACAGAGATGCCTTTTGGATTACAGCATTTTGTGTAACGATTCAACAAATGAAAATGGAGTGGAGATTGGAGATCCAACAGAAACAGCATTGATTAATCTGGGCAGTCAATATGGGATAGAGGCAGAAGGTGTGAGAAAGCTTTACCCAAGGGAAGGAGAACTTCCATTTGACAGTGACCGTAAGAGGATGTCAACACTTCACAGAATCAATGGTGAGAACCGGATGATTGTAAAAGGTGCTGTTGACCGGCTTCTGGAACTGACAGAGCGAATATGGACAAAGGACGGAGTACGGGAAATTACGGCAGCAGATAAAGAAAAAATCCAACTCCAGAATCAGGAATTTTCAATAGAAGGGTTACGGGTATTGGCGTTTACTTATCGTGAAATGCCGGAGAACCATAGCTTGACGATGGAAGATGAGAAGCATTTGATATTTCTGGGACTGATTGCTATGATGGACCCGCCGAGGGAAGAATCAAAGGCTGCCGTTGCAGAATGCATAAAAGCGGGAATCCGGCCGGTTATGATTACGGGGGATCATAAAATCACAGCAGCGGCAATTGCAAAGAGAATAGGGATTTTACATGACTTATCGGAAGCCTGTGAGGGTGCTGATATTGAAAATATGAGTGATGACCAGCTGAAGGAATTTGTCCCGAATATTTCTGTCTATGCAAGAGTGTCACCAGAGCACAAAATCCGTATTGTTCGTGCGTGGCAGGAGAAAGGGATGATTGTGGCAATGACTGGGGATGGTGTGAATGATGCTCCGGCATTGAAGCAGGCAGACATTGGTGTTGCAATGGGCGTGACTGGAACAGAGGTTGCAAAGGATGCAGCAGCAATGGTGCTTACAGATGATAATTTTGCAACAATTGTAAAAGCAGTGGAAAATGGACGAAATTTATATCGGAACATCAAGTATGCAATTCAGTTTCTTTTGTCAGGAAACTTTGGTGCGATTTTAGTAGTTCTTTTTGCATCGATTGCAGGACTTCCGGTTCCTTTTGCGCCGGTCCATTTGTTGTTTATTAATCTGTTGACAGACAGCCTTCCGGCAATTGCATTAGGTGTGGAGCCTCATAACAGCGAGGTAATGAATGAGAAACCAAGAACGGCAGACGAGTCAATACTGACAAAAGATTTTCTTGGCAAAATTGGTCTGGAAGGCTTGGTAATCGGGGTAATGACGATAGTTGGATTTTTCACAGGATATTATCATAATGGTGCAATGTTGGGAAGTACGTATGCTTTCGGAACACTTTGCCTGGCGCGCCTGTGCCATGGATTCAATTGCAAATCAGATTATCCGGTTATCTTTACAAAACGATTCTTTCATAACAAATGGCTTCAGGGAGCATTTGCACTTGGAGCAGTACTCATTACCATTGTACTGATAGTTCCGGGATGTCATCTTTTGTTTAAAGTAGAGACATTAAATCTGATGCAGCTTGGCAGTGTATATCTGTATGCATTTGTCAGTATGCTAATCATTCAGCTGTTCAAATGGATACGCATGAAAAAGCGGTTTCATTAATCTGGGGGCTGACTTGATAGCATCCAGAATGGTAATATAGTGTAGAAAATCCATATACGAAAGATTTTTCATACACGAGTTTTATGGCTTTACGTCATTGACACAAACGCGTCATGCGCAAAGAGCGTGCGTAGAAATAAGGATGTGATAGGAACTGGGGATACAAGGAGCGATAATGGAAGACGGGCATAACAGGCAGGAAGAGGATAATAGATAGTTGATTGATAAATGGGAGAAGAGAGATTTATATGATTAAACAACAGCAGGATAAAATAGTAATTTGTAAGGCTCAAAAGGATGATTTTGATAAAATAAGAAAATTATACTGGGACTTGATTGATCAGGAGAAAGAGGAACAATCGTTTCCGCATTGGAAAAAGAAGATTCATCCTTCTGATGAAATGATAGAGAACAGCATTGATAACGGAGAGATGTATGTGCTGACTGACGAAGGCGATGTTGCTGCGTGCGTAATTGCAAATGGTGAAAAAGTTGATGGTTATGCAGATGTACCCTGGCAGATTGAGGCGGATGCTGTCATAGTAATTCATGTTCTGGCAGTGCATCCGCACCACCGCGGGAAAGGATTAGCCAGGAAATTGATGGAAAAGGTTATAGAACAGGAAAGAGCAAATGATATAAAAGCGATTAGGCTGGATGTCATTGAGAATAATACAATGGCAGAAAAACTGTATCAGAAATTGGGCTTCCAATATATTCAAACAAAATCGCTTTATTATACTGTGGTTGGAGAGAAAAAATTCAAGCTGTATGAACTGGTGCTGTGAAACTCTTTCTATTTTACAGACGTATATCCATATGCAAAATGTGCAAAGGAGGCTCCGGTAGTGTTTGTTCCTTGTTTTCAGTCAGGGTGCATTACCGGTAAAATCATTTCACAACATAAAAAGGGCGGTTGGCGCATATTGCTATCGGGAACGAATAAAAAAGCCGATATATGCCATAATGCAGCAAAGGGAAGAAGTTAGATGGATTTCGCATCGTCCCTTCCTAAATAAGTTACTCAGAAATGGGGATTAGAATGGCATGAGAATAGCAATATGTGATGATGAAAAGGCAATGCAGCAATGGATAGCAGAACGGGTATGCCGCGTGGAAAAAGAAGCGGATATCTGTCTGTTTGCCACCGGGGAAGAAGTGCTTGCCTTTGAAAAGACAATCGATATTTTGTTTCTGGATATTCAGATGAAGGGTATGGATGGGATGGAAGTTGCCAGACAGCTACGCAGCCGGCAGCAGAAGAGCATCCTTATTTTTGTGACGGCATTGGAGGACTATGTTTTTCAGGCATTTGATGTGGGAGCTTTTCATTATCTGGTAAAGCCAATTCCGGAGGAAAAGTTTGCGGAGGTATTGAAAAAGGCGCAAAAGGAGTGGCAGGAGGAACAGGAACGTCTGCAGTGCCACGACACACCCGTAGAGGAAAAGTATGTACTGGTCAAAAACGGCGGTGTACGAAACAGAGTGTTGTGTAAAGATATTGTATACGCAGAAGTGTTTAACCGTAAGATTGTGTTACATACGAGAAAAGAAGACATTGAATATTATGGGAAAATGGACGAACTGGAGCGGCAGGTAGGGGATTCCTTTTTCAGACCCCACAGGGCATACCTTGTGAACCTTCAGTATGTGGAACAATACGATGCCACAACCATCTGTCTGGAGCGTGGAACAGCACTGATTTCCAAACAGAAGTTTCCGGCTTTTGTCAGGGAATATATGAAATATAACCTAAGGGGAAGAAAATAGGAGAGGTATGGTTGGCAATGGAGCAATACTGGGCAGTTGTTTCCAATTTCATGCGGGTTGTAAGTCTTATTCTGGAAGGATATTTTGTTTTCCGGGGGATGAAGCCTTTTCTCAGTTCCAAAAGACAAGGAAAAAGCATCGGAATCACTTACATGGTGGTAATGCTGTTATTGTATGTGGTTCCTGTGGAAATTTATTATCCCAGGGCATTGGGAATGGTGGCAGTTTTGGTGGTTATGTACCTGACAGACAGGAGAAATCCGCGGCAGAAATTGGTGTTAGGCATCGTGTTGTACTTCATACTTTGGATTGCCGGAGGTATGTCCCTGTTGCCAAGGCAGATGGCGTTTTCGCTGTGGATAAATAAACCTTTCATGCTGGAGCATCCGTGGCTGCAATGGGGAAGCTACCTGATAGTGGAAGGACTTACCTGTGCGCTGGACGGATGGCTTTTATATGGAATGGTAACCGCCCTTCATAAGGAATATCGGAATAAAGCAGAGGAGGTAAGTGGCAGGGAACTGGCATTATTGCTGATACTGCTTTTTATGGCACTGACAGGATATCTTGCCTTTGTCACATTTTCGGACTTCTATCTGGAAGCAACGGGAAAATATATCTGGAATGAGCATAGGAGTTATACGATTCTGCAAACCCTGTATCAGGCAGGCTGTTGTCTGGTCATATTTTTGACGCTTATCGTATATCAGCAAATCAAGGAGAAACAGCGGGAGGAAAAAGAGGCTGTGGTTCTGGCGCAGCAGCTTGAGAATGTGACACATTATATTGAGGATGTAGAAGAACTGTATCGGGACATCCGGGGACTCAAGCATGATATGGGAAACCACATAGCGGTACTGGAAAGCCTGTATGCGGGACACCGGCAGGAGGAACTGGAAATGTATCTGTCGTCCCTGAAGGAAAGTTATCGGCAAAACACCGAAGAAATCAGAACCGGCAATCCGGTTACCGATGTGATTCTAAACAGTAAGAAAAAAGAGGCGGCAGAAAAAGGAATTGTCTTTGTCTGTGACTTTTACTATCCTACAGAGAGTAAAATCAGTGCATTTGATGTCAGTGTACTGTTAAACAATGCCATTGCCAATGCCATGGAGGGAACGGTTTCCTGTGACAGACCCTATATCCGGCTTTCCTCTTATCGCAGGAAAAATGTGTATTTTATAGAAATAGAAAACCGGGTACAGCACCATGTGGAGATAGCAGAAGACACAGGTCTTCCCAAAACCACGAAAACAGGTGGTGATAATCATGGATTCGGACTGCGTAATATGCGCAAAATCGCCCGGAAATATTATGGTGACATTGCGATAGAGCAAAAGAACAATATGTTTCAGCTCAGTATCATGCTGATGATGTAGAATAACTTGACAGAAGCAAAGTCAATCACTATAATATCTGATAAATGCTCGGAGGGCGAGTTGTTCAGAGAAACGACAGCCGGATAAGAGGCAGACTGAAATGTCTGTTTCTTATCCGGCATTTTTTTATGTAATCAGAAAAGTGCCCGTATGTGGTGGGAAAAAGGAGGTTAGTGTGAAAAATCCATATACAATTCTGGGAAATACTGGTTACCGGTTTTTCTACCTTTTTTATTGATGTGGCAATGGGAATTCTTACTATATTGTTTAACCGGCAGATTATGAAATATCTTGGTGCCAATGCTTTTCCACCTATTATTTTCAGGCTATTATGAAACCGAGGGCAGCGTTTATTGTGTCGGTGGCAAGGGGAATGGTCATCAGTGGCATACTGATATTCCTTCTTCCGGTACTGGCGGGCGCAGATTCTATATGGTTTGCCATGCCGATTACGGAGTTTGTTGTTATGATTTATGCGGCAGTTACCATGAGAAAATATACCAGGATGTTGCCGTAACAAAGGGGCAGTCTGGTTTCACACCGTAAAAAAGCCTGTTCACAACATTTCCCTTTATTTCATAAAATCCGATGTCGAAACAAAGAGTAACAAAACAACAGGAGGACACGGAAGTATGAAAGTGAATGGAACAGGTACAACCAATACCAATATGGAGGCAGGAATGTTTTCCCGGGCAGGTGCGGGTGATATGGTAAGCAAGAGTCTGCAAAGCCAGATTGCCAGTGCACAGAAGCAGTTACAGGAACTTTCCTCGAATGACAGGATGTCGGTAGAAGAGAAAAGGAAGAAGCGGCAGGAACTGCAAAAGCAGATAGCTGATTGGAATAACCAGCTGCGCCAGCACCAGATAGAAGAACGGAAGAAGAAACAGCAGGAACAGAAGAAAGCAAATACCGATACGAGACAGAAACAGAATACAACGCAAGGTGCAGAAAATGGTCTGTCCGGCGAAAGCATGCAGGCAATGATAGGGGCAGATGTGTCCGTAAAACAGGCTAAAATCCAGAGCAGTACAGCAGGCAGGCTGGAAGGAAAGGCAAGGGTACTGGAAACGGAAGCCAAAAACAGCAGTGAAGTGGTTGCGGAAAGAAAGCAGGAAGAAGCAGGCGATTTACAGACGAAAGTCCAGACCGCAGTACAGGCACAGATGGATACTTTAGCAGAAGCAGAGGACAGCCTGGCGAAAGCCGCAGACCAGAATAAGGATGGTACGGAAAATAAGACCGATAAGGAAGATAAGACGGACAAGACAGATACTGGCAGGGAGGCGCAGGCAGGGCAGGAAAGTTCCGAGGCACAGGGCGAAAGCAATCCTTATACGCCGGTGGATGTCCGTATTTAAGGCACCCCATTTTTTATAGGAGATTAAGATGGCAGCCCAATAAGGATTCTGAGGATTGTGAAATGTCTGAAAATCGAATATAGTGAAAGAAGAGAGAGATAATATTTCATAAAAGAGGGGATACTTATGGAGATAGTATATGAAGATTACCCTGGCACAGGGGCTGGAAATAAATCCTTATGGTAGCAGGCATCATCGGGCTGCGGGCGGCACTGACCTTCCTCATTCACTGGGAAATCAAAGAGGAAAAGTCACATTAAGTTGAATGGTATAATAAGGAACATTGGCACGGTCTTCCGAATCCAGTGGAAGAATAGCGTTGTTTATGATTCTGGATGCGAGTATTGTAGTAAAACGCATCCAGTTAACTTCTGTTGGAGAAAATCAGCAGAAACATGTATTGAAAAATCTCCGTTACCGGAGTGCCTTTCCTTTTATAGGCATTGGCAGCTTTCAAGGCTGAGGAAATATGAAACCTTGTGAAAAATCGTTTGATAGATTTAGAAATCTGCTTATTATTTTGAGTCGCTTGTGTTATACTTTTATTCATAGCATGAGCCTCCGGTTTGTAATTGTTTTTCGACAACTCAATTATACCAAAACCATTGGTTTCATGCTGTTTTTATGCCAGTTATTATTGAATTTTCAGGGAGCATTTGCACTTGGAGCAGTACTTATTACCATTGTACTGATAGTTCCGGGATGTCATCTTTTGTTTAAAGTAGAGACATTAAATCTGATGCAGCTTGGCAGTGTATATCTGTATGCATTTGCCAGTATGCTAATCATTCAGCTGTTCAAATGGATACGCATGAAAAAGTGGTTTGCTGGAAAATTGGTTGCGCGATTGTCTGAAAAATGATAGGATTATTTTGGAAATTCTTAGAAACAATATTGTAAAAGGAGAGAAAAATGAACAAGAAGGAATTGCAACAACGAGGAAAAGGGCTGTTAGCACTTATGCTTGCCTTTATTATGATGTTTGGGACAAGCATGACGGTACTGGCAGCGACTACGTACACACTGGACAGTGCTAGCAGTTTAAGTACTGGACAGATATTACAGGGTGGAGATACCCTCTTTGCTCAAACAGGCAGTGGTGCATTGGAGGTTGTAATTAATAATCAAAATGTGTTTCGGGAACATGGTAATAAGCTAGTGCCTACAGTGTCTTACACTCTGCCGACTGGTTCGGATTATAAAGTTATGATCTATGTGGGAGGTCTGGCTTCGTCTTCTACCTATTATGCAGTCGAATTAGAAAGCATTTCGAACACACCCTCCGGTGGTAACACAGGCGGTGGCAGCACAGGCGGCGGTAATGCAGGCGGCAACACAGCCAGTCCGGAAGCACTGGAAGCTCCCCAGACAGAAAGCGGGAATGGTGGCGGACAGCCGCACGTTCATTCGTTTGGCTGGGTGACAACCAGAGAGGCAACGGAAACGCAGGATGGACTGGAGGAATATAAATGTGCCTGCGGTGTAGTAGAAGCGCAGATTACGATACCTGCCAGCCAGGTAGTAGTTAAGGGCTTTTACCAGACAATTCGTGATGCGGCACCAAACAGCCGTATTACCTGCGACACGAAAGACCTCTATACCTTATCCGATAAGATGGTGGCATGCCTGTCAGAGAGAACAGATGTTACTGTGGAGATTACCTTTATCTACCAGAAAACACCGTACCGCATGACGATTCCGGCGGGCAGTGATTATTCTGCGCTGCTTGCAGATGAAGACATGTTCTATGGGTATTTCTATTTTGCAGACCAGATAGGAGCACAGATAGAGCCTGTATCATAAGCAGATAGGAGAAAGAGAGCAGATATCAGGGAGAGAAGCCTATGGAGATAATCAGCATCTTGGAAACCATTATGCAGCATATTGTGGAAATCGCCATTCTGTTTTTTGAGTTTGTAGGAGTAACGGTTATTATTATTTCCGGAGTAAAGGGATTTTACAATTATGTGTGCCGGAAACCGGATATGAAGATTACCCTGGCGCAGGGACTGGCAGTAGGACTGGAGTTCAAGCTTTGCAGTGAGATTCTGAAGACGGTTATTGTACGGGACTGGAAAGAAATCCTTACGGTAGCCGGTATCATCGGGCTGCGGGCGGCACTGACCTTCCTTATCCACTGGGAAATCAAAGAGGAAAAGTCACATTAAGTTGAATGGTAAAATAAGGAGCATTTCAGCACCACAGATTATAAAACAGGAGCACTTTAACCAATCGGGTTAAGGTGCTCCTGTTCTGCTTGCGGATACTTTCCTGTAACGTTCCCCATTCCTTGCGGGTAAATCCCTCAGATATCTCCAATTATAATTTCCGCAATAGAATATTAGACAGTAAATTTATAAAATGGGAAAAAGCGTTTATAACCATACGAAAACAGAATCAAATTGCCTATTGTAGAGTGAAAAACAAAGTGCTATAATACGTGGTTGAAATATAGGAAACAGAGCAATTTATTATTTTAATATGAAGGAGCCGTGAGGTCAATGATTAAGAAAAAACTACATGGAATGAACATTAAGAAGAAACTGAATTATGGCTACAAAACTGTTATTATGTTGATGATGATATCCGGTGTATTTGCGATAATAGGGCTTGGAATCCTTTTTGCCAGCCTGCTGGATTACATTAATGGTGCGGAGCAGGCAGATCAGGCAGTAAAGATATGTCAGATAGATGTCAATATAGCAGCCCGCAATATCAGAGAAATGGCATTGAGCAAGGACAGCTCTTCTTACGATACCTATAAGAATGCAGTATATACAAAACTGGAAGAGGTTGATTCGCAGCTGAAGGTAATGAAAGAAACCGGACTGGTGGAAGATTCTTTGTATAATGAGTATTCCCAGGCATTGAGTGACTGGGGAACCATTGGTAACGATATTATTACATTAATTGAGAATGGCAATGATGCGGAGGCAACGGAAAAGATATTAAATGAATGTGCACCAGCACTTGACAAGGTAGTAGAAATATCAGATAAGATAGATGTGATTACGGATGATATCAAGGCGGAGAAGGTAACGCAGAGTTATATATCTTTTATTGGAGTGGTTATCCTGATTGTTGTCTTTATTGTACTGGCAACGGTAGCTGCCCGGAAAATTGGTAACCAGATTGTAGAATCGATTACTACACCGTTGGATGAGATTGAAAAGGTAGCCAATGAACTGACCAAAGGTAATTTACATAGTACACTAGAGTACCATTCAGAAGATGAAATTGGTTCATTGGCACATAATCTGCGTAAATCCATCCGGATTCTTGGCTCCTATGTAGATGATATTTCCCGTGCTATGCAGGAATTCTCCAAGGGTAACTTTGACGTACAGCCGGAGGTAGAATGGAAAGGGGATTTCCAGGGGATTTTAGATGGCTTTATGTTATTTGAAAAGAGTATGGCGAAGACGGTCAAAGAGATACAGAGTGTTGCGGATGAAGTGGCAAGTGGTTCTGAACAGGTATCCCAGAGTTCTATGAATCTGGCAGAAGGAGCAACTGACCAGGCAAGTATTACGGAAGAACTGGCAGCTACTATCGAAAGTGTATCCGAGCAGGTATCCCAAAATGCAGGCAGTGCGAAAGAGATTAGTGCTGATGTAGAAAAACTGGGTGATGAAATTGTTGTAGGTAATGGCAAGATGCAGGAAATGGTACAGTCCATGAGTGAGATTAATGAGGCATCCCAGCAGATTGGTAAGATTATTGCAACGATTAATGATATTGCATCCCAGACCAACCTGTTAGCCTTGAATGCATCTATCGAGGCAGCAAGAGCCGGTGAAGCAGGAAAAGGATTTGCTGTAGTTGCAGACCAGGTATCCGTACTGGCATCCCAGAGCTCGGATGCAGCTAAGGAGTCTACCATTTTGATTGATACTTCCGTACAGGCAGTAGAAAAAGGTATGGTAATTGCTGACGAGACAGCAAAGCAGCTTGAGCATGTAGTAACAGGCTCCAAAGAGATTACACAACAGGTAAATGGTGTGGCAGATGCTTTGGCAGCCCAGACAGAAGCCTTTGACCAGATTAATGATGGTGTAGACCATATCAATGAGGTGGTACAGTCTAATTCTGCAACCTCCCAGGAGTGTGCCGCAGCCAGCCAGGAAATGAATGGACAGGCTGAGAAATTAAAGGATTTAATCAGAGGCTTCAAGGTAGGAAAATTCTGATAGGAAATCGTTCTGGAACGGAAAAAGAAGGTTCCGGGAAGAAAAAGATATTGCTATTTTTGTAGAAATATGATATATTTCAGCCAGTTGAATAGAAAAACAGTAGGTGTCAGATGAAATAAGAAGATTATTTTGGTCTGGTGAAAAGGGAAACAGGTGAGAATCCTGTACGAACTCGTCACTGTATTTAGGGAGCACACACCGATAAATCACTGGGAAACCGGGAAGATGGTGTTGTTGTGATAATCTATAAGCCAGGAGACCTGCCTGCCTGTTGTACGGGAATCGTTGATTCCACGCCACGAGTAACTGGCTGTACGTTTAAGATAAGGGTAAATTATGTGCAGCGTTTCTTTTCGTAGGGAAAGAAACGCTTTTCTTTTTCGTACATTTTGTTATGGTTGGTATCTGGAAGCAATAACCGGTACTGCTTTTATTCATCAATCATATTACAAAATGGAGGAACTATTATGAAAAAGAAAACCGTAGCATTATTGTGTACACTTTGTCTTAGCATGAGCCTTCTGGCAGGTTGCGGAAGCAGCACAGAAGAGACAACAGCTGACACACAGCAGACAGAAGAGACTGTTGAGGAGAGTACTGAGGAAAACAGCGAAGAGGCTACAGAAGAGGTGGCAGAGGAAACAACAGAGGAAACTGATGCTGAAGAAACAGAAGAGGCAGAGGATGAAGAAGATTACACAACAGGAGATGCATCATTGGACAACCCAAGAAACCAGGATGAAATCGGAGAAAAAGAATTATTAGTAGTAAGCTTTGGAACCAGCTTTAATGACAACAGACGTCTTACGGTTGGTGCTATTGAGGATGCTATGGATAAAGCATTTGGCGATGACTTTTCCGTGCGTCGTGGATTTACAAGCCAGATTATTATCGACCATGTAAAGAGCCGTGATGGAGAAGTGATTGATAATGTGACAGAGGCACTGGACCGTGCCGTAGCAAATGGTGTTAAAACATTAGTAGTTCAGCCTACTCACCTGATGAATGGTCTTGAGTATACAGACTTAGAGGAAGAACTGGCAGCTTATGCAGATTCCTTTGACCAGATTGCATTAGGAGAGCCACTGCTTACTTCTGATGATGATTTCAAGACAGTTATGACAGCGATTACCGATGCAACGGCAGAGTATGATGACGGCGAGACCGCTATTGTTTTCATGGGTCATGGTACAGAAGCAGATTCCAATCAGGTATATGCTAAGATGCAGGAATTGTTAAAAGACAATGGATTTGACAACTACTATGTAGGTACGGTAGAGGCCACTCCATCTCTGGATGATGTATTAGAAGCTGTAAAGGCAAATGAGAATTATAAGAAAGTTGTATTAGAGCCTTTGATGATTGTTGCTGGTGACCATGCAAACAATGATATGGCAGGCGATGAAGATGGTTCCTGGAAAACTGCTTTTGAAGCAGAGGGGTATGAAGTAACCTGTCTGGTACGTGGTCTTGGTGAGTTACCGGCAATTCAGGAATTACTCACAGAGCATGCCCAGGCTGCTATTGATTCGCTGAACTAAGAGGAGCGTATTGGACAGATGAAAAGAAGAATATTATGCGGTGTGGTGGCACTTCTCACGGCAGCAACTCTGTTAGGTGGCTGCGGCAGGAAAGAAACATCACAGGAAACAGAGATAACTGCTGTGGAAGAAAGCACAGATGCCGATGCGGCAGAAGAGACTGATGGGGTAGAGGATACTGCCGCGGCGGAGGATGGTGCAGAGGCAGAGAGTACCACAGAGGTGTCAGTTGCCTCCGCAGAAGAAATGACCGAAGTACAGGAAGTGGGAACGGATGATATGACACCGGTTACCGCCGATATGCTGCAGGATGGCACGTATGAGGTAATGGTAGATTCCAGTTCTTCCATGTTTCGGATTGTACAGTGTGAATTAACCGTGGCGGACGGACAGATGAGTGCCGTTATGACGATGGGCGGTAAGGGATACCGTTATCTCTATCTGGGAACCGGGGAAGAAGCCTGCAATGCTTCGGAGGATGACTATATTACTTATGAGGAAGATGCAGAGGGTGCCCATACTTATACGATACCGGTAAGCGCACTGGATGAACGAATTGACTGTGCAGCTTTCAGTGATAAGAAGGAAAAGTGGTATGACAGAGTGATTCTGTTTCGTGCCGACTCTCTTCCGCAGTCAGCTTTCCAGGAAGGCATGTATGAAACCGTAGAGAGCCTTGGCATAGAAGATGGCGATTATGAAATCGAGGTAACTCTGGAAGGTGGTTCCGGTAAATCCAGCGTGAATTCGCCGGCACTTCTTCAGGTAAAGGATGGACAGGCAATTCTGAACGTTACCTGGAGCAGTAAGAATTATGATTATATGCTGGTTAATGAGGAAAAGTATCTGAATGAGGCAGCAGAAGGAGAAAACTCCTGTTTCCATATTCCAGTACTGGGATTTGATTATAAGATGCCGGTTACCGCAGATACCGTAGCCATGAGTACCCCTCATGAGATTGATTATACATTATACTTGGATTCTACTACATTACAGCCAGCAGCACTGGAAGATTAAGGAGTCCCATGAAAAGGTTAAAAAAATATCCATTCGTAATGACAGGATTGCTGTGTGGCATAGCAGTCCTGACCGGTGGATGTGGTAGAGATGCTTCTTTGGAGAAATCCGGGGAAGCATCTTTTGCCAACCGGGAAGAAAAAGAACAGGAAGACAGCCGGGAAACGATTCCGGAAGAAGAACAGAAGGAAAGTCATCAGACAGTTGTCTGGGAAGACCTACAGAAAACAGGCAGTCTGGAACTGTCCTATGCCACCCAGTTTACCGCTGATTACTATGATGGCGGCTATATTCTTACCACTGTAGCACAGACGGGAACCTATCTGGTTGTGCCAGAAGAAACTCCTGTACCAGAGGGGTTACCGGAAGAGATAACAGTGGTGCAGCAACCTTGTGAGCGTATCTATCTGGGCAGCAGCTCCGTCATGGATTTATACCGGGCGTTGGATGAGATTCCGAAGATTCGCTTCTCATCCTTAAAACAGAGTGAGTGGTATATCGAGGAAGCTGTGACGGCCATGGAGCAGGGAGATATGCTGTATGCCGGGAAGTACAGCAGTCCGGATTACGAACAGATTCTGGCCAAAGGATGTGACCTGGCAATTGAGAACACCATGATATTCCATTCCCCGGAAGTAAAAGAGAAGCTGGAACAACTGGGAATCCCTGTCATTGTGGAGCGTTCCAGTTATGAGAGCCATCCTCTTGGAAGACTGGAATGGATTAAGTTCTACGGTTTGCTGATGAATAAGGAAGCGGAGGCTGCCAACTATTTTGCAAAGCAGGAAGAACAGGTAAAGCAGGTTATCGGACAGGAACCAACCGGAAAAAGTGTGGTGTTCTTTGCTATCAATGGAAGCGGGACAGTGACCGTGCGCAAAGCCGGTGACTATGTGGCAAAAATGATTGCCCTTGCGGGAGGGGAGTATGTGTTTGATACCCTTACCGGGGAAGATGCCCTTTCCACCATGAACATTACTATGGAAAGCTTCTATGCCCAGGCAAAGGATGCCGATATTCTGATTTATAATAGTACCATAGACGGCGAACTGGAATCGCTGGAAGACCTGCTTTCCAAAAGCGAACTGCTGGCTGATTTTAAGGCGGTACAGAACGGAGCTGTCTGGTGTACCACCCGCAATATGTTCCAGCAGAGTACCTGCATCAGCCAGATGATAGTAGATATGCATACCGTATTTACCAATCCGCAGGCAACCGGGGAAGACTGCACGTATCTGTATCGAATTCAGTAAATAAAAGCCGGATGCATGTACATACGAAATCTATTTATTCGATACAGATACATTACAGTCTTCCGATTTGCCATTATTGAAGCGTAAAGGAAGCAAAAAACCATGGAGAAAACTAAGGGCATACGCTATTGCGTTACATTTATTTTATTGGGAATCAGCCTGATATTATTAGCAGGCTTTAATATCTATGCAGGAAGTGTGTCCTATTCCTTACGGGAAATCGGACAGATACTGTGGCATGGGGGAACGGATGAGACCGCTTTTCGTATTATCCGGGATATCCGTATGCCCCGTATCCTGGCTGCAATTCTATTAGGCGGTGCCTTGTCCGTATCCGGGTTTCTGTTACAGACCTTCTTTGGCAATCCCATAGCAGGTCCTTATGTGCTTGGTATTTCTTCCGGTGCCAAGCTGGTAGTGTCCCTGGTGATGGTGTGGCTTCTGGCACAGGGAACCACCATCAGCTCTATAGAGATGATAGGAGCCGCCTTTTTGGGCTCTTTGCTGGCAATGGGATTTATCCTTCTTATTTCAGCAAAAGTCAGAAGAATGTCCATACTGGTTATTTGTGGTGTAATGATAGGTTACATCTGTTCTGCCATTACGGATTTTGTTGTGACTTTTGCAGACGATTCCAACATCGTAAATCTGCATTACTGGTCGTTGGGAAGTTTCTCCGGCATGAGCTGGGAGAATATCAAGAGTATGAGCGTAGTGGTGCTGGTAACGGTTCTCTTTGTGTTCTTTTTATCAAAACCCATCAGTGCCTATCAGATGGGAGAGACGTACGCCAGGAATATGGGAGTCAACGTGAAGCAGTTCCGGGTTCTCCTGATTTTGTGTTCCAGTATCTTATCCGCGGTAGTAACCGCTTTTGCAGGGCCCATTTCCTTTGTGGGAATCGCAGTACCACATCTGGTAAAGAGTATGCTGCGCACGGCAAAGCCGATTCTGGTGATTCCGGCATGTTTTCTGGGAGGAGCGGTATTTTGCCTGTTCAGTGATTTGATTGCCAGGACAGCCTTTGCCCCTACGGAGCTTAGCATCAGTTCCGTGACAGCAGTGTTTGGGGCACCGGTGGTCATCTATATGATGGTAAGAAGACAGAAATGAGGAATGGTATGGAAGAAAAACCTGTGAAAATAGAGGAGCGGAAAGAAAGTGCGTGCCTTATAACAGAGCATTTGGATGTAGGATACCAGAATCAGGCTCTCATCCGGAATATCGCGCTTACCCTGAAACAGGGTAAAATTCTTACGCTGATTGGACCAAATGGTGTCGGGAAATCTACGATTTTAAAAAGTATTACCAGACAGCTTGCCTTAGTATCCGGTTGTGTCTATCTGGAGGGAAAGGCAATGCAGGAGTATGGCGGACAGGAGTTTGCCCGAAAAGTGGCGGTTGTGATGACCGGAAGGTTACAGTCCGAGTGGATGAGCTGCTATGAGGTGGTTGCTACCGGGCGTTACCCTTATACCGGCAGAATGGGAATCCTTGGAAAAGAGGATAAGGAGAAGGTAGAGCAGGCATTAGCCTTAGTGCAGGCACAGGATTTGGCGAAGCAGGATTTTACCCGTATCAGTGATGGGCAGAGGCAGCGGATTATGTTAGCCAGGGCGATTTGCCAGGAGCCGGAAATCATTGTACTAGATGAGCCTACTTCCTATCTGGATATCCGTCACAAGCTGGAGTTGATGACACTGTTAAAGGATATGGTAGTGCATAAACAGGTGGCAGTTATGATGTCCTTACATGAACTGGATTTGGCACAGCGTATCTCCGATTATGTGATGTGTGTGCGGGACAACCATATAGACCGCTATGGCACACCGGAGGAGGTATTTACCCAGGATTACATGGAGAAGCTTTATGGGATGACCAGGGGCAGCTACAATGCCCGGTTTGGCTGCCTGGAGCTGGAGGCGGTAAGAGGAACACCGAAGGTCTTTGTCATTGGCGGCAATGGAAGTGCGGCAGGAACCTACCGCAGACTGCAACGGAAGGGGATTCCTTTTGCAACGGGAGTCATTCCGGAAAACGACCTGGATTATCCGGTAGCAAAAGCTCTGGCAGCAGAGGTTATCACGGAGAAAGCCTTTGAGCCGATATCCGCAGAGGCGTACGGGAAGGCACGGAAAAGTATGGAACAGTGTGAGAAGGTTATCTGCTGTACGGATACGTTTGGAACCATGAACCGGGCAAATGAACAGTTACTTCTTCTGGCGAAGGAGAAGGGGCTGTTGGAGGAAATGTGATATGGCAAAGGTCATTATGGTGCAGGGAACCATGTCCAATGCAGGGAAGAGTCTGCTGGTGGCAGGAC
>ERZ1026850.728-NODE-728-length-19407-cov-6.514882_pt1 | contig 19407 bp, 16 predicted proteins | sample MGYA00380155_ERZ1026850 | MGnify/ENA primary metagenome ERZ1026850 (study PRJEB33269, sample SAMEA4719791) | human gut metagenome | biome: human-associated habitat; feature: organic feature; material: feces | place: Cameroon | collected 2013-10 ... | reverse complement strand
TGCCTGATGATCCCTGACCGGAAGTTTTTCTGCCGCAGCCCGCTGCAAACAATATGGCAGGAAGCAGTATTCCAGCAAGGAAACCTATTCCTATTCTTTTGTATATGTAGCCGTACCGATTACCCATGTATCTTTCCTTCCTTTAACCTATGTGCGACGTATAGTCTTGCCGTACTTTGTTCCGTCACCCTATACCCACCGTATGTGTCTCAAGCCTTCATCACCCTGTGCTCACCGTTTGTGTCTCAAGCCTTCGTCACCCTGTGCTCACCGTTTGTGTCTCAAGCCTTCGTCACTTTGTGCTGCCGGACGCCGTCTTACCGCAGATGCGCCACGTCCCGGAATACCTTATCCAAAAAGTTCTGCTTCTGCTGCTCCTGTTCCATCAGAATGTTCAACTTTTCAATATTTTTATCCGGCGTCCATACCTTTCTGGCGTTGTAGTAGAAATTCACGATTTTCCAGAACTTCACCGGATACGCCAGCCGGTAATATAATTCCACAAAGGAACGCGCCGGCAGGGGATTTCCCACATCATACGCATGCAGAATGCTTTCGCCCAGCTCCACGCTCCAGTTGTTTTTTTCCATGACCTTGCGTAAATACAGGCAGATGTCCCTGACCGGGTTATCCATCACCAGCTTTTCAAAATTGATGACCGCAAATTCCCTGTTCCCACGGATGATGTTGTGCTGCTGATAGTCGCCATGGCACAAAAAGCCCTTTTCCTTAATATACTCCGTGTCACTGTCCAATGCAAATTCCTTCCATTCACCAGACACTTCAAGCGCCTGATTTAAGAAATACGGATATCTCGCGAGCAGCGTCACCTCAAAAGCCGACTTCTGCCCTTTTTTGCACAGGTACTGCCAGACCTTTTTCAGCTCCCGGTTGTGCTTCTCATATTCACGGGTAAGGGAATACACCGATAAATCCCCGGCTTCTCCGGGCGGTAAAACCATCAGTCTGTGCAGGCGGGAAAGCATGGACGCCGCTTCTCTGCACTCCTGACTGTCCCGGATATTGCACTCCCGGTTGTCAAAATATGACTTCAGCATATATTTTCTGCCGTCAGTATCCTGACAGAAAAGCGCCCCTTCCTTAGTGGGAAAAATCCGTTCGCAGCTTACGCCCTCGTCTGCCAGTTTCTTCAGTACCCGGGCCTGCAAATCCGCTTTCTGCTCACTGCCGTTATATTCCTTAAAAATAAAACATCCGTTGTCTGTGTCACAGAGCAAAGCTCCCCTGCCCTTTCTGACACGAACTGCCTCTATATCATAAAGCTCCAGTAACCCGGTTACTCTGTCATTCACGTCTTTTCCTCCCACACGATATTACGGTTTTTCAAAACTCTAACCTATCATATGAAAAGAAAGAAAAAAGTATGTTAAGAATGACGCAGTTCCTTTGCCCGGGAAATCAGATAGTCTTTTTCGTTTTTTTCGGGAGTTTCCAGAACCTCGTCCAGAAGCTGCTTCAAAATATCTCCCAGCTCTCTGCCGGGCTGTAAACCCGCCGCAATCAAATCCCTGCCGTTCACCGCAAGTGTCCGCAGGGAAACACATTCCTCTGCCTCACGGATTTCCCGGTAGCAGGCATCCCATTCCGCAAGATTACTTAATTTTTCTTCGCGCAGGTACATGCTCTGGGCAAGAAGGTCTGCTTTTTTTACCAGAATAAAATCGTCAAACAAATCCTCCCCTATTTTGTTGACTGCCCGCCGCACAATACGCCTGTCAGGAGCAACACCGTTGCCGTAATCGTGAAAACGCACCAGCCTGCAGACTTTATCCGTGGTGTCGTTATCCATGCGAAGCCGCCTTAAAATAACCCGGCTCATTTCCGCGCCCATTTCCTCATGTCCGTGAAAATGGGTAATGCCTTTTTCATCCACGGTAAGACACTGCGGTTTGGCAATATCGTGTAAAAGCATGGTGAGCCGCAGCACCTTGTCTGCCGGAACTTCTATAAGGGAATGCAGAATGTGTTCTCCCACGTTGTAGCAGTGGTGGGGATGGTTCTGCGGCGTTTCCATGGCAAGGTCAAATTCCGGGAAAAACACTTTAGTAACACCGCATTCGTACGCCGTCCGAAGATAATCGGGATGCGGCGAAACCATCAGCTTCAAAAGCTCCGTCTGAATGCGTTCCGCACTGATTTTTTCCAGATTGCCCGCCAGTTTGTGAATGGCGGTAAGGGTATTTTCCTCAATCCGGTAACCCAGCTGCGCCGAAAAACGGATGGCGCGCAGCATCCGGAGAGCATCTTCCGTGAAACGCTCTTCCGCGTTGCCCACACAACGGATAATGCCGTCCTTCAAGTCCTTCTGTCCCTCAAAAATATCAATCAGCCCCGCCGTTTCATTGTAAGCAAGGGCATTTATGGTAAAATCCCGCCGCTTCAAATCTTCTTCCAGGCTGCCGGTAAAAGAAACCTCCTTCGGGTGTCTGCCGTCCTCGTATTCGCCGTCAATACGATAGGTGGTGACTTCAAAGCCTTCCCTGTCCAAAAGAATGGTCACCGTTCCATGCTGGATGCCGGTATCGATGGTGTGGGAAAACAGCGCCTTCACCTCCATGGGCTTTGCCGAGGTGGTGATGTCCCAGTCGTTGGGAGTTCTGCCAAGCAGGCTGTCCCTGATGCATCCGCCGACCGCATAGGCTTCAAATCCAGCCTCCTGCAGGACGCCGATAATTTTATTTACTTTTCCGGGCATCTTGATTTTCACATCTGTCATAATACGTTTCTTTCCTTTGCAATCAGCACATTCAACCTACGGCGGGTTTCTCAGCCCTTAAAGCTTCCAACCTCCGGGGTTCCATTACCGGAAAAAGGTCCGAATTTCTCCGGACCTTTTTGTCACCTGCTTCCTGCCGTTATTTAATCTTCCATAATCTTTACGGGTTCACCTTTTTTCACATAATAATAACTGTTGACACCGTCTTCGGTTACCATATAAAGGATGCCGTCTGCATAATTTACCACGTCGGTTACATTTTCCGCAACCAGTTCCTTTTTCTTACCGTTTTTGCCGGCACTGTAAAGGTTTTCATCCTCTATATAGAAGATGGTTTTGGATGCTTCGTTATAAGCCATGTTGTTTCTGTTTGCAAAATCATTGGAAATCTTAACCAGTTTCTTTTTGCTCTTGCAGTAATAAAGCTCCGCCTCGTCACTTACCACATAGATATTGGATAAATCCCTGCCTGCCACATAACCGTTAATATAAACATCACCTTCGTACAGTTCGGTTTCTTCCCTGTCTGCGCCGAATTTGGTAATCTTATACAGTTTGCCGTCCTTCAGATAAATAAGAGATTTTCCGTTCTGCGCTACCGTAATTTGGCTGATGCCGTCCGCATCGCAAAGCTTGGCGCTATCCTTGCCGTCCTTATTCAGGTAGCAGATATCGCCCTCGGTTGCAAATACCCATTCCGTCAGCTTGGAACGGTTTACCAATACAGCACTGCTCTGGTTGCCGAATGTATAATCCCGGGCGGTAGTTTCATATTTATAATTCCACATACCGATCAGGGCATCACCGGCTACCTTGGAAGGCTCGTCCATGCCGATGCGGTAGAAATAAGTATTGTCTGATTTGGTGAAAAGAATTTCGGAAACACTGTTGTTAAAATAATAGGAGCCGGAAACATCACGGGAAATCTTTTCCGCGTCTTTGCCATTATACCAGTAAAGCTTTACATTGGAAGAGTCGCTGTTGTCCGTGTAGAAAAAGGATTTTCCGTTGTCACCGATGGCAAGCGGAATGCAGCCGTCCTTGTCCACTTTTTTGCCGTCCTTTCCGACAACCGCCACATAAAGCGTGTTATCGGAATTTCCTTCGTAGTCCTTTAAATAAGCCACCTGCTTACCGTTAGGAGAAACAAGATAATTGTATGCGCATACATCTGTATCGATTTTTTCGGAATTATCTTTTTTCACATTGTATACATAAAGGGTGGTTGCTGTGTAATCAGCTCCAACCGTGTATGCAATGCTGCTGCCGGAGTAGCTGACCTCCATATTCAGGACGTCGTTCTCGATTTCCACCGGAGTAAGCTCACTGTCTATTACATACAGAGTATCATCCGTTGTCAGATATGCAACGACACTGTTGTCATAATTATATGCCAGGGTGTCTACATTATTTACTTCCAGCTCTTTTCCATCCGTGGTAAAGAAGCTGGAACCGTTATACATCAGATTTTTCTCTGAAAATTCAATGCCGTCCTTCGTTTTTCCCTTCGGCAGGAAAATCGCCACAACTACAATCACCGCTACCAGCACAATGCCAATCAGAATCACCGGCACAAAAGGAAATCCCTTTTTCTTTTTCGGCGGCTCCGCTGCCGGGGCACCACTTGACAGATTTGTCATATTTGCCGGAGCGTTGCCTGTTACACCTGCGGCTGTATTCATCGCGCCCGTCGCATTTACTGCACCTGCTGTATTTGCTGCTTCTGGTGCAGCCTCGCCTGCGGCATTCTTTGCTTCACTGTCTACCGGTGTCAGTCTGGCACCGCATTTGGGACAAAATACAGAGTCATCGGGTAACTCTGCTCCACACTGGTCACAAAACATATTTTTTCCTCCTTACCAATCCCGTTCTTTCACGTATTTTATTGTGTATATTTATGCTTTTCTGTTTCCAACACTTTTATTTCAGGTTTTCCTGTGAAAATCCAAAGGGTAGAATTTCCCGCATGGTAAACTGCCTGCAGGTTTCGGGTGCGTCACCCGACAAAATTAAGAATTCGTCCGGGTCACAGAATTCTGCCATGACCTGCCTGCATACACCGCAGGGAGTACAGAATACCGGAGGTCCGCCTTCCTTGCCGCCCACAATTAAGATAGCCGCAAACTCTCTTTCCCCTTCGCTGACTGCATGGAAGAATGCCGTCCTCTCCGCACAGTTCGTGGGAGAATACGCCGCATTTTCAATATTGCAGCCGCCGTATATTTCGCCGCCCTTTGTAAGCAATGCGGCTCCCACCTGAAAATGGGAATAGGGCGTATAGGCTCTCCTGCGAAACGCCGTTGCCACCTCAAAAAGGGCCGCAACCTGTTCTTCTGACAATCTGTTTTCTGCCATACAATACCTGTACCTTTCAAGCGCTTTAGCACTTTGGGCCTTAGCACTTTGGGCTTTAGCACCTTGTGAAAAGTTTATTTTTCATTCTGCTTCATAATCTTTACCAGACGGCTGGTGCCCAGTCTGTCGGCGCCCAGTTCTACAAATTTTTCTGCATCTGCAAAAGAAGAAATACCGCCTGCTGCCTTGATTTTCACCTGTGGACCTACATGCTCCTTGAACAGGGCAACATCTGCAAATGTGGCTCCGCTTGTAGAAAAGCCGGTGGAAGTCTTGATGAAATCGGCTCCGCTGTTCGTAACCACTTCGCACATTTTTACCTTTTCTTCTTCCGTAAGCAGGCATGTTTCAATGATTACCTTGAGAACATTGCCGCCGCAGGCATCCTTCAGGGTGCGGATTTCTTTTTCCACCAAATCAAATCTGCCGTCCCTGACCCAGCCTAAATTGATAACCATATCAATTTCATCGGCGCCCTTTTCCAGAGCATCCTTTGTTTCAAATTCCTTCACGGCAGTGGTGTTGTAACCGTTGGGAAATCCGATTACGGTACAAATTTTAAGCCTGTCCCCCACATAATTTTTCGCCTGTTCCACGTAGGAGGGAGGAATGCACACCGATGCGGTTTCATAACGCATGCCGTCATCGCAAATCTGCTTAATTTCTTCCCAGGTTGCTGTCTGTGCCAGCAGAGTATGGTCTACTTTTGCCAATATATCTTTCTGTGTCATAATTTCTGCCTTTCCTGTTCTGTCGTTCTGCCCACCGGTTTCTGCCGGCTCGCAGTCTGCCTTGCTTTTCGCCGATTACGCCTGTCCGGCTTGACTTCCTATTACATCCGTTTATTCCGGTTTTCTCTGTCTGATTTTATTTTTCGCCGGTTATGCCAGTTTTAGCGCTACTTCCATCATTTCATGGAAAGATGTCTGGCGTTCTTCTGCGGAAAGTGCCTCTCCTGTATACAGATGATCGGAAATAGTCAGCATGCAGAGAGCTTTCTTTCCGGCTCTGGCTGCATTCATGTAAAGCGCTGCCGCTTCCATTTCTACGCACAAAATCTGCATCTTTTTCCACTGGTCGTTTGCCGTCTCGTCATCCGTATAGAACGTATCGGAGGATAAAATATTGCCCACAGCCACGGGAATATTTTTCTCTTCGGCAATTTCCACTGCTTTCCGAAGCAATTCGAAATCCGCAATGGGGGCAAAGGTGCCGGGCAGCTTGTACTGGCTGGCAAAATTGGAATTGGTGGAAGCTCCCATGCCGATTACCAGATCCCTTACCTTTACTTTGTCGGAAATTCCGCCTGCGGAACCGATACGGATAATCTGATCCACATCATAAAAATGGTATAATTCAAAGGAATAAATACCGATGGAGGGCATCCCCATGCCGCCGCCCATGACGGATACTTCTTTTCCTTCATAGGTTCCGGTATATCCAAACATATTTCTGACTGTGTTAAAGCATTTTACATCTTTTAAGTAAGTGTCTGCAATGTACTTTGCACGTAAGGGATCCCCCGGCATCAGTACGGTCTTTGCAATATCACCTTTTTCAGCTCCGTTGTGTGGTGTAGACATAAGAAATCCTCCTTTTTTACTTTGCGCTCATTATATCATCTTTTTTGCAATACCACAAACCCATAGTTGCGGCGTTTTTAGTTTTCGCAGGCTTCCTCTATTCACTCCGACTGGCGCATCTCCGCCTTTTCCTTTTTTCTCCTGATCAGGAACATGGTAATTCCTGCGCCGCAGATAATGAAATAGCCGAGAATACTCATGATATCCGGCACTTCTCCCAGGAAAATCATACCAAGCAGGGCCGCAAAGATAATTTGCGTGTAATCATAAACCGACAGTTCGCCGGCGGGCGCATAGGTGTACGCCGCCGTAATGGAAAACTGGCCCAGCGTGGCGGAAACACCCGCCATTAAAAGGGACGCCAGCTGCCACCAGGCAAGCGGCGCGTGGTTGAAAATAATAAACGGAACGGCACTGACACAGGAAAAAACGGAGAAGCAGAACACAATAAGCGGCCCGGGGGCTCCGTGTTTGGCAGCCAGACGCACATTGGTATACGCAAGTCCGGCCCCCATACCACCGATGAGACCGAGAAATGCCGGAAAAGTAGCCACATTATCAAAGCCCGGCCGCAATATAAACATTGCTCCCACAAATGCCACTATTACGCAGCCAAGCTGGTACGGCTTAATAGTTTCCTTTATTAGAAAATAAGAGAAAATAATGGCAAAAAAGGGAGACAGCTTATTGAGCATAGAAGCATCCGCAATATTGAGTTTTCCAATGGCATAAAAATTAGCGAAAACGCCTATGGTTCCGAAAAAAGAGCGGAAAAATATGTATTTTCCGGCTTCCCCCGGAACGGAAAAGGGAATCCTTTTTTTCTTCATTGCCCCGAAGGAAAAGAAAACTGCCACCAGATTGCGGAAAAAGCTTTTTTCGATAGCCGGTAAATCACCCGCCAGCTTCACAAACAGATTCATGAACGCAAATCCAAAAGCCGCCAGAATGATATAAAAAATGCCTTTATACTTGTCTTTGATTTTCATAAATACAGACTCCTTTTTACAGACACCTCTGCTTTATTTTACTGTAGGGATGCTCCGATATCACGTCTGCTTCCCACAAACACTGCCGCCGACCGGGGATGCATAAGGTACTCGGTAACCGCCTCCCTGTTATTCTCCTCTTCCCCGCCGTCCAGGGCAGTGTCCGCAAAACATCTCCACTCATATGCTTCCGGAAGCTCAGGCAGTACAAACCTCTGCGCCTCCCAGTAAACATTCAGTGCCAAATATACCAGATCCTCTCCCCGGTCCGTCTTCCCCGCATAACAGACTGCAAGGGCCTTCGTATCCCGGTCAACATGACCGCTGAAGGGACGCTCTGTATGAATACTTACCGCCGGCAGACCGGTATCTGACGGAGACAGGTCATTCCGTATTGCCGCATGTTCTCTTCTGAACCAGATCATTTTCTTAAAAAACCGGTAGATTTCCCGATTGGTATCGAGCCGCTTCCAGTCCAGCCAGGAAATCTCATTGTCCTGACAATAGGGATTATTGTTTCCAAAACGGGTGTCCCCAAATTCGTCCCCCGCCAGGAACATCGGAGTACCCCGGCTGCACATCAGAGCCATACATGCATTTTTCATCATTTTCAAACGTAGTCTGCGGATTTCCCGATCCTCCGTTTCTCCTTCTGTTCCGCAATTCCAGCTCCGGTTGTCATCATTTCCGTCTGTATTGTTCCACCCGTTGTCCTCGTTATGCTTACCGTTGTAGGAATAAAGATCCCAGAGGGAAAAGCCGTCATGACAGGTAATAAAATTAATAGAAGAATCGTAGCCCTGATACTGACCGGTATAAAGATCCGGCGACCCGGTAAGCCTGTTTGCCGCTGCCTCTGCAAACCAGTAATCTCCCTTCAGAAAGCTTCTCATATCGTCCCGGTACTTTCCGTTCCACTCAGCCCAGCGGGTAAACGCCGGAAAACTGCCCACCTGATAAAGTCCACCGGCATCCCATGCCTCTGCAATGAGTTTCACATTCCGCAAAATGGGATCACCTGCCAAATTTTTCAAAAGCGGCGGCTGGTTCATCGGCGAACCGTCTTCATTTCTCCCCAGAATACTGGCCAGATCAAACCGGAAACCATCTACATGATATTCAATAGTCCAGTATCGCAGACACTCCAGAATCAGCTGCTGTACCACCGGATGATTACAGTTGAGCGTATTTCCGCAGCCGCTGAAATTATAATACCAGCCCTCCGGTGTCAGCATATAATAAACCCGGTTATCAAATCCCTTAAAGGAAAAGAAGGAGCCTTTTTCATTTCCTTCTGCTGTATGGTTAAACACAACATCCAAAATCACTTCAATGCCATTGGCGTTCAGTTCGCGTATCAGGGTTTTCAGCTCATCACCTTCCCTGTTAAACTCTTTTTGCGCAGAATAACTGGTATTCGGAGCAAAAAAGCTCACCGGATTATAACCCCAGTAATCCAAAAGCATCCTGCCGTTAACCTCTCGCTTTCCCATGGTTTCATCAAACTCAAAAATCGGCATCAGTTCCACAGCCGTAATGCCGAGGTCCTTCAGATAAGGAATCTTTTCCCGGATTCCTTCAAAAGTCCCCGGATGGGCAACACCTGATGAGGCATCCTTCGTAAATCCCCTGACATGGAGCTCATAAATAATCAAGTCCTGTATCGGGCGCACCGGATCCGTGTGATCCCCCCAGTCGAAATCATTGACCACCACCCTTGCCCGGTATCCATGATCCTGATTAGGCTGTTCTCCCCACACACTCTGGCCGGTAACAGCTCTTGCATAAGGATCGAGAAGCGGTAATGTTTTGTTAAAAATAAGTCCTTTTTCCGGAGCATAAGGACCATCTACCCGGTAAGCATACTCAAAATCATAGATATCAAGTCCAAAGACAATCATGGAATAGACACTTCCAATCCGGTAATGTTTTGGAAAAGGCAGAATGGTATACGGTTCTTTTTCACCTCTGTGATACAGAAGCAGCTCCACCTCCGTCCCCTCTATAGAATATACCGTAAAGTTCACACCTTCCCTGAGAGCCGTTGCACCGTTAATTCCGTAAAATCCCGGTCTTACATCATATCCGTTGACCTTATCAAGCGGTATCAGGTGCTTCCTCTGGTCGGCAACTCTTTTTTTTCCGTCCAAATCTGGTTCCTCCTTCTTTGCTTACGCTCTTTCATAAACCAACAGCAGTGTTCCGTTTTCGACGGATACCATCGCATCCTTTCCGACAAAGGAATTGCTTACACCAAGGGTGCGGTCGGAAGTAAGCGCACCGGTGTATTCGTATTTGAGTCCCTGTATGGTCACGCCTTCCGCTATATCACTCAGGCAGATAACGGAAATGCTTCCCTTCATGGCAGCGGAAAGCGTCTTGCTGGCGTTGTGCAGGATTTCCAGGCGGACGCCGTCTCCCAGCATCTGGAGGGAGCAGCCTTTCTTCGCATAAAAGCTCATCATCTGGATATTGGAAAGCGTGTGCGAAATCCGCGCACCGCCGCATCCGCCGTACAGCAAAATGTTCCGGTAGCCTTTTTCGTAAGCCTTGGCAACCGCCAGCGCCATATCCGTATCGTCCTTTTCCACCGGAACTATTTTTTTCGGAATGTCATTCAGTATATCTTTCAGCGCACCTTCCGGCTTGGCTTTTCCCGTTGGTGTGTCTTCCAATTCCACCGAGTCCAAATCCCCGACAAAAAAATCCGGCAGCATGCCGTTTTTCAGCAAAAACTTCAAGCCGCCGTCGGCAACGACGACATAAATGTCCTTATTCTTTATTTTCGCGCTGCATCCGGTATGGCAGGTGTCGCAATCCCTGCTGCAGTGCTCCGCCTGTTCTCCGTACCCCGCCCATTTCAATAATTTCAGTAGTGCGCTCTCCTCGCTTCCCATGGGAGAAGCTCCGATGATAATTGCCTGTTTGTATTCCGTTATTGCCTTTTTCATAACCAATCAGCCGCCTTTCTTCCTGCTCACCAACTGTAAAAACCTCTTATTTCGTATAAAACATACAGAGTGCCGCTACTTGATGATATATTTGGTGCCTCTGCCTTTTCCTTCCACCGCAATAACACCCTTTTGACTCATATCTTTTAATAATTGTGTTGTTTTTGATTTTCCAAATGTTACATACGGTGCAATTTCACTGATTGACTTTCGCATAGTTTTGCTTAAAATACTGTATACCGTTTTTTCGTCTTCCGATAAATCCAGATTTTCTTCCAGAACAGGAAGCTTGACTTTAATTGTATTTTCCGTCAAATCAAAAACCGGTTTTTTTAAGGATTTTTCATACAGTTGTTTTATTCTTGTAATGCCCGTTCCGAAAATTTCAACAAAACCCAATCTGTAGAACACATTTGCAAGATTTCTGTTCCTTAAAACAGAAATTCTGCCGGATAAATATTCCTCTTCCGTTATTCCGGACGGAAGACCGCCGGGTGAAACCACTTCTACTCTGTCATCAAACATCAGAACCCTGATTTGGGACTCTATATCCCATGCTCTGTGAATAAGTGCGTTTGCAATAGCTTCCCGGAATGCTGCTTCCGGTATTTTTTCTACCTTTTTTCTTTCTACGCCCTCTATTACTTCATATTGATAATAGTCCTTGAAAACCTCAATGGTCTTATCATAAACTTCCAATATCGATATTTTTTCAAAAGTAGACCTCTTTTGAATAATGCTGATATTCTCACCAAATTTCACAATATCAATTCCGGGAAATTGATTTTTATCCGCCAAAAGTCCGGCTGCATTATTATACCCGTTAGTATTGTCATACAGGTTCAGAGTTTTTAAGGTATCTTGATTAAACGTTTCAATTTGAATACTTTCTTTTAATTTACGATGCAGGATTTCAAATGTAAGTATCTGCTCTTTGCATGGCAATTCTTCAAATCTTATATTTTTTCCTTCCAAAATGAGCCTTGAAAGTTCCAATGTATCGACTTCTATTGTTGCGGTATCGTTTCGTTTATATGCTTTTGATTTATATAAATACGGTTTCTGCGTACCGCTTTTTACAGTCAGTTTTATCGTATTATCCCCCTGAGTTTCCAGTGTATAATCCGGCTGTGGTGAAATACTGTCGTTAATTTTATTCTCAATATCCAGACAAGACTGCTTTACATCTTGTAATCCCTTTGTATTACCGTCATCGTCCACACCGAATATAATCACTCCGCCTTCATAATTGGAAAAAGCACTTACGGTTTTTAAGAAAGTATTCGTAATAGTTTCTTTAAATTCTATTGTACGTGTCTCTTTCATGCTTTTTTCACCCTTTCTACCAATCTTATGGTATTTATTATATGCATTAATACGCAAAAAATCAATCGTAAAAATTTACGATTGATTTTTTGATTGATTTTATATCATTATGCTTGAGCAGCCATTGGTCAGCCCTTCGTTCACGTTTCAGGGCATTTCCGGATTTTCCACAAGGGACACGTTGAAGTCCTGTACGGTTGCTCCTTCCGGCAGCAGCTTTGCCATGACCACAAGCCGCTGGTTTCCGGTATTGGCTGTATCATACTTCCGGCAGCAGGTGGAAAGAGTCAGAACGGTATCTTCCTCAGAGAAAGTCACGCCGTCAAATTCAAGCCAGTTTTTCCGTGCAACCGTCTTAAAGAAGCTGGTGAGGTCATCTCCCGTGGGATTGGGCGCAATATAGTCAAACGCAATATCTGTGACGAACAGCGCGGTAATCTGAAAAATCATATCCTCGCCATCCACGGAGAGATAGATATACGGATGCTCCTTCACAAAGTCTGCATCCATATAACGGTAGAGCTTGGTAAACTTCGGTCCATCCGGGTCACAGTTGCTGGCGGAATGACCGAAAATGGTAGTGTTTTTGTCCAGTTTGTCCCTGCAGCCGATTTGGTTTTCACAATGGGCATAATAGCAGCCCCACATGGAATACTCACCGTTTTCGTCCAGCTTCAGATAATAGCCGTTGTCCTCCGCCTGCATCACAGCATCGTCAATCTCCGCACCGGGAACATACAGCCACGCCACGGTGTCGGGATTCTTCTCTCTGGCTTCCGCCAGTTCTGTTTGCCTGTTTATCGTGGGGATGACTTCACCTGTTGGGGTAGTGGTTGACTGCGGCTCCACCGTGCCGGATGCAGAGGGCATGGATGGACTGTCAGATACAACGGAAGGTTCCACCTTCTTCTGACAGCAGCCCATGACTGCCGTGGTCATGGCAAAGAGAAGGACTGCCATGCAGATGATAGGAGAAATGATTTTTTTAATTTTTTTCATAATGTTGTCTCCTTACCGCGCTGTCCGTTGTTTGCTTATAAGATTACGGCCTGCGCACGGGTGCAAATGTCATCCGGGGAGAGGTGGCAACATCCACAAACACGCCGGTCTGTGGGTTGCCGTTGGCCTTCATAAAGATGACCTCGATGGTATGGGTTCTGCTGACATTCTCAAAGGTGTAGGACTTCGCCGCGCCGATACTCTTGCCGTCAATCTTGACGTTGGCGACAGCATAGCCTTTATCCGGGGTAATGGTGAAAGTCTGATTTCTGCCCTCGCGGACGCTGACATTGCCGGAGGGAGAGATGGAGCCGCCATCCCCGGCAGTCACCTTGATGGTGTAGTAGCTGTAGCCGCCTCTGCCGCTGTAACTGCCTCCGCCGCCGGAGCCGCCGGTGTAGGTCCAATGGGCATACACGGTGGTGTTTGCAGAGAACACGGTATCATTTGTGACCTTCGTGCCCCCGCTCTTTTCGGTGTACCAGCCGACAAAGCGATAGCCGCTGCGAGAGGCGCCGGGCAGAGAGGAAAGCTTCCCACCGGTGGTGGTCATACTGCCGACAGAGGGTGTACCGCCGTTGCCGTCAAAGGTGACGGTGATGTCGTAGCGTGTGTTCTCCCACAATGCCTTGACTGTGATGTCAGCGGTGACGGTAACGGAGGTATTCACCGGATACTCTGTATCGCCGATCTGCCACGCCTTGAACTGCTTTCCCTTTGGCGCGATGAACTCACACTCGGGCAGATAATATGCGCTGTCGTGCAGGATCTTCTTGGCAGACATTGCGGTGGTGACTCCATCGGGTAAATCCGCAGGCTCGGAGCCGCCGTTAGCGTCAAAAGTGACCGTATGCTCGTTGCGCTTCTCAAACGCCGCGGTGACGGTGACGTCCTTCCCCGGCTGCCGGAATGTATAGGTATCATCCTCAACCGCAAAGCTGGCGGGGGTACCGTTGATGGACAGCATGCTGAGCATATAGCCCTTATCAGGGACAATGGAGAGCATCACAAGATCGTTCTCATAGAACAGGGGCGTACCGTCCTCGGTGGTTTCTGTGGCATTCGTCGCCGTGACCGTACCGTGTTCACTACTCTCAGGCATTACCCTGTACTGCGTCGCACCTTCCACAGTCACCTGGATCGAGAAGTTCTTCTTCCATTCCTCTCCCGGACACGGAACAATATCAAGTCCCGATGGGCAGCTTGCTCCGGTGCCTTCCAGAATCACCGTGCCGATGACGGTAAAGGTTTGCTCCCGTTGGGACTGCGGATTATAGTCCTCCTGGATATCCCACGAAACCCTGACAGGCATCCAAACGTTGCTGTCAGCCGACCAAACTCCAATATTGACTTTAGCGAGTTCCTCTTGCAGATTCTGATCATTGGAAATACGAATTGGCTGCGCAGGTGTCTCATCCCAATGATCCTTCTCACGAACAACAAGCAGATAGTTCCACAAAATGTCGAGTGCTTCGTAGTAGGTTTTGTTCCCGCAGGCGTCCTCGATGGAAATGTCGTGATGAATGCTCATGTTGTAATCTGCCGGGATTGTATAATAGCCATCCTCATCTGGCGTCATAAGTTCAATATTCCCGCCCGGGTATCTTTCGTGCCACACCTTGACGGGCAACGCATCCTCTACCTTGAACCGCAGGTTACCCCAGTAATCCCCATCCGTCTCAAGTTCCTTATTGGTAGAAAGATTGATGGCCTTCGGCTTTTCGACATCGGCGATCAGATTTGGCGTAGAGACATAGGTCGTTCCCTTGAGGTTTTCGGCTTTTGCATAGACATACCAGTTGCCATTCGCGTCATACTCCGTGGCGTCTATGGTGGCTTCAGGAATGTAGACAACTATGGTTCCCGGTTCCGGATCCGGGTACTGGAATTTCTCCCAGGAAATTTTGCCCTGCTTATCCAGCTCCGCCAGCTGCTCCTGTGTGTAACGTGCCGACGAGCTGAAATAGTAGCTGGGTATTATGGGCGACTTAATCAATATGGCCACCGAATAGACATTTTTGTCTGTATCCTTGCTTACATCCGCGAGATAGTACGGTTCGGCTGTATCCGCGTTGTATCCCGCGAAGTACTGGCTCCGCCCCAGACAGAGATCAAGCTTCGGAAGCTCCGTTTCATACTCCAGCACGAACGTCCGGCTCCTGTCAATCAGACCTATCGTGAAACTTCCCGTTGTTGCGTCATATGAAATTTCCGTCCCATCCGCCTGATCGGTCAGCTTTACCGCCGCACCATCCGGCATCTTCATTGTGAGCACCAGGTACTCGTTGTGTGCCAACTCCCGCTCAGCGTATGTCGTCTCCCCGTCCGGACTTATAACCTTCACGCGGTGCCTTCTGTAGACGGTTACGGTTGCCGTGGTTGCGTTGCCCGCATTGTCCGTCGCGACGACGGTATATTTATTTCCTGCGTCGTTATTGCCACCGTCTGGCGCGGGAAGCTGGTAGGCGGGGCCTGCTTGCTCCTCACCGTTGATGGTCACGGATTTGACGCCGGAGGATGTTTCGTCCGCTTTCGTCGGGTCGCTCACGCTGAAGGTGTATGCGCCGGGGGTTCCGTTTTTAGTATCCTCGGCGGTGTAGCTCTTGCCGTCCTCCAAAACCTCCAGGATCGGTGCTTGCGTGTCCGTTTCCATGACATGACCGCACACATCACAGACCATCCGGTGCGTTTCCGCGTTCCAGCCACTGGACGTATGCTTGCCGTTCTGTGCGGACTCCGGCGCTTCCGGGTCGCGCGCCTGACAGTTCATATTTTTGCATGCCCAGACGTGGCATGATTGCCGGTCTACCCAACCGAAGTCATGCTTTCCGTTGCAGGGATCATCGATCAGTGTCATTTCCATCGCATTGATCGCCCAGCCGTAGTTCTGCACATACGGAAGCGTCAGCCGCTGCACGTCGATGAGTCCATTCTCATTGGGAATCAGGATATCATAGAGATTCCAGAAAAAGGTGAATTGGTCATTGCGGTTGATGGCACGCGCCTCCACCTTTAGCTGCACCAGCTTTCCCTTGGTAGCGCCCACCTTGATGGATTTGTAGTCGTTTTCCGTGGAGGGGTTTCTGACAAAATTCTCTATATTTTTGTTCCCGTACACTGCATCACCATAGCCCATGGCCGCCGCGTCCGATCCGTTTTTATTATATCCTGTCGTCAGATGCAACGTTGCGTCCGTCGCGGTAACATTCTCGCCGTGGCACCAGCGACCGCCGCCGATACCGGCACCGTAAACGCCGTGCGCGGTCACCTCGCCGCCGGTGATGGTGATATCATGCGCCGGAACATACTGCCCGCCGCCGATACCGGCGCCGTTGTAGCCGCCTCTGGCCGTGACCGTGCCGCCGGAAATGGAAATATGGTGGGCGGCATTGATACCGTTCATATCCTGCTTTGTTTTCCAGCAGCCGCCGCCAATACCAGCGCCTCCCTCACCGCCTTGAGCGTTGACTGTGCCACCATAAATGTGGATCTCACTGCCGCGCCCCTCATAACTGCCACCAATACCGGAAGCAAATCTACCGCCGGTGGCCTGCACCGTACCGGAGTAGAAGTACAGCTTCTCACCGGCACCTCCCCGACCGGCACCGATGCCTGCACCGCATGTGCCGCCGTTGGCCACGATGGTGCCTCCCCAATAATCGGGGTTCGTCTTAGAACCGAAGTGCATATTTACGCCGTGTCCGTACATATCGATGTTGTACCAGGTGCTGCCCCAATTCCGGTTGGCATAGCTGCCACCAATGCCCGCAGCATTTTCGCCGCCCTTACATGTCACCGTAGTACCGGTCCGCACCAGCACATACAGCTGACCCTCACTGCGGTTTTTCTGGATGGCCGCCCGGCCGTCTGCGCTTTGCAGGGTGCTGTCCTTGCCGATAAAATAAAGATAAGCAGAAGCCTTCTTGTTTAATTCGATAGCCGGCCCCTTGGAGCTGGGATTCATCTCGATCTTCACACCGTCTATGAATACGTGCGGCGCGGCTTTGTCTCCCTTGATGAAGATCTTCCACTTCCACGACCACTGATCCCGCTCCTTATCCGGTACGGATGAATAGATATAATAGCTTCTGCTGTCGGTGATAGTGATGTCCGACGTCCGGTTGTACACATCAATGCTCACGTCACACGTCGGGACAGTATCCTTCGGCTCGCCCGCCGCCGATACTGTTGTTGGCAGCAGTATCAACACTATGCAGCACATAAGCAGGATGCTGAATATTCGTTTCTTCATCCTTTTGTTTCCTCCTGTTCCTGTGGACTTGGTTTGCCAGTTCCGTCTTTTCCTTGATTTTGTCTTTGCCGGAGCCGGATGCACAACACGGTGATCGTCACCGCTACAGCAAAGGAGACGACGCCCACCAGCACATAGCCGCCCGCGTCCTCCCGCAGCAGCATCGCGCCGAAGCCGCCCCATGTGGCGGTCTGTCCCTGCCCGATGACCGTGCCTACCGTCTGTATCAAGGCAGCGAACAGAAGCAGACATACCGCAGTCAGCCCACTGATGCCGTGCCGCTGCCTCCGGCGGGTGTTTTCCCTCACCCGCTGTTTCACGAGCCAGACCCGTCTTGCAGTATCGTACATATCGTTTGAAACCTCCTTTCTCCGGTTTATCCGAAAGTGCGCTTAAAAAGCCCTTTACTTATATAGGTACATAAAATCAGAAAAACTCTCACCCCAAACACAAAATTTTTAAAAAAATTTGAGAGCCGCTTTTTAACAGCTCTCAAGGAAGATATTTTCGGTTATTCTCTCCATGTGAAGCGGAAAACAGACAGCTTGCCCGCTGTCACCAGCAGTACCGGCAGGGCGTAGGCGATGTACTGCGCCGCGCCGCCGTAGGCGATGAGCAGGTTGTAGGTGGCGTGGAGAGTAATGGCCGCCCCCAGCAATCCGTAGGTCCCGGCAATCTTCAGCCACGTCCGCTGCCACGCATAGGAAAGCCCTCCGCCCACGATCAGACCACACAGCACATGCATCGCGCCCGTCCCGAAGCCACGGAAAAAGATGAAGGAGAAGCGGTCGGCGCCGTTCTGGATGAGATAGCATACATTTTCAAAGGTGGCGAAAGCCAGGGCAACCGTGACGGCGGCAGACTTGATCCTGTCTCCCGCCGGTTCGAACACCAGCAGATAGAACGCCAGCGGCAACAGCTTCATGATCTCTTCTACCACCGGCGCGATCTCCACCGTGGCGGCAAGGGCATCCGCCCGGCACACTGCCGCAAGGAAGGTGTTGATGTAGGCCGAGAGCAGACACATCCCCATTCCGGCGATACAAAACAGGAAAAGGCGGATCCGCCGCCTGCCCATGCACAAGGCGGCCACCAGCAGCGGAGACACCATACAGAGGAAGATGTTTTCGATGTAGGTCATGGGCTCACCGCCCTTCTCGTGGCGGGCAACAGCCCCAATATGGCAAGGGTCAGCAGCAGATCGCACCAGAATGCGGGGCTTGCCAGCGAATCGTTCCGCCAGAAGCAGCCTGCCGTCCAAAGCAGATATTCCGAAACAACAAAGAACAACACTCCTATGTGGAAGTAGCGCAGTTCCCGCGCCGCGCCCGTCTGAGCGTTTGCGTAAACCAGCCCGCGGACGGAGCAGAAGGAGAGCAGGATCATCATTCCGCACCAGATCAGATTGGAGAGAATGTCCCCATAGGTGCAGTAAAACACCACCAGCGGCACGCCGACCAAGAGGGCAAGCCATGCCCTCCGGCAGCGGAAAGTGCGTTCCTCCGGACCGGTCAGCGTGGCCTGTAAAATGCGCAGGAAGATCACGCTTGATACCCAGCCGAACTCCGACACATAAAAAAACTGCGGCGTTAATCCAAACAGCAGCAAGTACAACGTCCAGTAGAGCGCCCCCAGTGCAAAGCAGCCATAGAAGCACAGCAGCAGAAAGTACGCCTGTCTGCCGCATTTCCGGTAGGCTATGCCCGAAAGCAACGTGCAAAAGAATGTGACCAGCAGTTGCAGCAGGTTCTCAATCAGCTCCATGGCGATCCTCTCTTTCCTCGTCCCATGTATCCTCCCGGTTCATCTGTCGCAGCCGGAAGCACAGAATGGTCACGCATATACCTAAAAGAAACGCCAGAAGCCCGATGACGATGTATGCCAGGGCGGTGCTGTCGTGAAAAATGCTGGCCGCAGTTTCAAAGCCGGAGTAATCGCCGGTCTGTATCTGTGCGGCAATGCCGGACATGATGAGGGACACGCCCACGATCAGCACAAGACACGCCGCCACGGCAGAAATTGCCGTGAGCCTGCCGCGTCGGAGTTTTTGTTTCCGTTCCTTTGCGGCAATACGCCGCTTCGTCTCCGCAACACGTTCCTCATGACTCCGCATTTATGATTCCCTCCCGTTCCAGCAGTTTACGCAGACTCTCTTTTCCCCGATACACCATGTTGGTGATCTGCTTCACCGTTTTTCCCGTGACCTCCGCCGCCT
>ERZ1026850.725-NODE-725-length-19466-cov-8.153933_pt1 | contig 19466 bp, 16 predicted proteins | sample MGYA00380155_ERZ1026850 | MGnify/ENA primary metagenome ERZ1026850 (study PRJEB33269, sample SAMEA4719791) | human gut metagenome | biome: human-associated habitat; feature: organic feature; material: feces | place: Cameroon | collected 2013-10 ... | reverse complement strand
CGGCAACGCAAAGAATCTTGAAATTTCCATTTAAATATGATAAAATAATACTATCATAAGTTCGACAATAAAGAGATGGCGAGGAGATGGTATTATGTTATTGGAGTTTTTAGGGGCTGCACATGAAGTAACTGGAAGTTGTCATTTTCTGCAATGTCAGGATAAGCGGATACTGGTGGATTGTGGTATGGAGCAGGGACCGGATTTATATGTGAATCAGGAGATTCCGGTGAATGCATCTGATATTGATTATGTGTTTGTAACACATGCCCATATCGACCATTCAGGTTTACTTCCATTGCTGTATAGTCATGGATTCCGGGGACAGATATTTGCGACAACAGCAACCAGCGAACTTTGTAATATCATGTTAAAGGACAGTGCACACATCCAGATGTTTGAAGCAGAGTGGAGGAACCGTAAGGCAAGGAGAGCCGGATTACCGGAAGTAGTGCCTCTTTACGATATGGATGATGCACAGGGGGTTTTAGAGCATTTTGTACCATGTGATTACAATAAAATCATTGAAATCTGTGATGGAGTAAAAATCCGGTTTGTAGATGCCGGACATCTTCTTGGTTCATCCAGCATTGAGGTATGGCTGACGGAAGAAGATAAGACCGTGAAAATTGTATTTTCCGGAGATATCGGTCATGGCAATAAGCCATTGATTAAAAATCCGCAGTTTATCGATGAAGCAGATTATGTATTGATTGAATCCACTTATGGTGACCGGATACATGCAGATCCACCGGATTATGCACCGGAACTTGCGGCTGTAATTAAGCGGACATTTGAAAGAGGTGGTAATCTTGTCATTCCGGCATTTTCTGTAGGCCGTACACAGGAAATGCTATATCATCTGCGACGGATTAAGACAGAACATCTGCTGCCGGAGTTTGAAGATTTTGAGGCTTATATCGACAGCCCACTGGCTGTGGAGGCAACAAATATTTTCCATAAGAGTGTAGAAGACTGCTTCTCTGATGAGGCGAAGAAACTGGTAGAGCAGGGCATTAATCCGATTGGATTCCCGGGACTGAAAACGTCTGTTACCAGTGATGAATCTAAAATGATTAACTTCAGCAAGAAACCATTGGTTATCATTTCTGCTTCCGGTATGTGTGAGGCTGGTCGTATCCGCCATCATTTAAAACATAATTTGTGGAGACCGGAAAGCACGATTCTGTTTGTAGGATATCAGGTACCTGGAACCTTGGGTCATGCACTTTTGAATGGAGCCAAAGAAGTAAAACTTTTCGGTGAAAATATTCAGGTGCATGCAGAAATCTTAAATCTTCCTGGTATCAGTGGTCATGCAGACCGTGATATGCTGACAAAATGGGCATCCGCATTTAAAAATCCACCAAAGCGTGTCTTTGTGGTACATGGTGATGATAAGGTCTGTGATGAATTTGCAGAGCATCTGCATACGGAATTAGGCTATCAGGCGGTTGCACCATATAGTGGTGATACCTATGACTTATTGGAAAATGTCTGTGTTCATGAAGGAACCCGTGAACTGGTTGAAAAGAAGAAAGACAAACCGGCAAAGGCATCCTCTAATGTGTTTGCAAGACTGCTGGCGGCGGGTCAGAGGCTGCTTAGTGTCATTCAGAAGAATGAAGGTATCCCAAATAAAGACCTTGCCAAATTTGCTGACCAGATTAATTCTCTGGCAGATAAGTGGGACAGATAGGAAGTTGAAAAGGAACTTGGAAATAAAGAAATAGAAAAGTATCATGCAAAGTAAAAAACGCTCCGCGAGGATGTCAAGCATATACAAATGACTATGGAAAAAGAAGAAATGTTCCGATATATAAGTGTAAGATAAAATGCAAGGAACAGATTACGAAATCAGGAGGAAATGCGATGGCAGTCAGACTGAATTTATTTTCCAATAGCGAGCAGGATACAAAGAAGGTCTCTACGGTGGAAGAATTGCCACAGTATATGTTGAAATGCATTTATGACAATAATGTGGCAGAAGAAAGTGAAGAAGCAAAGCAGGAAAAAATGGCAAAAATCAAGCGGAAATTAGAGGCAGGAAAGAAACTGACCAAAGAAGAACTTTCCTGGCTTCAAAGAAATGACCCTATTGCCTATGCTCATGCAATACGTGTTCAGATGATTGCAGAGGAAGTGGAGAAAGAACTGAAAGCTGCAAAGAGCAAAGAAGAAGCAAATCGTATTGTTTCCACCGCTGTTTCCGGTATATCGGACGATGACCCGGATAAGGAATATATTGTGGCTGCGGTAAACAGAGTGTCAGATGAATTTCATAAATCCGGTGCTTATAGCAGACTGCCGGGAACTCAGGAAAGTGCAGAAAAGAGAAAACAGAAAAAGGAAAATGGGATTTGTTTCAAGAGAGAGGATGAAGCTGCGGATGAAAAGGAAGAACTGATGAACTGGAGTCCGTTGCAGGAAGTCATTGAGAAGCTGCCGACATTTACAGCAGGAGCATAGCCAGAAATTATGAGAAATACGCTTTGCGACTCACCTGCATAAACCTATAGAACCTACTATATAAAAAATCCGCATATCAGAGTATATCTGGTATGCGGATTTTTGATGAAATAGCATTAATATCCTAATTCTTCTCCGATGAGAATTACTTTAATTCTTCCCGGAATACCACTTCTTCTTGTGATAACAACCTGATTGCAGATACACTCCGGTGAGAGGCAGTCTGCGCACATTCCGGTGAGTGCACATGGTGTTTTCTTATTAAGACGGATGCAGTTGGCAGGAGTAGCGGTATTATGTACCCGGTCAAGAGCTTCGTCGACCGTTTTTACAACCTTATTCATACCGGCCATAACGATGACTTCCTTCGGGCCATAGATGAGTGCTGCAACCCGGTTGCCATTTCCGTCAATATTGACAAGCTGTCCGTCAGAAGTGATTGCATTGGAACTCATAAAATAATAATCTGCATTCAGACACTGATGATAAATTGCAGTTGTTTCTTCTGGTGTGGCAGCTTTGCTTCTGTCATAAAGTGTGATGTCAGTCTTATTTTGCAGAGCAGCCATCATACCACTTTCAGTTAAAGTCATGGAACCACCAAAACCAATGGTTGCCTGTGGTGGCAGCATGGAAGTGGCAAGCGCAACGGCTTCTTCTTTGGTGGCACAGTAATATGCGTCAATCTGTCTTTTCTTGAATTTTTCAATCATGGACGTAGCGAGTGTTTCGTAAAATTGTTTCTTTGGATCCATAAAGATACCTCCTTGATGCGTAAGTGTATGGTGAAAAAAAATTCTTAATATACACCATACAAGATATATTACATCAAAAGATGCAGATTTGGCAATGCGAAAAGTCAGATAGATTGTTTCATTGACAAAAAACATAAATGAGCACAAAATGGGTACAAATAAAGGATAAAAGATACATGTAAGAAAAGAGGAATCTAATGCAAAACGAAAATAGAATTACAATAGAAGAATGCCAGAAATTATTAGAGCAGAATCCCTTTGGAAGCCTGCTGCAGATGAAGATAACAGAGGCAGAGCAGGGAAGAGTAAAAGCAGAACTGCCATTCAAAAAAGAGTTTACGAATATCTATGGAGATTTGCACGGCGGAGTGCTGTACTCGGCTGTGGATACTATATGCGGAATTGCGGCAGGAACCTATGGATATTATGTGACGACTGTAGACGGACAGATCCGCTATTTAAAAGCGGCGCGTGCAACAGAATATGTTACATGCACCGCCAAAGTGGTAAAGCCCGGAAGAAACATTACGGTAGTAGCATTTGAAATTACAGATGCAAATGGAATGCTCTTAAATACCGGTGATTTTACTTTTTATAATCTGAAAGCAAAAGAGAACTTATAAATTCTCATTTTTTAATGCATCCATGGTATTTTCGGAAGAAAGCTTACGCATGGAATAAATCATAGTTGCAGCAACCACTGTAAATACACTGCCAATAGCAATCACGAAGCTGTACCATGGAATAAAGAAACCAAAGTCGATGCCGTCACTGACTGCCTGATAAATAAGCCAGGTGATTCCGATGGAAACCGGAAGTCCGTAAAGGAGTCCTTTGCAGCCATAGAGCAGACATTCAAACTGCATCATTTTGCGGAAGCCCTTCGGAGAAAGACCGATGGATTTTAGCATGGCAAATTCACGTTTCCGCAATATGATATTGGTAGAAATTGTGTTAAATACATTGGCGGCCGCTATCAGGGAAATCAATGTAATAAATCCATAAGAGAAAATATTGATAACGGTAATCATGGCACGCTCACTTTCTATGGAATCCATATAGTCATAGATATCAGCAGAAATATTTTCACTGTCAAAGAGCGTATTTAAATCAGTCTGTACCTGTTTGTGATTATCTGTCTTTATATAGTATGAATTTCCAAGTGTGCTATCCGGGTTCTGGCTGAGTGCCTGCCAGAGAGCATCCTTACAGGAATATGGAAAAATAAATTTCGCACAATCGGAAGGAGCACTGACACCGAAAGGAATTGTATCACTGAAAGCACCAGCGGTGACGGTGCAGGTATTTTTCACATCTTCGTCCAAAGCAGATAATACAATATCCTGCGAAGAAGGATTGGAGAAAATATTAATGTCATAGTATTTGTCATTGAATACATGAAGCCGGTCTATCAATACACCTGTTGGATGATCAGAATTCTGATAATCGGAAGGATTTTCACCGATTTCTTTTAAATAATCTTCAAATAAATGATCCTCCACAAAATAAATCAAAGTGGTAAGCTCGTAGGAGTCATCTGCCGGGAGTGTATTGCTGTAATAAGCCTGTTCATAATCAGAATAGAAACTTTCAAATTCTTTCGAACAGTCTTCTTTGGCTACTGTAAAGCAGGCAGCGAAGCTGGCACCGTAAGAAGCCTTATCTATGCCATCTAAAGCACGGATTTTTGTTAAAAGCGTATCCGGGTCATAGTTATTTTCGGAATATATCGTGCAGGAAAGTTCATAGCCGTTTCCGTTATAAATGCTGCCGGCGGAACGTGTCAGATAAGCACAAAAGCTGCTGGCAGAAATAAACAGTACAATACTTAAGAAAAGCGAGATAACAGTAGCACGGTATTTGCTGCGGCTTCGCTTATAGTTTTTGGCAGCAAGCATTCCTTCAAAGCCAAATAATTTTTCCGTAAGTGGAAAGGTATGCACTTTTTGGGAACGGATGTTAATATCACTGGTCTGCCGGATGGCTTCTAAGGCAGATAACTTCATGGATTTCCGTGCCGGCAGGTAAGCAGAAATCAATACCGTAATAAAAGCGAGAGCGATGGCAATCACAATTCCGGCAACGGATGGCTGCAGGGTCAGTTGCAGCGTAGTATCGCTTCGGTACAGCATGGCAAGAGTATCGCCGGTGAAATAGAAGGTGATGCCAATGCCGACTAAACCGAAGAAGATGCCAAGTGGAATGCCGATAAGGCACAGGAAAGCTGCTTCAAACAGGATGCTGTGAATCATCTGGTGTCTGGTTGCACCAATGGAGGAAAGCAGACCAAACTGTTTGGTTCGTTCACTGATGGAAATAGAGAATGCATTATAAATCAGTGAAATAGAACCAAGTACGATAATTGCAATCAAAATAACGGCAAGACTGGTGACGGTGCGGTTTAAGGAATCCTCCATGGATGCTCCGTCAAGCCGCAGTAAATCATAGTTCATGGTATAAGAATATGGCGCATTCTGCTCTAAAAAACTGGATACATCCTTGCTGTTATAAAGACAGAAGTAGATATCCTGATAGGTGGTCTGGGCAGAAGAGAGAGTTAGTGCTGTATAACCTGGAGCATAAAAGCTTTCAAAGGAAGGTCTGCTGTAAAAACCTACCACCTGATAGGTTTTTTGTTCCGTATTTGTGATGGTTTCTAACGGAATTACTTTTCCGTCTTTGGATTTTTCTGACTTATTACCAAGCAGTGAAGTATTATTATCTAAAACAAAACCGTCTTCATCGACACGTTCTCCCACATCCAGGGTAATTTCATCATTTAAGCTATAAGCAATGCCACCGTCATAGGTAAGGTGCTCCGGAAGCAGAAGCTCAGAATCGTTTTCCGGCATCCGTCCTTTCGTGATGTGTACCGGAAGAAGAGAGGTGATATCATCCGTTACACCGCAGATATAAAGGTATGGTTTGTACTGGTTTGCAGAATCTTTAAGACTGGCATATCCAATATATTTTAAAGAAACAGAATCTTCGATTTCGTCATGGGAGAGGAAATCTTTTGCTTCTGACTGGGTGACATGAAAGGCTGCACCCTGCCAGCTTCCTTCGGTATCAATAGTGTATTCCTTCATAAATGCATGAAGGGAACTGATGCTGCTGGTGACTGCGGTAAACATGGCAGTAGAAAGAATAATTCCGATAATCGTAACGATGGTACGGGTTTTATTCTTTTTCAAATTGGCGAGTGTGATTTTGTGGAAGATATTCATGCACGAATCACCTCATCCCGTGTAATTTTTCCGTCTTCAATGGCAATGATGCGGTCTGCCTGAAGGGCAATGTTTTCATCATGGGTAATGACAACTAAGGTCTGGTTAAATTTCTGATTGGAATATTTTAAGAGTTCCACAATTTCCTGACTGTTTTTGGAATCTAAGTTTCCGGTAGGCTCATCAGCTAAGACAACAGCAGGAGCGTTCATTAATGCACGACCGATGGAGACACGCTGCTGCTGACCACCGGAAAGCTGGTTTGGAAGATGATTTTCCCGTCCTTTTAAAGAAAGAATTTCCAGCAGTTCATTTAAATGTTCTTTGTTGACCGGGCGTCCATCCATGCGGACAGGAAGTGTCATATTTTCAACGACATTCAGTACTGGAATCAGGTTATAGAACTGGTAAATCAGTCCGACCTGCCGTCTGCGGAAGATGGCAAGCTGTTCCTCTTTTTGTGCGTAGACATCAGTGCCCTCCATATAGACTTTGCCAGAGGTTGGTGTATCGACACCGCCTAAAATGTGAAGCAGTGTAGATTTGCCGGAGCCGGATGGTCCGATGATGGCGAGAAATTCGCCTTTGTTGACAGAAAAAGAAACGTGGTCTAAGGCAACCACCTGATTTTCTCCTGTTCCATAGATTTTGGTAAGATTTTCAGCTCGTAAGATTTCCATAAGTAACTCCTTTCCATTTGATGCGATTCTAATGAGAAGTATAAGCATCCCGGATGACAGGAGCATGACTTTTCAGTGACAGTTCTGTCACTTTTTATAGAATTTCAGGATAAAACGTGCACCGCCTTCTTTACGGTTTTCTGCTTTTAAGGTTCCGTTTTCTTTGGAAACAATCATACGGGAGAGGGAAAGACCGATGCCAATGCTCTGACCGGTGGCATTTTTCCCTTTGTAAAAGCGTTCAAAAAGATGTGGAATATCTTCCAGCAGAAAACCGCTTCCATTATCTTCAATCACAATAGAAACATAGATTGGATTGTCGGTAACCGTAACATCAATCCTGCCACCGGAAGGCGTGTGCTCCATGCAGTTCTTTAAGATATTTCCAAGGGCTTCCGCCGTCCATCGTAAATCCGTAGAAAAAGAAAAATCCTTTGGCTCTATGGTTTCATGATACTGGATATCGCGAAGCTCCAATGGAATAAGCAAAGGTGCAGCCGCAGTGGAGAGCAGTTCTTTGACAGAGGTTTCAGTCTGGTGAAAAGTGATGGTTCCTGCGTCCATGGAAGATAATTTCAGTAAAGTTTCAATGAGCCAGTCCATCCGGTCAATTAACATGGATAATTCCCGTAAGGATTCCCTTCGCTTCTCATCGGAAAGAGCCGGCTCTTTTAAGAGCGTCAGCAAAAGGCGGATAGAAGTAAGGGGAGAGCGGAGCTGATGGGAAATATCAGCCATAGCATCTGCCAGATATTTTTTATCGTTTTCAAGAGCCTGATTCTGCTCCGCAAGCCGTCTGGTCAGCTTGGCAAGCTCGTTTTGTAAAATTGCCAGTTCACCTTCCATATAGTCGCTGAAATCACCACTGCTGTTACTGTGCAGCATCGCATCTAACTGCTGGCTTAAGGATTCCACTTTCCGGTATCGCTTTTTGGTGAAAATCATAAAAATAAGAATGAAAATAAGTGATGCAAAAAGGATGATTACACCACAGATGGTATCAAAATAAAATCCGATGCCTGCAAAGATAAAGCATACAAGCAGTTGCAGAAACAGGCATTTTTTGATTTCGGGATTGCGTAAAAATTTCATAAAGACTCCTTTTTGGAAAATGCATTTCCTTCGGTTATCATGGTACTCATATTTATAACAGGCGTTTTCCACAGTTCAATTAGTCACCAAGCTTATAGCCCAGTCCGCGGATGGTTTTGATATATTCCGGGTGTGCTGGGTCGGCTTCGATTTTTTCCCGGAGCCTTTTGATGTAGACGGTAAGGGTATTATCATTTACAAATTCCCCAGCCATATCCCAAAGCTCATCCAAAAGCCGGCTTCGTGTAAGGACAATGCCCTGGTTGGAAAGAAAGAGTAGAAGCAGCCGGTATTCCAGGGCGGAAAGCGTCAGTTCCACATTATTCTTATAGACCAGTCCCCGCACAGTATCTGCTTTCAGCGCATGATATTCCAACGGCTGGCTGCCACGGTGATAGCGGCGGAGAACACTGTTCATTCTGGAAATCAGTTCTCTCGGCCGGAATGGCTTGGAAATATAATCGTCCGCACCAAGGTCAAGCCCGGCAACCACACTGTATTCATCATCCGATGCTGTCAGAAAAATGACAGGAATATCAGAGTTTGCCTTGAGGGCACTGCATAAAGAAAAGCCGCTTCCATCCGGAAGGGAAACATCAAGCAGTGCTAAGTCAAAGTGATACTGCCCGGAATCTAATAAATCGATGGTTTCCTTATGGTTATTCGCAGAAGTAACCTGAAAACCCTCCTGATTTAAAAAGGTCTGTAAACTGGAAACAATACTTGTATCATCATCTACAAGAAGTACATGTGTCATGTTTTCTTCTCCTTACAATTAATTTATAGAAGGTGCGGATTGACAAAATACTTGCATAAAATAATCTGGGTTATCCAGAGGCTATTTGTTTATGGGATGGAAAATGCCAGTTGTTCTTAGCTGCATGTTTTGCTTGATGATAAAATGTCTTTCCGCTTGCTTTGACCGGATATCTGCACTGTCCGCCGGGTGCGGATGCGGTATAAGACCTGCAAGGGGCACTAGGAATTTCGGAAGGCAAAACATTTTGTCCGGCAACCGGTGCAAATTCACATCCATGTTCATATGCACCTCGCTGGCACGTCCATGTGCCAGCGTTGCCTGTTGCCGGACGAAATTCCAAGTGCCCCTAACAGCTCTTCTTAGGCATCCGCACTTCGACGGACGGTACAGATAGACTGTCAAACATTGGAAAGACGGTTTTTACAGGCAAAAGCAAAATATGCAGCTTAGAACTACGGTATTTTATATCCAAAACAAATAGCCTTTGGATAACAGGATTATTTTAACAAGGATTATATAGTGTCAATCCGCCACGTTTATAAAAGTCATTGTAGCATAAAGAAACTTGCATTTGCAAAAGAAACAGTATAAGATGAACAGTTGTGATGAAAAATAAGCTGGTAAAGGCAAGAGGGATAGACAGATGAAGCAGAATTTAAAGAAAATGATTTCTTATTATAAACCATATCTTGGCGTATTTTTTATCGATATGTTCTTTGCATTGTTAGCAGCAGTGGCGGCACTGGTGATTCCGCTGATTGTACGGTATATTACATCAACAGTGGTATATCTGCCGGAGCAGGACGCAGTAAAGACAATCGGAAAGCTTGCTTTGTTTATGGTGGCGTTGGTAGCCGTTCAGTGTTACAGCAATTATTATATTTCTAATAATGGTCATGTAATGGGTGCCAAAATAGAATATGATATGCGGGCAGAAATATTTGCTCATTATCAGAAACTGTCCTTTGCTTTTTATGATAATCAGAAGGTTGGACAACTGATGGCGAGAATTACCACAGACCTTTTTGATATCAGTGAACTGCTGCATCATGGACCGGAAAATATTGTGATTTCACTGATTAAGATAATTGGTGCATTTGTTATTATGATGGGAATCAGTCCGAAGCTTACAGTGGCGGCATTTGCACTGGTGCCGTTTATGATAGCGTATGCATATTTCTTTAATAAGCGTATGAAAAAAGCATTCCGGCAGAACCGTATTAAGATAGCAGATATCAACAGCCAGATTGAGGACAACCTTTCCGGCATCCGCGTAGTAAAATCCTTTGCGAATGAAGAAGTCGAACAGGAAAAATTCAGCCGCGGAAACAAAGGTTTCTTAGATGCCAAGAAGAACAGTTATCTCTTTATGGGCGGCTATCAGGCGGGACTGACTGCATTTACCACGTTGATTACCGTAGTGGTGGTGATTGCCGGAGCACTGTGGATTCCGGGCGGCAGTGTGAGCATTACGGATTTGATTACGTTCCTTTTATACATCAACGTATTTACCGAGCCGGTTAAGACACTGATTGATTTTACCGAGCAGTTCCAGAATGGATATTCCGGCTTTGAACGGTTTATGGAGATTCTTTCCATTGAACCGGATATTTCGGATGAGGAAAATGCCATTGACATGGAAAATGTGCGGGGAGAAGTAGAATTTCAGGATGTTTCCTTCCGGTATGAAGAACATTTAAGCCGTGTTTTAAGGCATATCAATCTGAAAGTTCCGGCAGGAAGCTATGTGGCACTGGTGGGAACTTCAGGTGCCGGAAAGACAACTCTTTGTAGCCTGATACCAAGATTTTATGATGTGTCAGAGGGCAGAATTTTAATTGACGGCTGCGATATCCGCCACTATAAATTAAAAAGTTTAAGAGACCACATTGGCATTGTCCAGCAGGATGTTTATTTATTTGCCGGAACCATTTTTGAAAATATTGCTTATGGCAAACCGGATGCGACAAGGCAAGAAGTCATTGAGGCAGCAAAGAATGCCAATGCCCATGAATTTATTTTATCACTGCCGGATGGTTATGATACAGATATTGGACAGCGGGGTGTAAAACTTTCCGGCGGTCAGAAACAGCGGCTCTCCATTGCCCGGGTATTTTTAAAGAATCCGCCGATTCTTATTTTTGATGAAGCAACCTCAGCACTGGATAACGAAAGTGAAAAGGTGGTACAGGAATCACTAGAGAAGCTGGCGAAGAACCGGACAACTTTTGTAATTGCCCACAGGCTTTCTACGATAGAAAATGCAGGGCGTATTCTGGTGCTGACTGAGCAGGGAATTGAAGAAGAGGGCACCCATGAGGAGCTGCTGGCGCAAAATGGAATTTATGCAGGGCTTTATCATACCCATTGATATTGAGAAAAGCTATTTATAAAATTTGTATGAAGTTCACGCGGTTTGCTTGAGAAATTTTACTTTTTCTGCTATATTGCAATAGGTAGACAAATCAATTCAGTGTGAAATGCACTTTAATTATTAGAAAGAAGGATGTTAAAATGACAAAAATTGATATTATTTCAGGCTTCTTAGGAGCTGGAAAGACCACATTTATCAAGAAAATGATAGAAGAGGCTTTTGTTGGTGAGAAGCTGGTACTGATTGAAAATGAATTTGGTGAAGTCGGTATCGACGGCGGATTCTTAAAGGATTCCGGCATCGAGATTACCGAGATGAACTCAGGATGTATCTGCTGTTCCCTGGTAGGAGACTTTGGAAAGAACTTAAATGAAGTGATTACCAAATTCCATCCGGACCGTATCTTAATCGAGCCGTCAGGAGTTGGTAAACTTTCTGACGTAATGAAATCCGTTATTGATGTAGAAAAAGAGCAGGATGTGAAATTAAATGCACTTGTTACAGTTGTAAATGCAAAGAAAGCATCCAAACAGATGAAAGCCTTTGGCGAATTCTTCAATAACCAGATTGAATTTGCAACAACAATCGTATTAAGCAGAACCCAGAGCACAACACCGGAGCAGTTAGAGCTTTGTGTAAAACAGATGCAGGAATTAAATGGCAAGGCTGCAATCATTACAACTCCTTGGGATGCCATCAAAGGTGAGCAGATTCTCAAAGTTATGGAAGGACAGGACTCTCTTGAGATGAAACTTCTTGCAGAGGCACATCATAAAGCAGAAGAGGAAGAACATGAGCATGAGCACCATCATGACCATGACCACGAAGAACATGAGCACCATCACGATCACGACCATGAGGAGCATGAGCATCATCACGATCACGACCATGAGGAGCATGAGCATCATCACGATCACGACCATGAGGAGCATGAACATCATCACGACCATGAGGAGCATGAACATCATCATGAGCATGGCGAGAACTGCACCTGCGGATGCCATGACCATGACCACGAACATCATCATCACCATCATGCAGATGAGGTATTTACAAGCTGGGGCAAAGAGACTCCACATAAATTTACCCGTGAGAAGATTGAAGAGGTATTAAAGACCTTATCCGAGAGCGAAGAGTATGGCATGATTCTTCGTGCAAAAGGAATGGTAGAGGATGTTAATGGTTCCTGGATTTACTTTGATATGGTTCCGGGCGAGTATGAATTAAGAGACGGAGAGCCGGATTACACCGGAAGACTCTGTGTCATCGGTTCTAAGATTGACGAACACAAGATTGAAGAATTATTCGGCATTGCATAATGCCCGATAGACAGGAAAGGGGAAACCATGCAGGAGATTCCAGTATATTTATTTACCGGATTTATGGACAGTGGTAAGACCACATTAATCAAAGAAACACTCTTTGAAAATGATTTCGGCGGGGACAACCGTACGGTAATTATTGTCTGTGAAGACGGCGATGAAGAATATGATGAAGCAAAATTAAATACCATTAATGCGAAGGTTGCAATGATTGAGGAGCAGGAAGATTTTACAACAGAAACCTTGCAGAAGATTCAGGAGACATACAAACCGGAGCAGATTTTTATTGAGTATAACGGTACCTGGGATATCGCTACATTGCTTGAGACAAAGATGCCGGATGGCTGGGTAATCGTACAGTCCTTGGCAACCGTAGATGCCACTACATTCGAAATGTATCTTGCCAATATGCGTGCCATGATTATGGAGCAGTTATTTAAGGCAGATGTAGTAATCTTTAACCGTTGTGATGACAATACACCAAAGGGCAAGTTCCGTCGTGCCGTAAAAGCACAGAACCGTCCGGCGCAGATTGTATACGAGCGTGCCGATGGAACGATTGATGAGAGTGCAGATGAAGAACTGCCATTTGACATCAATGCAGATGTCATTGATATTACGGATGCAGATTATGCAATCTGGTATATGGATGCACAGGATAATCCGAAGAAATACGATGGCAAGAAAATCAAATTCCTTGCGTTGGTATATAATCCGGAAAAGATGAGCAGGAAGGGCATGTTCGTGCCGGGACGTTTTGCTATGACCTGTTGTGTAGAGGATGTACAGTTCTTAGGATTTAAATGCAAATATCCGAAGTCAGAAGAAATCGGTCACAAATCATGGATAAATATTACCGCAGAAGTTCATGTGGAATTTGCCAAGGAATACAGAGGAAAAGGACCTGTCCTTTATCCGGTATCTATCGAGCCGGCAGAGAAGCCGGAAGATGAACTGGTATATTTCTCATAAAAAAGTGTTGACAATGTGAAAGAAAAGTATTATTCTAACTTCAATAAGAGAAACCGTTGAGAAAGAGTAGTAAGCTTGATTGGAAATCAAAGAGAGCTGCAGGTGGTGGAATTGCAGTATGGAAGATTTTGCTGAATGGACTTTCGAGGGTGGCCTGAATTAACAGTAGGCGTCACCGGGAACCGAACCCGTTACCAATCCGGCATGTATGATTCGTACATGAATGAGTGGACAATTCGTCAATATGAGTGGTACCGCGATAATAAGATTTTATTACCGTCTCAAGCATAAGCTTGAGGCGGTTTTTTACTGTTGGAAAACAGTAAAAGCGCTTTCTCTTATGAACAACTATAAATCATATAAGAAAGAAGAGGTAGTAATTATGAAGAAGAAAATGATGGCAGCAGTGTTAACAATGGCAATGGCAGTAGCAGCAATGGCAGGATGCGGAAGCAACAGTGCATCCAATGATGCAGCAACAACAGAGAAGGCTGCAGCAGATGGTAAAGTTTATAAAGTAGGTATCGTACAGTATGTAGATGATGCTTCTTTAAATCAGATTGAGAAAGCAGTAGAAGCAGAGCTGGATGCAAAAGCAAAAGAGCTCGGTGTTACTTTTGATTATAAAGATTATACTTACAATGGTCAGGCAGATTCTTCTACCTTAAACCAGATTGCAACAGACCTGGTTGCAGAAGACGTAGATGTGATTATTCCAATCGCAACACCAACCGCAATGATTATGCAGGCAGCAACAGAAGAAAATCAGATTCCGGTTGTATTCTCTGCAGTCAGTGATCCGGTTACCGCAGGACTTGTTGACAGTATGGATAAACCTGGTTCCAATATCACCGGAACATCTGATGCATTAAATACAGAAGCAGTAATGGACTTAATGTTTGCAGCAAATAAAGATATCAAAAAAGTAGGTCTTTTATATAATAAGAGTCAGGATTCTTCCACTGTTCCAATTCAGGACGCAAAAGATTATCTTGATAAAAAAGGCGTTGAATATGTAGAAAAAACAGGAACAACCAATGATGAAATTTCTCTTGCAGCAGATGCATTAGTTGCAGCCGGTGTAGATGCCGTATTTACACCAACCGATAACACTGTAATGACAGCAGAACTTGCAATTTATGAGAAATTTGCAGAAGCAGGCATTCCACATTATGCAGGAGCTGACTCCTTCGCATTAAACGGAGCTTTCTGTGGATTCGGTGTAAACTATGTTGACCTTGGTACTGCAACAGCAGATATGGTAGTAGATATTTTAGTAAATGGTAAAGATCCTGCAACAACAGCAGTACAGACCATGAGCAACGGAATCGCAACTGTAAATACAGACGTAGCAAGCCAGCTTGGAATTGACTACAGCGTATTTGACGGTATGTGTGAAAAAGTAGTAGAGATTCAGACTGCAGAAGAGTTTGAATAAAAAGATAAAACGATAGTATGATAAGATAATCAGGGGGATAAAAGAATGGGCTCCATATTTACAGTATCCATTTTACAAAGTGCATTAGAACTGGGGTGTATATACGCCCTGGTTGCACTGGCGTTATTTGTTTCATTTTCCATATTAAATATTGCAGATTTGTCAACCGATGGCTGCTTTACCTTAGGCTGTGCCGTATGTGCCATGGTAACGATACAGGGTCATCCGATTCTGGCACTGGCAGCAGCAATGTTAGCCGGTGTATGTTCCGGATTTATCACAGCATTTCTGCAGACAAAGCTTGGAATTGAATCAATTCTGGCAGGAATCATTGTAAATACGGGGCTCTATACCATTAATATTGCAGTCATGGGATTTGCTTCCCAGGTGAACCTGTTTAACTGCAATACCATATTTACCATGGCAAAAAATGCCATTGGCGGTGGCTGGTATAAACTGATTGTGGCAGCATTAATCGTACTGGTAATCGGCGTGATTTTATCCGCATTTTTAAATACCAGATTAGGTCTTTCCATCCGGGCAACCGGTGATAATGCTGACATGGTAAAAGCCTCCAGCATTAATCCATCCTTTACGATTACCGTAGGTCTTTGTGTAGCCAATGCAATGACTGCATTATCCGGCGGTGTATTAGCACAGTACCAGAAATCCTGCGATATCAACCTTGGAACCGGTATGGTAACCATCGCACTTGCCAGCCTGATTATCGGAGAATCCATTATCGGAAAAGGCTCCATGTTCCGCAGAGTATTAGGCGTTGTATTAGGAAGCTGCCTGTACCGTTTCTTAGTAGCCGTTGCATTAAGACTGAATGTTCCGGCAGAGGCACTGAAACTGGTTTCTGCAATTATCGTAGCAATTGCAATTGCATTCCCGTTCTTAAAGAAGAAGGCAGCGTTTGTCAGACAGAAGAGCGCAGCGCAGAAGAAATTAAAAGACAATATGCATCTGGCAGAAGCAAATACAAAGGAAATGGGAGGTGACCGATAATGTTAGAAATGAAGCATGTATCTAAAACATTTAATCCGGGAACCGTAAATGAAAAGAAAGCATTGTGTGATTTGAACCTGGTTCTTGAAGAGGGAGATTTTGCTACAATCGTAGGAAGTAATGGAGCAGGAAAATCAACAACATTTAATGCGATTACAGGTGCGTTCTATGTAGACGAAGGACAGATTATTCTCGATGGAGAGGATATTACATATAAGAAAGAATTTTTGCGCAGTAAAGTCATTGGTCATCTGTTTCAGGACCCGTTAAAGGGAACAGCACCACATATGACCATTGAAGAAAATATGGCACTGGCATATCTTCGTGCATCCGGAAAAGAAAATGCATTTTTCAGCAGAATCCGTAAATCCGATAAAGAAAAATTCAGAGAACTGTTATCCCAGCTTGATATGGGCTTAGAGGACAGAATGAAGCAGCCGGTGGGATTGTTATCCGGCGGTCAGCGGCAGGCACTTACCCTTCTGATGGCAACGATGGTGACACCGAAGATTCTTCTTTTGGATGAGCATACGGCAGCACTTGACCCTGCAACTGCAGAGAAAGTATTGGAACTGACGAAAAAAATTATTGCAGAAAATCATATTACCTGTCTTATGGTAACCCACAATATGCATCAGGCATTAGAGCTTGGCAACCGGATTCTGATGATGGATTCCGGAAATATTGTCCTTGATTTAAAGGATGAAGAGAAGAAGAAAATGACGGTAGACAGCCTTTTGGAGCAGTTCCGCATCCAGGCAGGAAAGCGTCTTGACAATGACAGAATTTTAATGTCAGCACAGTAAAAATAGAAATTGGTAAATTTTTTTAAGAAACAAGTGTCGGAAAATGTTGATTTTCTGACACTTTTCCTATATGATTAAATCTAGTGGTCTGGAATTCCACAAGTTGATGTAAACAAAGTATGGAGGTATAGTATGTATCCTATTATAAAAAAGGAAAAGCTGGCAGATAAGATTTATCTTATGGATGTCAAAGCAGAGCGTGTGGCAAAGTCTGCAAAGCCAGGACAATTTGTAATCGTGAAAATCGATGAAGAAGGTGAGCGTATACCACTTACCATCTGTGATTATGATGAGAAAGCCGGAACTGTAACAATTGTATTCCAGACAGTTGGAGCATCTACAGAGCGTATGGCATATTTAGAGGAAGGAGATACATTCCAGGATTTTGTTGGACCACTGGGCTGTCCATCCGACCTTATTGAAGAAGATATAGAAGAGTTAAAGAAAAAGAAAATTGTATTTATCGCCGGAGGTGTTGGAACCGCACCGGTTTACCCACAGGTAAAATGGTTACATGAGCATGGTGTAGACTGTGATGTTATCATGGGTTCTAAGACCAAGGATTTATTGATTCTGGTAGAAGAAATGCGTAAAGTTGCAACCAATCTTTATGTAACAACCGATGATGGTACTTATGGCTTCCATGGAATGGGAACCAACCAGTTACAGGAATTATGGGATAAAGGTGTTCGTTACGACCATTGTGTTGCCATCGGACCAATGATTATGATGAAATTTGTTTGTAAACTGACCAAGGAGCTTGGCATTCCAACCGTTGTATCCATGAACCCGATTATGGTAGATGGAACCGGAATGTGTGGAGCATGTCGTCTTATGGTTGGCGGCGAAGTAAAATTCGCATGCGTGGATGGACCGGAATTTGACGGACATCAGGTAGATTTCGACCAGGCAATGAAGAGACAGCTTCAGTATAAGACAGAAGAAGGCCGTGCAATGTTAAAATTGCAGGAAGGTGATACCCATCATGGCGGATGCGGTCAGTGCGGAGGTGACAAATAATGGAAGGATTAACAAGAGTACCTGTACGTGAACAGGAGCCAGAGGTACGTGCAGCAAACTTTGAAGAAGTTTGTCTTGGCTATAATGAAGAAGAAGCAGTAGCAGAAGCAAAACGCTGCTTAAACTGTAAAAATGCACAGTGTATGAAAGGATGTCCGGTTTCCATTAATATTCCGGCATTTATTGCACAGGTAAAAGAAGGCAACTTCGAAGAAGCTTATCATATTATCAGTGAATCATCTGCACTTCCTGCTGTATGTGGCCGTGTATGCCCACAGGAGAGTCAGTGTGAAGGAAAATGTATCCGTGGTATCAAAGGTGAGCCGGTTGCAATTGGTAAATTAGAGCGTTTCGTAGCTGACTGGGCAAGAGAGCATGGAATCAAGCCTAAGAAAGCAGAAAAATTAAATGGACATAAAGTAGCAGTTATCGGTTCCGGTCCAGCAGGTCTTACCTGTGCCGGTGACTTAGCAAAGCTTGGCTATGATGTTACTATTTTTGAAGCATTACATGAAGCCGGCGGAGTATTAATTTACGGTATTCCGGAATTCCGTCTTCCAAAGTCAAAAGTAGTTGCCGCAGAAGTAGAAAATGTAAAAGCTTTAGGTGTTAAGATTGAGACCAACGTTGTCATTGGTAAAGCAGTTACCATTGATGAATTAATGGAAAAAGAAGGATTCGAAGCTGTATTTATCGGTTCCGGTGCAGGACTTCCAAGATTTATGGGAATCCCTGGCGAGCAGGCAATGGGAGTATTCTCTGCAAACGAATTCTTAACCAGAAATAACCTGATGAAAGCATTCCGTGATGACTATGATACACCAATCAAAGCCGGCAAAAAAGTTGTTGTAGTTGGTGGTGGTAACGTTGCAATGGATGCAGCCCGTACCGCAAAACGTCTCGGCGCAGAGGTACATATCGTATACCGTCGTGGCGAGGAAGAGCTTCCAGCAAGAAAAGAAGAAGTACATCATGCAAAAGAAGAAGGCATTATCTTTGACCTTCTGCAGAATCCTACTGAAATCTTAGTAGACGAAGACGGCTGGGTAAAAGGCTGCCGTGTCATTAAGATGGAATTAGGTGAGCCGGACGCATCTGGAAGAAGAAGCCCGGTAGAGATTCCAGGTTCTGAATACGAAATCGAGGCAGATACCGTAATCATGTCTCTTGGTACCTCTCCAAACCCATTGATTTCATCCACTACCAAGGGTCTGGACATCAACCGCAGAAAATGTATCATCGCAGAAGAAGAGACCGGAGCAACCTCCAAAGATGGCGTATACGCCGGTGGAGATGCAGTAACCGGAGCAGCAACTGTTATCCTTGCTATGGGTGCAGGAAAAAATGCAGCAAAGGGAATTGATGAATTCTTACGCAATAAATAAAGAATAAAGCATAATAATATATGCTTAAGGGACGCAGGATTTTTCTACGTCCCTTTTTTGAGTTACTAGGCATCCGAAAGAAGCTGCCGGTGGCAAAAAGGTAAAAGAGAGCAAAAACAGTTTTATTTTTAATTGCAAGAATAGGTATTGTGTAC
>ERZ1026850.724-NODE-724-length-19474-cov-4.502446_pt1 | contig 19474 bp, 14 predicted proteins | sample MGYA00380155_ERZ1026850 | MGnify/ENA primary metagenome ERZ1026850 (study PRJEB33269, sample SAMEA4719791) | human gut metagenome | biome: human-associated habitat; feature: organic feature; material: feces | place: Cameroon | collected 2013-10 ... | reverse complement strand
CGCTGGCTTGCAGGCCAACGTGCGCATGACACGCGAGCTGAGCCTCACCGTGGAGCCGAGGGTCGACTTCTACGGCGACAACTACGCCCAGCACACCACATCGTTCCGCAAGAAGATGGATGTGGTGCCTTCGGTGTTGGCCGGTCTGACCTACACCTACCAAGGACGCAACCTGACGGCGAAGCCCACCGACACATGGCACTCGCTGGGATGGCACGACCACACATTTGTAGAGGGAGCCATTGGCGCCAATGTCGTGGTGGCTCGCAAGCCGTTAACCAACATGAGCACCTACCTCATGCCGCAAGCCTACATAGGCGTGGGCAAATGGTACTCGCCCGTGAGTGGTGCCCGTTTGTGGGCGCAGGTGGCCAAGACGCAATGGAGCGATAACGACGACCGCTACACCCATCTCACCGTGGGCGCCGACTACCTGCTCAACCTCACCAATGCTTTCTATGGCTATCGCCGCAACCGCGCCTTCGACTTCACGGCCGCCATGGGTGTGAACCTTTCGAAGCGCGAGAAGCGCGACATGCCTTACGTGGGTGTCGACGCCGCGCTGCGTGGCACATGGCATGTGTCGCGACTGGTGGCGCTGTTCGTAGAGCCGCGCCTCATGGCCTACTCGAGCAGTTATATGCCCACCTCGCTGAGCACCACAGGTGTCGACCTGCTGGCAAACGTCAACGTGGGCATGCAGTTTAACATGGATGGTTACGAGCGTAGCTTGGCCCAGCGCCAAGTGCGCGACAATGGCGATTGGAAACGCAGCTCATTCACGGTGGCCGCAGGTATGACCAACCGTGTGGGCCAACTGAAGACGTGGAAGAAATACTCGCCCATCGCACGACTGGGCTACACCCAGTGGTTCTCGCCCTATATGGCATGGCGCGGCAACCTGCAAGGCATGGTGAGCCGCAAGGAGGGCAAGAGCCGTTACGCTCAGGCGCTGGCCGGCGCCGACCTCATGCTCGACCTCACCGCATACACCTACGGCTACGACGCCTCGCGCCCGCTGGCAGTGAGAGCGTTGGTGGGTGCCAACGTGGGCGCCGACTATGGCAACCACTACTACTCGTTTGCTCCCGATGTGCACGTGGGCGGACAGTTGGCCATGCGCCTCACCGACCACATCAGCTTGGTGGCCGAGCCACAGGTGGCCTACAACCTCTCGGCCCGATTCAGCAACAAGCGCCGCCAACGCATCATGCCACAACTGATGGTGGGCCTCGACTACAGCTTGCAGCGCAGCCATCGGAACGCAGACCTCGACGAGGCTCCAGAGCATCCCAACGTGGTGTCGGTGAGCTTGGGAACAGGGGTCAACTCAGATAATTTCGGTGAGCGCAGAGGACTGGGTCAGCGCCTGTCGTTTGTGGCCGACATGAGCTATGGCCGTTGGCTCGATGGAGTGAATGGTGTGTATGCCGGACTGAGCAACTCGGTGATCCAACGCAACGGTAAGGGCAACGAGAGCATTACCTCAATCCACGCCGGCTACATGATGAACATCAAGAGCGCCGTGACGGGCGAGAGCACCGCCGACCATACGTTCCAACTGACGGGTATAGCAGCCGCATCGCTCAACATCGCCTCATGGAAGAACCACGACACGAAGGTGGCGCCCGGACTGATGGGTGCCGTGCAGGCGGGTGTGATGGTGGCGCCCAACGTGGAGCTTTACCTGGAGCCGTCGGCCACGATGTTTGCCAAGAAGATTGCGCTCACGCCTAAGAACCACCCTGTGGAGGGAGAGCTCAAGCTCAGCTTGGGAACGAAGGTCAACTTCTAAGGAACCCGCATAACACAACGATGCCACGAACCTCCGTGGGCGATGAAGCACCTTCATGCTTCTTCCCGGAGATTCGTGGCATTGTTGTATGTTGGGGTTAGCGCGGTGTAACCCCACGAAGGCTTAGAAAGCAAACTGCTCGAGTTTCAAGCCGCTCTTGGTGAGCGCTTCAATTTGGGGCACAAGGGTGGTGAAATGCTTAGAGGCCATGTGGGCTTTCAGCACCTCCTCGTCCTTCCATGTCTCGCAAATCATCATCACGCCCTTGCGTGTGCCGCTCACAAAATAGTCGTAAGCCACATTGCCCTCGTCGTTGAGCGATTTCTCAACCAGCTCCTTGCACAAAGCGCAGATCTCGACGGACTTGGCTTCTTCCTTCACTTCGAAAAACACATTTAATCTAATCATATCCGTAATGTTAAGGGTTAATAACGACCGCAAAGGTACGGATTTGAGACGAAACATCACCCTATTTAGTTAAATAATCGCCGTTTGCTTGCAACCGAAGGAAAAACTTATTATTTTTGTAAGCATATTAACATCTACCATGCACCTATGAATACAAAAACCTTACGTTCGTTCCGCGCATCTTGGCACTCATTTGCCAAACGCATCACCACGCCATCCAGCCAGCGAGCAATCGGTCAGGCCTTGCTTGTCGCAATCCTTCTGGCCGTCGGCACCTTGGGCGCTCACGCCCAAACCGACAATCCACGAGGCGTTTACAAGTTGACCAAGATAATCGACAATACGGGAACCATGCTTCTCGCCCCTTTCGATCAATACAAGATTTGCACCGAAGAGATAACGCTGATGGTAAACATTCGTAACCAAATGTTCAAAATTGGCGATAACGACCACTTTGTATTCAACTACACAGGCGAAGATCCCGACCCCGCCAATCCCACAGCCTCTCGCATCTACGATAGCGACGCCAATCATTTCACCTTGAAATGGTGGAGCACCCTTCCAACGCTCTTATTCCCCAAAGACGATTGGTGCACAGAGTATTACGAGGCCAACAAATATTCAGACAAGGGAAAAATGCTCTTTGATGCCATCATGAAACCTGCGGAAAAGGTGGGTAAGGGCCGAACGCTTTACGGCCATTGGCACACCGTGGGCATATACGATGAGATGGTCGACGTGAAGAAAGCGCTGGAAGTGATGAAAAAGAAAGGCGAGACGCCTGCCTACAACGGCCGAGACATCGTTGTGGTCAAGCCCAATCATGCGGTGTTTACGATGGGAGTTATCGTCGACATCGCGTCCGACGGAATAAATTACATAGAGCTGAAACCTTCGGGGGAACGTCTGAATGTCAATTGGTTGGACGACAATCAGTTTGTGGTTGCCGTCAAACGAGACCATTGTATCGATTACCAACTGTGGCAACGCATCACTGATGATGTGCCACCCGTCACGCGCATCATAGAAAACCAAGTCAAAAGCCGCAACCCCATGAACATCGGGCGATAACAAACAGCGGACCCCAACCCATTCACAAAACACAACACCATGTTAGAACACATAGCCGACTTTACCGCATGGCCCATCCTCACGGGCATCTTCATTGGTTACATTGCCAACCGCATCATGAGTGGCGAAGGCAAGGGCTGTTGCATGAACCTATTCGTCGGCGTAGTGGGAAGCTACGCCGGAACGTTCATCAGTCACCTGCTCAACATCGAACTCTTTGGCAAGGGATTCCTCACCAACTTTGTATTCTGCCTGTTGGGCGCCGTGGTGGTGCTATGGATTTGGAGGAAACTGTTTGGGTAGGCCGAGCCGATAACGCATCAATCATTTGCGCCTGCGTGGCCCATCACCGAAGCCACGGCAAGTTGCCGTTCTGCCTAAGGAACATCAGCCAAACCATAAGAGACTGACCTTGCAAACGTAAGGTCGCAATAGCAAATAACCCAAGATCCACGCTGCGTTGCCACATAGCAACGCAAAATGGTCTTGGGTTATTTGAGATTAGGCCATCGCCTCCCCAGAACGGAAGCCTGGGGAGGGTGATGGCTTATTTCACTTCACGAATGAGCTCATCGATGCTGACCAGCTTTTGCTCACCGGTCTTCATATTCTTCAGCGTCAACTTGCCTGCCGCCATCTCGTTCTCTCCAGCCAAGGCAACGAAAGCAATGCCCTTGGCGTTGGCATAACTCATCTGCTTCTTCATCTTGGCCTTGTCGGGATACATCTCGGTGCGGATGCCAGCCTGGCGAGCCTTGGTTACCAAGGGCAAGCAATAAGCCGTTTCGCACTCACCGAAATTGATGAACAAGAGCTCCGTGGTGGTTACCGCCTCCTTCGGATAGAGGTCGAGCGTGTTGAGCACATCGTAGATGCGGTCGGCGCCAAACGAAATTCCCACACCCGAGAGACCCGGCATACCGAAGATTCCCGTTAGGTTGTCGTAGCGACCACCACCCGTGATGGAACCCATCGGCGTATCGAGCGCCTTCACCTCGAAGATGGCTCCCGTGTAATAGTTCAGGCCACGCGCCAGCGTGAGGTCGAGCTGCATCTCGTTCTTCAGGTCGCAGGTCTTGAGGCAGTCGAGGATGAAACGGGTCTCCTCTACACCCTTCACACCCACCTCCGACGATTGCAACACATCGGCAATGACGTTGAGCTTCTCATCGTTGGTGCCCGAGAGCGAGATGATGGGCTGCAACTTCTCGATGGCCTCCTCGCTCAATCCGTTGTTGCGAAGCTCCTCGTTCACGTTGTCGAGTCCAATCTTGTCGAGCTTGTCGATGGCCACGGTGATGTCCACAATCTTGTCCGCCTCGCCAATCACCTCGGCAATGCCGGTGAGAATCTTACGGTTATTGATCTTGATCTGCACACGGATGCCCAAGCGTTGGAACACGGTGTCGATGATCTGCATCAGCTCCACCTCGTTGAGGAGCGAGTCGGACCCCACCACATCAGCGTCACACTGGTAGAACTCGCGGTAGCGGCCCTTCTGCGGACGGTCGGCACGCCACACGGGTTGGATCTGATAGCGCTTGAAAGGCAGTTGCAACTCGTCGCGGTGCATCACCACGTAGCGAGCGAACGGCACCGTGAGGTCGTAACGCAAGCCCTTCTCGCAGAGGCACGAAGCCAGTCGCAGGCAGTTGCGCTCGGCGAGCTCTTCGTCCGACACCTTGCTTAGGTAATCGCCCGAGTTGAGCACCTTGAAGAGCAACTTATCGCCCTCCTCGCCATATTTTCCCATCAGCGTCTTGAGAGTCTCCATCGCGGGTGTCTCAATCTGCTGGAAACCATACAAGGCGTAAACCTCCTTGATGGTGTTGAAGATATAATTGCGTTTGGCCATCTCCTCCGGGCCGAAGTCGCGTGTGCCCTTTGGGATGGACGGTTTCTGATTTCCCATAAAAAACAATCTTTATTTTCTTACAATCGTCTGTTCGCGATCCGGACCGATAGAGATGATACGGATAGGCGTCTCGAGATACTCCTCAAGGAAAGCCACATAATCCTTGAACGGCTGTGGGAACTGGTCCTCGCTGGTGAAATGGGGCATATCGGTCTTCCAACCCGGGAACTCCTTATAAATAGGTGTCACGTCATTGATCTCATAGGGGAAGTCGCTCGTCTCGGTTCCATCGGCCAAGCGATAAGCCACACAAGCCTTGACGGTCTCGAAGGTGTCGAGCACATCGCTCTTCATCATGATGAGCTCGGTAACGCCATTGACCATAACGCTATACTTGAGCTGCACAAGGTCGACCCATCCGCAACGACGCTCACGACCGGTAACGGCACCATATTCATGTCCGAGGTCACGAATCTTAGTACCCGTCTCATCGAAGAGCTCCGTGGGGAACGGTCCAGCGCCCACGCGTGTGCAGTAGGCCTTCATGATGCCAAACACGTTGCCAATCTTGCCCGGGCCAACGCCCAGACCGGTGCAAGCTCCGGCGCAGATGGTGTTGCTTGATGTAACGAAGGGATAGCTACCGAAGTCAACATCGAGCATGGTGCCCTGTGCACCCTCGCAGAGGATCGACTTGCCTTCGCGAAGCAGCTTGTTGACCTCAATCTCACTGTCGACGATATGGAATCCGCGCAGATACTCCACGCCTTCCATCCATTTCTTCTCCGTCTCCTCCAGTCCGTCGAAGTCGGTCCAGCCCAGCTCTTTCAGGCGGGTCATGTGGAGCGCCTTATGCTTGGCATACTTCTCCTCGAAATTGTCGAGAATGTCGCCCACACGCAGACCGGTGCGGCTTACCTTGTCGGTATAGGTCGGGCCAATGCCCTTGCCCGTCGTTCCAACCTTGTTCTTGCCCTTCGTGGCCTCGATGGCACGGTCGAGAAGGCGGTGGGTAGGCATAATGAGGTGAGCCTTCTTAGAGATGTGCAAACGGCTCTGCAACTCGTGGCCGCTCTTCTCCAAGCTACGCGCCTCATCCATAAACAAGTCGGGAGCCAACACCACGCCATTACCGATGATGTTGACTTTACCTCCTTGGAAAATGCCAGAGGGTATGCTGCGAAGCACATACTTCTGTCCCTCGAACTCCAGGGTGTGTCCAGCGTTTGGTCCGCCTTGGAAGCGCGCCACAACATCATAATGCGGGGTAAGCACGTCTACGACCTTACCCTTGCCCTCATCGCCCCACTGAAGACCCAGCAGAACGTCAACTTTTCCTGTATTCATAAGCCTGAAAAATTTATTTTATGTCTGTATATTTCTTTGGTTACACTCTTAATACACACGTGGCCCGAAGATGGCCGTTCCCACGCGCACCATGGTGGATCGACATTCCACGGCGATCTGATAGTCGTGGCTCATGCCCCACGAACGCTCGCAGAACCGGTCGTCGTCGGCGAAGTAATCGCGCTTCACCTCGTCGAAGAAGTTGGCGGCCTCCATCATCTCCTTCCTGATCTGGCTCTCATCGTCCACATTGCTTGCCATCATCATCAGGCCGCTGATGTGCACATGGTTAAGCTCGCGCCATTGGCCTTCCTTCAGCATCTCGCGGCAGGCGTCGGGCGTAAAGCCATACTTCGTCTCCTCCTTGGCGATATGCAATTCGAGCAGCACGTTGATAACGCGATCGTGCTTGGCGGCCTGCTTGTTGATCTCCTTCAGGAGCTTGAAGCTATCCACCGCATCGATCATGCTGATGTAGGGCGCAATGTATTTCACCTTATTGGTCTGCAGATGACCGATGAAATGCCACTCAATGTCGTTGGGCAGCTCGGCCACCTTCTTGCTGAGCTCTTGCTCATGGCTCTCGCCAAAAATGCGTTGGCCAACGGCGTAGGCCGCCTCAAGATACTCCTTGGGGTGATACTTGCTGATGGCCACAAGGCTGACACCTTCGGGCAGGTTGCCAACCACTTGCTGTAAGTTTTTAGCAACATCCACGTTCATCACTCTGCCTCCTTACCGGTTTCCGCCTGTTCGTACTCGGGTTTGTCGTCGACCTCGTTCTGCTTCTTGGTCTTGGCGCCATGCTCAAACACATCCATGATCTGTGTCTCGGCAATCGAAACGATGTCGTAGTCGATCATGGTGCCGCCCATCACCTCGTCGATATACTTCACGGCCATGGGCAAATTGCCGGCCTGCACGAGGTAGTTGACGTTAGAGCGCTTCTCCTTCTCGGTCTTCTCGTCGAGGGTGATAAATTGCAGCTTGGCCTTGTACCACTTGTCGTCGTTGGCCTTGTCGCTGAAGAATATCTCGTGATAAGGGGCAGGCTTGATATTGGTAATCTTATAGTCGCCGCTGATATATACGCTCATCTCCTCGATAACCTCATTCTCGGCCTCGGTGAAACTCAGCGCGTCGACCACATATTGCTCGGTGACGGGCTTCTGCGAGCCGTCCTCAACAGTCTTGTCGTAACGAATCTTGGTTTCAAACCAATCGGATGTTCTTGATCTCATGATACTGGATAATATTTATTCGTTGTGTACTTTCTTATGAATTGTTGCTTGGGGGGAGCGCTTGCGCGCCCATCGCAGCTCCTGGCGCCTGCTCCTGGCGCCCCACACCTCGTATGAGGTTGTCGAGCGTGCGGTAGGTGTAGGCGGCGCGGTCGTGGATGGTGAGGTCGCTCTTCAGGCGGGTGCGCAGGTCAACAAGCTTCGACATGGCGCTTTGGTAATTGTCGGCCGTGATGCGCTCGCTCATCTTTTGAGCCACAGCGGCGTCGAACCCGAAATAGCGCATGAGCGTTCCGGCAAACACCTGCCGTTGCTGAAGCGTGAGGTGCTGCAGGTTCTCGTTAAACTTGTTGTTGGGCTGATAGATGTGGAACACGAGCTCATCGGGCTCGCCACCGCGCTGACCTTGGTTGTAAACCTTCTCATAGTCGAAGTAACAATCGCAAAAGCCGTTCTTCGCCATGGTTTGCAACTCTTCCCTGGCGGGCTCCAACACGCGGCGGGTGAAATCGCTAAACTTCTTGTAGTTCGACTCCAGGCGCAGCATCTTGCGAAACTCCAAGGTGTTGATCTTGCGGTAACCCTTGTCCTTCCAACTCTCAATAAACATGTAGATGCGCTGCGAATAGCGGTTGTGGCAGGCAAACACTATCTGCTTGCCAAGGTAATGGTAGCCAAACTCGAGGCCCACCAGGCGCTCGGCCACCGTGCGGTCGATCTTCAGGAGCGCGTATTTCTCGTAGATGCGCGGGTCCTCGGGAATATACACGTCGCACAGGTTGGTCACCTTCAGGTAGTTGCGACCATCGGCCGTCTTGTAGGGTATCTCCACGGGAATGGTGGCCAACATCTTCAAACTCTGGCGCAACTGGGGATAATGGTTGGGGTCTACGGCCAGCGACTTAAACAAGGTCTTGATCTCCAACCGCCCGTCGTTGTCGAGCTCGGCATCGGAGAAAATCATAGGCTCGGTGCGCTGCTTGTTGAGCAACTTCCTTAGCTTCGTCTGCATAAACTCCACAATGGCCACCAAGATGCGAATCTGGATAAGCGAGTAGTCGTGGCGCATCATCGTTACGGCAAGGGGCTGCACCAGCCATGTCTCATCCTCAAGGGGGATGAGATCCGACGAGATGTTGCGCTTAATGTCTCTCTTCTTACCTTTGCCAAAGCCCTTGCGCGTCCGCGTGGCTTTGGTTTTCTTGGTTTTTCCTGTTGTGGTGATGGCCTTTTCGTCTGTCATGCGTAATAATTTTGCAGCCTTTCCTAAGAAATGCCCACAAATTTAAGACTATTTTGCGACACTACCAAGCAATTACGATAAATTAAACCATTATTCCAACCCATTCGCAACAAAAAAAACAGTAGGCCGACCGAAAACGCCCACTCGACACCCTATCGCCCTTTCGGCACGAAACAGCCCACAAGATGGCACTATGACCCTGAGCCCCACAACCGCCACCCGTCGTGTCCTCCATAATATAGAAGCCACCCAAGTGGGAACCCCACTCCAAGCGCTCTCTCGGTCCGTCGGCAGGCTCAAAATGTAAGGGTTTGCACGAAGGATGCAATCTTTTTACGGTCAATCGTTGCTATTGTAAGAAAGATTCGCTATTTTTGCGAACACAATAGCAGCGACAAAACAAAACCCCATCCCTATGAACCACAAACAGCTCATCTTATCATTTCTCCTAATGACATGCAGCCTCCTCACGGCATCGGCCAACGACGGGGTCTACTTCACCAGCGGCAACTTCTTGGTGCCCACCCAAGAGACCGACATATCGGTCGACCGAGAAATCCTCACCATCACCATCGGTAACGACGGGTTCGCGCGTGTCGACGTCTATTATGAGTTTATGAACCACGGCGCATCCAAAACCGTGACCATGGCCTTCGAGGCCAACGCACCTTACAACGCCGACGCGCCCAAGAACCTTCGAGGCCCCCATCCTTACATCAACCATTTCACCGCCAACATGAACGGCCAACCGCTCAGCTACGACAACGCCTTGGTGCCCTTGCGCTACACCGACGGTAAGGCCAACGCCGATTTCACGCCGCTCGACCTTACACAATGGAAGAACGACAAGGAGGCGCCCCCATTGGTCGACCTGCCTAACAACCTGTTATATAACGCCAAACTCGATAGCATCGTACCTTTCGCCTACGCCTATTTCTTCAAGGCTACGTTCCAACCGGGCCGCAACATCGTGCGCCACACCTACCGCTACCGCATGAGCTACAACGTGGCACAGCGGTTCACCATCCCTTATTGGCTCACGCCAGCCACACGATGGGCCAACCACCAGATCGACCATTTCACGCTGCGCATCACCGCCGACGAGCCCACCAGCTTCTGCCTGGCCGACTCGCTATTCCGCGACGCGCCGTTCACCACCAATCGCCACAACGACATCTACCACCTCTCGAACGATCTGAACCCAAGCATGATCTTCGCAAGGATCGGTGCAGGCGACACCCTTACGTGGCAAGCCACCCATTTCCGGCCCACCGCCGACATGTGCATCGAGGCGCCCACATGGGAACGCGCCACCATCGCCACCATCGGCCAAACCTCGGCCAAGGTGGTGGTGGACCGACAAGGGCAAGTGAGCAGATACATCGCCAACTGTGGCGACAATTATTTCATTGATGTGCAAGACTATGGATTGGTAAAGAAAAGCGAGAGCCATATCGAAGAGTATGCCGCCGAAAAAGGCCAAGGCTACCTCGTCATCAACGACGCCATGGCCCACCGCGTCAACGTTCGCCAAAGGCCCACCACCAAGAGTGCCATCGTGGGCCAAATAAGCTACCACGCCAACGAGTTGCCCGACGTGTTCCCGTGCCTCGGACTGGTGGAGGGCCAAGGAAGAAGCAACGCATGGCAATGGTTTAAGCTGAGGATAGGCAACACCACCGGATACGTCCGCCAAGACCTCATGGTCTGGGATCCCATCGATTCCTATTGAGCTCGATTTTCTCGTCTGTTTTGCTTTTTATTTGCGAATGTGGGGAGGTTCTTGAGTCTCTGAAAAACCACTAAGGTGAGAAATGGCATGAAGTTCATGATGAAGTTCATGATAATCATCCTGACGGTGATACAATACATAAAATAGCTGCAAGCCGATCGTCCGATGTTGGAAGAAAGAGCTTGCAGCCTCTTGGACTGAAAACAATCAGTTGACCTAAAAAAGTCACTAATTCCTACTGAGAGTTGTCGCAATGCCTGACATACGATCTTCTTTCACAAGAAAACAATGCGTATCTCACAGAAATTGACATTACCTGTAACTGAATCTAACTACCTAATAACCTAATATTCTATCTAACCTATAAACCTATGATCTCGTTGGTGCGGAGCCAAGCTCCGAAAGCTTCCCGCTGGATTGTTATTTCGCAAGCGGTGTGTTGCGTTGTTTTCTGGTGCAAAATTATGCATAATCTAACATACGTGCAAGCACAAAACGTTCATTACCAACAACGTTTCGTTCCATGAAACAATTGTTGCCCATTATGAACGATTTCTTTATGCCATGCGAGAAATCGGACCATGAGAGGGAACGATTTATCCTCCCCAAGCATCACAATGACCTAAGGCTGAGACCTCGCACAAGTGCCGGCCCTCTTAATGTTGCTCGCAAAGCTTCATCCACCAGCAATAATGCCATTGGGATGGGCTACCCTTGCGTTTTTTCGTCCGTTTGGGCGTTTTATTTGCAAATACCGAGGATCATTTGCAAGAAAACCATTACTTTTGTAGGTACACCACCAATGGTTGGAAGCCCCGGAGGAATCAGCCGCCCTTGCCCTCAGCGAGAAATACGCCGTAAGCTACAAGCAGATCAACAACGACATGGCTGAGGCTAACGGCGAATTGACTGAGTTGGTGGAACAGCTCACGGGCGATGAATTTGCCATCAAGGGACTGAAGGAGTTGGTTAAGGAGTAAAATGAAACTAAATGACACAAGAAGAATTAAAAGATATTGCCCGTTGTGGTGAAACCACCACAATCCAGTTTAAAGAGCAGTTTACAGGGCAGAAAGAAATCGCCAAGGAGATGATAGCATTTGCAAACACCCTTGGCGGACAGATATTCTTTGGCATTAAAGATAATACAGGCGAACTGGTAGGCTTGTCTTACGATGAAATACAAGCCATCAGCCGTGAACTGGGAAATGCAGCCAACGAACATGTACGCCCTACCATTTACATCACCACCGATGTGGTACGCGCCGATGACAAGCATTTTCTGGTATGCGCTGTGGCACAAGGAAAGAACAAGCCCTATAAAAATCTGAATGGAGAAATATGGGTAAAACAAGGAGCTGATAAAAGACGTATAACGGAGAACTCTGAGATATTGGCTCTATTTCAAGACTCAGGCAGCTATCAGGCAGATGCAGCAGGGATGCAGGAAACAAGCTTCAATGACCTCGACCGCTATGCTCTGAATGATTATCTGAAGAAAGTTTATGCCCTGGATCTTGAAAAGCTATCAGACAATGCAGAGCAGATGCTAAAGAATATTCACGTGCTCAATCATAATGGAATCCCAACGCTTGCAGGCTATCTCTTTTTCGGTAAACATCCAGAATACTACTGCCCTACATTTATGGTGAAAGCCGTATCATTCTTTGGCAATGAACTTGCCGGAACACAATATCGTGACACAAAGGAGATTGTAGGCAACATGCCACAAATATATGAAAAGAGCATGTCGTTTCTGAAGTCGAATTTGCATAATATACAAGAAAAGGGAGCTTCGTTCAACTCGCTCGGCAAACTTGAAATCGCAGAAGAAGTATTGGAGGAAGTATTGCAGAACGCACTGGTACATAGAGACCTGCTCCGTTCTGCACCCATAAGAATATTTATTTTCGACAACAGAGTTGAGATTATCAGCCCTGGTGCATTAGCTGGCGGACTGACCGAAGATGATATTCGTAATGGCAAAACTTATCAGCGTAATCCATATATGGCAACCTTTGCTACCAATGCCTTACATTATAGAGGTATAGGTTCGGGTATCGTGCGTATATTGGCTGAGTATCCTGAAATCGAAATAATCAATGACGTTAATGGAAAAGAGTTTAAGGTAATAGTCTGGAGAAAAGAAAATCAGATAAGTACCCAGAAAACTGACAACAGCACCCAGATGAGTACCCTGAAAACTGATAACAGTACCCAGATGAGTACCCAGAAAACAAGTGGCAGTACCCAGGAGCAGATTCTTAATATTCTGAGAGAATATCCTCAAACCAGTAGAAAAGAGTTGGCAAAAATTATTGGCATTACCGAAGATGGAATAAAAAAGCAATTGGCCAACCTCAAGAAAGCAGGAATGATAGAGCGAATAGGTGCAGACAATGGCGGTCATTGGGAGGTTAAGACTAAAGAGAAATAAACATGTAAATAACAGCAACCAAGGCATACCTACCCCAAAGAATCAGATTTCATTAATGAACAGATAAAACATGAATTCGAGCTACAATAAGATGCAGAAGGTTTCTATCCGTTTCTTCAACGACCGCGAAGTGCGTGCTGTATGGGACGAGATGCTATCCAAATGGGGGTAAGAAGAGATGCATGAGCTGAAGCTGAAGCCCCACGATTGCGCGTTGAACCCCAATCGGTCGTCATTAAACCGAAATAGGGAAAAAGTGGGGTGTCATAGTTTCTTTTCAAACCTAATGACCAATGGGTTTGAAAAGAACCTACATTCATCCCCCATATTTAACATTTCTACGCCAACACTCACCCATAAGGTCGCAAATACGCAATTCTCAGCACGTTTGCGCAAGTTGCTTATATTCAACACGTTATATTTATAGCTCATCATTCCCCACCCCTCGTCTTACACAAGCCATTGCGAAAGATGGCCTTTCGCAACGCGATACATGCCTAACCGTGGCTCGATAGCTTACCTTTCGCAACACGATAGCTTAGCTTTCGCAAGACGAAAGATGCCTAACCGCAAATCGGCAAGTCAAAAACCGCAGGACGAAGGCTCTTTTGCGGCACAAAAAACGCTCTTCTCGCCGCTTTAGCTTTCTATTTCATCGGAAAAACAAGTAGCTGTTTTCTACCAAAAATCAAGACAACCCCTTTGAGCCTTCCTTCCGCGTCGGGCGGAAAAGAAGGATGGAAAAGCAAAAACTATTGTTTTTTGTACAATAATCATAGTTGCCGAACGCATAATTTAACTATCTTTGCAACCAAAACCAATCCTAAGAACAAACTGATATGAAGAAAAAGCTATGGCTGCTGGCCATGATGGCTATGAGCCTCCCAGGCTTCGCCCAACTGCAAAACCCCACGTCGTGGACGGCCGACAATGGCAACGGCACCTACACCAACCCCTTGTTTTACGATGAGTTTTCGGACCCCGACATCCTGCGCGTGGGCGACGACTATTACTTGGCGGGAACCACCATGCACTCGGTGCCCGGACTGGTCATTCTGCACTCGCGCGACTTGGTGAACTGGGAGAACGTGTCTTATTGCTTCGACCGCTTCGACTTCGACGACGACGCCTTCTCGCTGAAGAACCACAAGGAGGTGTACGGACAGGGCATCTGGGCGCCCGCCATACGCTACGCCAACGGCCAGTTTTACATCTTCTCGAACGTGAACGGCAAGGGTCTGCAATGCTACACCTCGAAAGACATACACGGTCCCTGGAAGCACCACAACATGAAGGGCCGCATCTACGACCTCTCGGTGCTCTTCGACGACGATGGTAAGATTTACGCCATCCACGGCTACGGCGAGGTGCATTGCACGGAGCTCCTGCCCGACATGAGCGGACCGAAGGAGGAGACCGACCGTGTGATCATCCCCAAAGGCAGCGCCGTGGGCGAGGGCCACCACATGTATAAGATCAACGGCATGTATTATCTCATCTCGACCGACTACCAGCCCAACGGACGCACGCTCTGCTCGCGCTCGAAGAGCATCTGGGGTCCTTACGAAACCTGCGTCATCACGGCCGACGAGACGTTTGGCTACCACCCCGTGGGACTCACCCAGGTGAAGGGCCGCATTGTGCCCGACGGCTCCCATTTTGGCATAGGCCACGAGGACGAGAACGCCACGGCCTGCACCAACATTCACCAAGGAGGCATCGTGCAGACACAGAACGGCGACTGGTATGCCCTGCTCATGATGGATTTCCACTCCATCGGCCGAACGGTAACGCTCGCACCCATCACCTGGAAGGACGGATGGCCCATGCTCGGACTGGAGGGAAACCTGGGCCGTGCGCCGCGCACATGGACCAAACCCCATATACCCGGAGCTGAGAACATTGCTCCCCACGCACCCTACAACCGCAACGAGACCTTCGACGGCAAGCAGCTCGGACGGGTGTGGCAATGGAACCACAACCCCGACGACCGCATGTGGAGCCTGCGCAAGGGGCGCCTGCGCCTCAACACCCTACCCGCCGAGCAGCTCATGTGGGCGCGCAACACGCTCACCCAGCGCGTCATAGGACCGAAGAGCACGGCCACGGTGCAGCTCTTCACCAAGGGCATGAAGGATGGCGACGTGGCCGGACTGGGTAACATCAACGTGCCCTGTTCGTGGACGGGCATCGTGAAGGACGGCAACAAGCTCACGCTGAGGTGCTTCGAGCAGTTGACCAACGACACCATCGACACGCCCATCACCCTCAAGGACGGGAAGATATGGCTCCAACTGGTGGGCGACTACGACAACAACACGGCCCACTACGCCTACTCCACCGACGGCAAGGAGTTTCGGCAGGTAGGCCCCGAGATGAAGCTCTCCTACCAGCTCATCACCTTCCAAGGCTCGCGCGCCGCGCTCTTTGCCTTCAACCACAAGGGCACGAAGGGCGGCTACGCCGAGTTTGACCAGTTTACCGTGGATGAGCCGATGGCCGATCGCAGCACAAACATTCCCTACAACAAGACCTTCCGCATCGTGAACCTCGCCACTCGCCTGCCCATGAAAGCCCTGGGCCACGGCCTGATGCACGACACCCACGCCAACGACCACTCGGCACAGACGCGCTTCCGCATCATCGACCGAGGCGCCGGAAAGGTGGCCCTGCAATGCGAGGACGGCCGATACGTATGGGTGAGCGGCATGGGACTGCCGGGCGACGTGCGCCTCACCCACGACGCCGCCAAGGCCGAGGAGTTTATGTGGCAAGACTATCTGAACCACGAGTTTATGCTGATGTCGACCCGCACGCACACCTACGTGGGCAAGAGTCCCACCACGGGCAGTTCCTACTCGATGGACTACAAGGGAGCCGACCCCGCTCGCAAGAACGGTGCGGTCTTCGTGTGGGAAGAGGAGAAATAGCCCTCGGCGCTAAGCAACAGCGAGCGTTGGCCTTTCAGAACCGTCGCAGCATCCCTAATATAATAAGGAGAACACCGACAAGGATTCCACTTCATCAAAAATATAGTAAGCATGAAAAAGATTATTTGCATCGCCCTAACAGCGCTGCTCATGGGGCTGAAGGCCAATGCCCAAGAAAGCGTATTGAAGATTCCCTACGGCAAGGGCGAGGGCAAGAGCATCTTCGGCATCATCAGCAAGCCCACTACGGGCAAGAAGCACGGCATAGCCATCGTTAGCCACGGGTTCAACGGCTCACACCATTTCGGGCGCGACTACTTCAAGACGCTCAACGAGCTGGGCTACGCCGTCTACACTTTCGACTTCCCCAATGGCTCCGTCAACAGCCTCTCGGGCAACAACACCCTGGAGATGTCGGTCAGCAACGAGAAAGAGGCGCTGAAAGCCATCATACGGCATTTCCGCTCATGCCAGGACATCGACAAGAAGCGCATCGTTCTCATTGGTGAGAGTCAGGGCGGACTGGTATCGGCCTTGGCAGCCGCCGAGCGAAAGCGGCAAATCAGTAGTCTCATACTGATATATCCCGCCTTGTGCATACCCGACAACTGGAACCAACGCTACCCCACACCCAACGACATTCCCGACGTGTCGGAGATATGGGGAGTGAAACTGGGCAAGGCGTTCATGCTCGATTTGCGCCACATGGACGTTTACCACACCATCGGGAAGTATCGTGGACCGGTGCTCATCATCCACGGCACCGACGACCCCGTGGTACCGATCGACTATTCGAAGCGCGCAGCCCTTACCTACAGAAACGCGCAACTAAGAATCATCAACAAGGCGGGCCACGGCTTCAACCCACAGCAACGCATCATGGCAAACCAATATGTTCGCCAGTTCTTATCAAACCAATAAGCATATGGCGGCAACCACTCACAACGGAGCGGTTGCCGCCCTTTTGTTTTCGGCCCACATGCGCCCTTGGCGCCACACATCGCGTTTTAGGCGTCTTATTATTTGCGTATGTGGAAAAAATGTAGTAATTTTACGCCTTGAAAAAAGGGGCAAAACGCCGTAGAGCGCAAATAAACGCCCTTAAATCGAATTTCTCATAAATTATTCAATAGGAAATGGACGAAAATCAAACGATCGATCAGGATCGGATTATGAAAGTCAACATTGAGGAGGAAATGAAGTCGTCCTACATCGACTATTCGATGTCGGTCATTGTGGCTCGTGCCCTTCCCGATGTGCGCGACGGTTTCAAACCCGTTCACCGACGCATCCTCTATGGAATGCTTGGCTTGGGCAACACCAGCGACAAGCCCTACAAGAAGTGCGCCCGCGTGGTGGGTGACGTGCTGGGTAAGTACCACCCCCACGGCGACAGCTCGGTGTATGGCGCACTGGTAAGAATGGGCCAGGAATGGAACATGCGCTACAAGCTGGTCGACGGACAGGGTAACTTTGGTAGCGTGGACGGCGACTCTCCTGCCGCCATGCGTTACACCGAGTGCCGCCTCTCAAAAATGGGCGAACACATCATGGACGATATCGACAAGGACACGGTTGACATGGTGAACAACTTCGACGACACGTTGAAGGAGCCGGCCGTGATGCCTACCATGATTCCGAACCTCTTGGTCAACGGTGGCAACGGCATTGCTGTGGGTATGGCCACCAACATACCAACCCACAACCTGGGCGAGGTGATCGACGGATGCTGCGCTTACATCGACAACCCCGACATCGACATCGAGGGACTGATGAGCTACATCCCCGCGCCCGACTTCCCCACAGGCGCTTACATCTATGGCTTGGACGGCGTGCGCTCGGCCTACGAGACCGGACGCGGACGCATCATCATGCGCGCCAAGGCCGAGATTGAGAGCGACGACCATGGCGACCGCATCGTGGTGGACGAGATTCCCTATGGCGTGAACAAGCAGCAGCTCATCGAGTATATCGCCGAACTGGTGAAGGAGGGCAAGCTCGAGGGCGTGTCGAACGTCAACGACGAGACGGGCCGACAGGGCATGCGCATCGTGGTGGACGTGAAGCGCGACGCCAACGCCAAGGTGGTGCTCAACAAGCTGTTTAAGATGACGGCTTTGCAGAGTTCGTTCTCGGTCAACTGCATCGCACTTGTGCCCAACAAGAACGACCACTCGCTCTTACGCCCGAAGCTCCTGAACCTCAAGGAGTGCATAGGCTACTTCATCGACCACCGTCATGAGGTAACCATCCGCCGCACACAGTTTGACCTGAAGAAGGCCCATGAGCGCGCACACATCCTCAAAGGTCTCATCATCGCGTGCGACAACATCGACGAGGTGGTGCACATCATCCGAGCCAGCAAAACACCAGCGGAGGCTCAGGCCAACCTGGAGAAGCGTTTCAACCTTGACAACATCCAGTCGAAGGCCATCGTCGACATGCGTTTGTCGCAGCTCACGGGTCTCCGCATGGAGCAGTTGCACGCCGAGTATGAGGAACTGATGAAGCGCATCGAGTACTTGCAGCAGATTCTCGACGACCCCGAGTTGTGCAAGAAGGTGATGAAGGACGAGTTGCAGAACGTGAAGCAGCAGTACGGCGACGTGCGCCGTACGCAGATCATCCCCGACGAGCACGAGTTCAACGCCGAGGACTTCTACCCCAACGACCCCGTGGTGATCACCGTGAGCCACCTGGGTTACATCAAGCGCACACCGCTGAGCGACTTCCGCGAGCAGGCTCGTGGCGGCGTGGGAAGCAAGGGTGCACACACGCGCGACAAGGACTTCACCGAGTATATCTATCCCGCCACCATGCACCAAACCATGCTCTTCTTCACGAAGAAGGGTCGCTGCTATTGGCTCCACTGCTACGACATTCCCGAGGGCGAAAAGACCTCGAAGGGACGCGCCATACAGAACCTGCTCAACATCGACCCGGGCGACTCGGTGAACGCATTCCTGCGCTTGCGCGGACGTGGCCTGGAGAACGAGGAGTTCGTCAACAGCCACTACGTGGTGTTCGCCACCAAGAACGGTACGGTGAAGAAGACGTCGCTGAAGGAATACTCACGTCCGAGAACCAACGGTGTGATCGCCATCAACATCGCCGAGGGCGACGAGGTGGTTGACGTACGCCTGACCAACGGTCGCAACGAACTGATCCTGGCCGACCGCAACGGACGTGCCGTGAGATTCGACGAGGCCGACATTCGCACCATGGGCCGCACGGCTACCGGTGTGCGTGGCATGCGACTCGACGGAGGCGACGACGCCGTGGTGGGCATGATCGTGGTGAACGACGCCAGCAAGGAGTCGGTGATGGTGGTCAGCGAGGAGGGCTACGGTAAGCGCTCTGAGGTGGAGGACTACCGCAAGACAAGCCGTGGCGGAAAGGGTGTGAAGACCTTGGC
>ERZ1026850.722-NODE-722-length-19509-cov-6.211525_pt1 | contig 19509 bp, 27 predicted proteins | sample MGYA00380155_ERZ1026850 | MGnify/ENA primary metagenome ERZ1026850 (study PRJEB33269, sample SAMEA4719791) | human gut metagenome | biome: human-associated habitat; feature: organic feature; material: feces | place: Cameroon | collected 2013-10 ... | reverse complement strand
ACTTGTCACTGACAAGGTCTGCCAAATTAAGATATATTAAGTTAAAATTGTCATTTTGGCAGATGTTGCATAAATATTTACATTTTAAACATGTGTAACGTGTTGATATATAGCGAGTTACACGTTTGTTAAAGTATGTAAAACGTAGTTTTTAGGTGTAGTTTTTGCTCTTATATAGGTGTAGGACGGTTGTTTAGTCCTACACTCTCTCGTCTCGTTTATCCCTTGACAGACAGAGAGTTTAACAAGTAAGGGAAAACGTTTAAGATTTTAAGTTATGGCAAAATCAGTAAATGAAATGGCGTTAGCCATTGCGAAAGAGTTAGAGATTATGGTTAGTGTTGTTTCAGACAGAAAGAACGACACGCTAACAGACGAAGCCTTTAAGGCAAACGCGGACTACAAAGCGTTATTAGACGCGAAGGCCGCCGCGTGCAAAGCGGTTGAAGACTATGAGATGAAAGCCGTGAAGGGAAACGCGGCTTACACTAACGCGGTGTTATTGACCGCTACGAAAGCAGTCCGCGCGTTTGGCTACCGTTACAATGTAGACGCAATGAAAGCGGAAGAGTTTTTAAACTCTAAGGCGTTCGCGGACAAAGTAGCCACACACGGCCAATACCTTGACACGCCCGCGCGTTTGGCGTCGTTCGTTTCATCTGTTTATAAGGATGTAAGCGAGAAACGTGTAACAGTAACAAAGAAAACGCCGTTGACCATTTCAGAAATTAAACTACTGTTACAAATGGTTGCGGTGGGCTTTATGACAAGGAATGAGGCCCGCGCAAAGGTTGCAAAGGGCAAATAAGCCCTGAGCCGTTCAAACGTTTGAGGGACACGTTTAAGCCCCTCCCAAAAGGTAGCCAGACAAATTTTGGCTACCTTTTGTCATTTATAGGGTTTTCCTATCCTTTAGAGGTTCAAGGCCTCACGGTTGGTTCAAGTCCGACAAAGGAACATATAATTGGGGCGCGTCACTGCAAAGTGGCACGCCTTTATTGTATCGCTTATTTTTAGGGCGTCGGCAAACCTCACATGTGTGAGGGTGGGGGACAACATCCCATCGAGATGTCCTGAATGTCGGTTACATTCGTAACGCGGTCGGCACGAATGCCGCTAACTATCTTCTCTGAGTCATGGAGTTCTATCTGGAACGAGTGGCACAGGCACACGAGCGAAACGAGCGCGATCAGGTATTGCAGTTTCGCCACGACTGAGGGCAAAGGAGAAGACAAGAGCGAGCAGGACGCAAGAAGGGAACGGGTGAGGTTGAGCAATCCAATGCGCCGTAACGAACCGAGCTACCCACAGCGGTGGGAGTAGTAGAAAAATAGGTGTTATCATAATTCATATTCTAAAGCGTATCACGAGCGCGAGAGTTGGTTACTCACAAAATCGTCTGTAACGCGGTGGTTACAGTGAGCTATATGCAAAAGGGCATACCAAATCAATAAAGCAGTTCCCTGTTAGCTGTTAGGAAACAGGGCGTAGCGGATGCGATAAATCCGTGAGATGTGAGCCGTGAGTAAAGACGATAAAGACAAACACGGTGCCACGATGCACGTCTCAGGAAAACGGAGCGGAGAGAAATTTCCGCTCTGCAATTACAAACCAAATAAATTAGAATTATGAAACAGAAATTACCATCATTGTTTTTCGGTGCGATGTCAATTATCTGCGCCTGCATTATTGTAGCGCAGGCTCCAGTTTATGTGTCTGGCGTGCGTGATTTGTACGGACATATTACGTTTACTGATATAGATTGGGGATTGACAGCGTGGAACACCCTGACATTCTCTGCTGCGACATTTCTCATGCTGATATGTGCTGCGGATGCCGTAATAGGTGTAATCCTCGCATTCAAGAAATAGAACGATGATTAGTGAGCCAAATCTGAGAGGAGCTTCTGCTTCTCTCTTCTATTAACCAACAACGAGAAATATGAAATGGATACAATTTTACCACAAGGATTTAAAATCCAACATTGCGGAAATGGTGGGCATGGATTCTGTCATGCCTATTGACGGCAGATCGGGTCTGTTGTCTATAAGGATTAAAGCACAGGAGAGAGTAAAGAAGATGGAGAATATAACAGGTTTTGATCCTTGTGCGTTCTCCATTCTCACGGGTGGTTCACTTTTGGACGCTTCCGAAAGTGAGCTGTATGCTCTGTGAGCCAAAAAGGGCAGTACGATAATGTGCTGCCTTCTAAAAACCAAAAAGAGTACGAGAATATGTTAGAGATTTTGAAAACAAGTACGATAATTGTGCTTGGAAATTTGATTTTCATTCCTCTGCTGCTCATCTTGAGCAGTACGTTAATTAGCTGCGTCATTGGCGTGGCTTATCTTGTTGCGCTGCTCTATTTCTTGAGCAGTACGAGAATTGGTCGCAGATTTTTTGCAGCCTTTTACGCTGCAAATCTGCGCTTGGAAAAAGAAATATTCGGATGCAATTCCGAATGTTGAGCAGTACGTTAATTATTCCGTGAGCGTTCAAGGCGCACGTCACGTTCAAGCCGTGACACGGAACAAAGGTCTCATTAACCTGAGGTGGTCTTACAGATTTGCGGTTAGAAGTTCCCTTTGAGCCGTTTCCCGCCTTGAAACAAAGAAAGGACTGAAAGCGAAAATCGAAACGCCACCTCTTTGTGGGGTGGTTCTACTAACCAAAATCAAGAATTATGACAAAAGCAGACAAGATGTTTCTCGCTGCTCTCGTGGCGAGTCACAAGGCATTGATTGCCAAAGAGAGTAAGAGCAATGGAGAATATTCCAAACGCGCTGCTCATGCCGATAGGGTGGCGCGAGAGATAGAGCGTCATTTCTCGCGCCCACGCTTCTTTTAGCAGTTAAACATGGCGTGTTCATTACGCACGCCTTCTATTAACCAAAAAAGATAATATGAAAAAGATAGAAGTAAGAAAAGTTAAGCGAGGTGTGCATCTTCGCCTAACAGATTCAGAGGATGCGCCCGTGTGGGTGCGTGATTCGTACAACAAATTCTCAAAGAAATTTGAGGTTTACAAGTACGACAATATATGTCATTTTGCGGAACTGAAAGGTTCGCGCAAGGTTTATATTGATTAAAACCAAAAATGCTGCTCAGGAACAAGAGCAGCTCTATTAACCAATTTTTTTGAAATATGAAGGAATTAACGAAACAGCAGATTATCTCCGTCATGGAGATGCTGCTATTGGATGACGTTGCTCGCAATAGCTACGACATCGTGACTATTGAGGAGCAGATGGCAGTCGGTGACTTGTTTGTCACCGACAATCTCGCAACGAAAGAGGTCGTCTTGCAGCCGGGGAAATACCTCACGGTCTACGCTTGCGACTATGACTTTGAGGAATATCCGCATCTTACAAAATATTTGATGCGGGGAGAAGTGGAGTTCAAGGCCTTGGACACCAATTTATCCATCGTGATTCTCCTTTGTCTGGAAAGACACTAAACTCTAAACCGCCACTCGTCTGCGGGTGGCTCTATTAACCAACGTAAGAAATATGAAAACAATTAATACCAAAGATTGTGGCACCTATCTTTACAAGGTGTCGCTGTGGTGTGGCTGTGGCTACTCCACATGCTCATTTAATGTCTACGCCTTCCATGAGGAGGAGGCGCTTGAGTATGTCCTCGCTTATCTTGAGAGGATAGAATACAACGGCCTTTTCTTCACAGAAGAGGAGGTGAGAGACATGGATCTTGACATCGTGGAGAAGGAGGAGATGTTTATCTACATCGACCCCACGATGACGGATCCGTCGGCACGTCCTGCCTATATCCTTGCAGAAAATGCGGGTATTGAAAACCTCGGACGTGTTGCATGACCTAAAGCGGGCAGCATGGCAATTCGTGCTGCCTTCTATTCACCAAAAAACAAGAGAATTATGTTAAGAGACAAAAATGCAACAAGAGAGTTTGAGGCTTCACTTTCATACGAGGTGAAGCGACTAAAGATTGCAGCGCGTAAGCTGCACAACTATCGCATGACAGATTATATAGACCCACGCGCCGAGTGTCTTCTTCGTGAGGCGCTCAAAGGTATTATCAGCATAACTCATTGCTGAGTCTAAATTAATCCCCACCCGCAAGGATGAGGATTTCTATTAACCAACAAATTTTAGAATTATGAAAAAGAATCCACGGAATTACGAAGTGCGCGGCAAAATGTACGCCTACATCCTTGACTCCATCTCTTCCGATGAAGTAGATGTTGAGTCTATGTCGGACAAAGAAAGAATCGAGTTTGCGCTTGACACTTTCTATGTAGAGAAGTTTGAAAACGACAGACGCGGAATGTCCGTTCTCGATTTGCTGACGGAGTGGATAAGCGGTCTGTGTTCCACCGTGAATGTAGCGTTTACAGACTACGACATCGCTCAAATTGGCACGGAGTGGGGTTATTGCAGAATTGACGCAGGACCCTATCTGTTTGTGCATTCATGGTTTGAGCGCATCGCCAAAGGCATTCTGAGCCTTGCAAAGATCTACGGGGTGGATATGAGTCGTTTCTAACGACTTGCCCATCCCGTGTGGCATCTCCAAATCTGTGCAGTCAATCTGCACAGAACAACGTTTAACCAAATAAATTATTTGAATTATGGCAAGAAAAGGCAAGACACTGGCGCAGCAGTGCAAGTTCTACGACTGCGAGAATTTCGTTAGTGACGTAATGTTGTATCATTACGACTGCGGAAATAAGAAAGATATGGTAGAGGATTACAAGGAGCTCAACAAGGAGGCAAGACAGATTGTCGTTCAGCAGATTTTTGAGTTATGCTACCTCAACGAGCCATCTGTTCTACAGGACATCATTACACGTCTTATGTTCGATTAGCCAAACAAAAATCCTTACTCTCACGAGTAGGGATTTCTATTAACCATTAACTTTAGAATTATGATTTACATTAGGAGTTTCAAAGATTATGAGGAGTTCAAAGAGATCTTCGGTGTTGTGGAGCACGGCAACGGTGTAAAGTCGCGGAAGAACAAGATTCTTCTGGCTTGCCTGAAGGACAGAAAGCTGCTTCATTGGTGGCTTTCGTTCAAGGACAGATGCGACAGAACACACCGAGAGCGTCTTTACAATACCTGCGACTATCTCCGTGCCACAAGCATGGACGATCTCAAGTATTTCGCCAAGAAGATGATGAGCTGTATCGTGTATAACGATGTTTGCGGCATGGAAGATCCTTACTATTGCATCTCTCCCGATGGCTTTTCCTACACATTCTACTCATCAAGCATGCGTCTTGACGGCTTCAAAGGCATTTGTGCCGATGGAGATTCCAAGACCGTGCGCTATGAGAACGTAGAGCGCGATAAGGTCTTCAAAATGAAGGCCGGAAAGTTCATCACGCGGTGCATAGAGGAATGCCGCATCACGCGCGACTACATGCCTGAGCAGCTTAAACGCTGGATAGGCGAGGAGTTTGCCCGTGAGTGGCAGGTCTTTGCCGAGCAGCGCAGCAGCGACAGGTACACGCTGCATGTCGATGATAATTTCAAAGATATTTATGACAGCGGCCGCTGCTATGGTGACTTTGGAAGCTGCATGACAGATAAGGGTCAGCACACCTTCTATCGCGACGCGATAGAGGCCAAGGCGGCTTATATCACAGACGAACACGGATGGATTGTTGCTCGTTGCATCGTCTACACCGATGTGATAGACGAAAACGGCAACCATTATCGTCTTGCAGAGCGTCAATATTCAATGGGGCAAGACAATGTCCTCAAGCAGATTCTTGTTGACAAGCTTATCAAGGCGGGCGAGATTGACGGCTACAAGCGTGTGGGCGTCGATTGTCACGATAACAAGAACTTTGTCCGCAACGACGGTTCTTCGATGCGTGACCTTGTGCTGCACATTGCGTGTTGTCTTGAAGCTGGCAACACGCTGAGCTATCAAGATTCGTTCATCTACTATAACCACGACAAACAAATCTCGTACAACGACTCGTCTAAGTCCTATTCCGACGAGCTAAACACGACAGACAGGCAGTTTGGCGGCGGCGGTAATTGGTCGGACTATTACGAAGAGTGCATTCCAGAAGAGGAGAGCGTCTATGACGACTACTACGAGGATTGGATGTGGGATAATCAGCAATCAGACGCCATATACAGAGGCGAGAGAATCGTTATCAACGACGATCGTGCTTCGAAGAGCGACGATTGGAATTGGTCAGACCACGAGGACGCTTATCTGTATGACGACGATTGCTGCTATGTCGATAGTGTCAGCGATTGGCGTCTCCTCGACGATTGTGTCGAAGACATCGACGGCGAGTGGCAGCTTAAAGATGACTGCAAGTATTCCGACTATCACGAGGAGTACATTCCCGAGAAACGTGCCGTGTGGAGCGACGCAGCCAACTCATGGCTCGACACCGAGAAAGATTCTCTATGCCCTGTGTGTGGAGAATGGTACCCGTATGACGAGGATTTCTATTCTGAGATCACGGGCGAGTGCTATTGCTCTGAGAAGTGCATGGAGGAGGATGAAGCGAAGTTCAGACGAGAGCATGCGCTGCTTGTTGTAGCCTAAAAATTAAGGCGGGAGGATTTTTCCTCCTGCCTTCTATTAACCATTAAAAAATAGAATTATGAAAGAATTAAATTTAGACCTTCTCAAGGCCCTTTACTGTGTTTTCTCTCCAAGCAATGGAGAGAAAAAGATGCGACGTTTCATCAAGCGTCACATCAAGAAAAACATACCCGCAGCCGTCGTCACACAAGACGCGCATGGTAACATCTTCGTCACCAAGGGCGAGGCTGAGAGCTATCCTTGTCTGTGTGCTCACATGGATCAGGTGCAGCATCTGCACCCCACCGATTTTGTGTGCATCGAGGGCCAGGGTGTCATCTTTGGCTATTCGCCCAAGCTGCACAAGCAGTGTGGTCTCGGTGCCGACGACAAGAACGGCATCTTTATCGCCCTGCAATGTCTTGAGCGTTATGATGTCCTCAAATGTGCGTTCTTCGTAGGCGAGGAGATAGGCTGTGTGGGTTCACACGCTGCCGACATCGAGTTCTTTGCCGACTGCCGTTTCTGTGCTCAGATCGACCGTCGCGGCAACAGCGACATGGTGACGAGCATATCCTTTGGAAATATCTGTTCTGAAGAGTTTGTCAAGGCTGCCGATTGTGAGACTTACGGCTATGCCGTCAGCACAGGTCTCATGACCGATGTCGAGGCGTTGCGTGGCAATGGTGTCACAGTGTCGTGCATCAACATGTCGTGCGGCTATTACGAGCCCCACACGGACCAGGAGTTCACAGTCGTCGAAGACGTGAAGAAATGTCACGCTTTCGTCTGCCACCTCATCGAGCATTGCACGTCCGTTTATCCTCACAAAGAGGACGATTACGGATATTACGGCAGTCGTGACGAGTGGAACGACTACAGTTCCTACTACAGCTATGACGAATGTCTTGACTATTGCTACAATTGGTTGAAAGAAGACCCGCAGCTCACTCTCAACGAGTTCATAGATGCTGCTTGTATGTATTTCCCGTTTAGCAAGAGCGGATTTGCCGAGATCTTCGAGACGGCATCCAATCATGTCAAATCGGAGATAGTCTAACAAAAAAAAGGGGAGAGCAATCTCCCTTCCATTAACCATTAAAGTAAGAATTATGTCAAATCTTATCCCGTGCCCAATCAACGAGAAAGACCTGTGCAGCGATGTCCTGTTCGATTGTCTATTCGACGACGACATCTATTGTGAGAGCGAGCGCAACACGTTCGTGGGCTTTCTCAACGGCGGCGTCACCACCGCCAAGTACACTGAGGGTTCTAACGTCGCAACCCTCCGCTTCCTCGAACGCCCAATCAATGAGCTCGACAAGGAGCGAATAGAAGAATGGCTCGGCATCATCCGAGACGCTGTCAACAAAAATTTGTCATCAAATTATGAAAAAATGATGACAAACCCCCAAAAAATGATGACAAACATCAGTTTTCACAACAACAGACATGTCTGCAAGGTGCTCTTCACCTACCTTGTCGAAGAGTAACCTTTAGCCTCAACAGCCTCCCTTGCATGGGAGGCACAGTTTAACCAAAAAATTAGAATTATGAACGAAGCAATTAGAACCGAAATTGTAGGAGACTACAGAATCAGCGTCTATTATGACGAGTACAACGACTGTCCATGTACCGAATGGTGTATGGCAGGGCTGTTCATCTGGGGCATCGACGGCTACGGCCAAGACACCCGACTATGCTCTGCCTGCAATTGGCGGGAGCTGTTCGGAAAGCACGACGATGGCAACCACACCGTGTGTGACGCTCTCAGGGAGCTTATCGCCAAGCATGTCCCGCAAAGAAAACTCCTCAACTATCTAAAGAGAGGAAAGCTGGGCTCTGTCACGTTCGAATATAACCGCGGCCTCAACATGTGGGAGGAAGTGGGGCTTAATGAGCGTGACGAGTATTGGAGCTTAGAGTTCTCTCCACAGGAATTGAAGGACAACAACTACATCTATGAGCTCACTGAGTACATGAACGAGGAGCAGCTTGCGCAAATCCTCTACGACCTCGCCAAGGACCTTGCCTTTACCGAGTGGTCTTCCACGGGCTATTGTCAAGGCGATTATGTCCACGGCTACGCCTTTTGTACAAAGGAGCGGTTTGCCGAGACGTGCGACCGCAACACCAAAAATTGGAAGGCTTGTGCCGAATCTATCATGGAGGCAGAGGCAGAAGACATCGGAAGATGGATGTGGGGCGACATCTACGGCTTCAAGTTGGAGAAAAAAGACTTTTACGAAAAAGTCTATCCTGACGAGGAGCGCGACAGCGAGGAGGGTTTCGATTGGGTTGACGTAGACTCTTGTTGGGGCTACTACTGCGACCCTGACGAGCTTATCGAAGAGGTGATCCGTGAACATGATTTGCGGCCAAGCTCTGCCGCATGAAAAATCTGAAAAGGGGGAGGTGTAATGCCTCCCCTTCTTGTTTAACCAAAATTATGAAATTATGAGAAAGTTCAAATGCGACTACCACTATGTCGACGACCTCATCCGCCGCTACGAAGAGGAAGGTGGTCAGGTCATCTGTCTTAACGACGGCTGTCTCGCTTCTGGCGAGTGGCTCCTGTTTGACGACACAAACAAGAAGAAGTGTTTTTACACTTACGAGCTTGCGCTCAACGAGTGGTCTTCTTGCCAAGTTGTACATGTCTACAGCTGTTGGGACAAACTTCCCAAAAAGTACAAGAAAATGGTAGAGAATTACGCCGTCTACGCCTGACCAGGAAAATAAGGCAGCGCAGCCTTAATTTCAGCGTGTCGGAAAGACAGTCTTTAGTGACCCGCTTCATAGAGCGCCGCGCTGTGCGGCGCTACAGCTGGTAACATCAACCGTTTATAGCAATTGCGCCAAGTCTTTCACACGCTGTGCCCTAAAACCGACCGCCTCACCCTGTGTGTGGCGGTTTCTTATTCACCAACAATAAGAATTATGACACACACAGAGTTTATTGACGCCATCTGTTCCAAGGTCGACAGTGGTGCGCGTTTCATGGTCAACCTCGAAAAGCGCACGCTCCGTCTCAATGGCCGTCTTGTCAACCTCGACGAGGTTGATGTCTTCCCTGTCGATGAAGCGGTCATGTTCCGCTGCATCGTAGACCTCTATTGGCAATATCGCCATTCTGTCCCCTCAGAGAGGTCCGAGTCTCACCGTCGGCGCTATTTCAAGGCGCTGCCCGAAGACGAGCTTTCCGACGAAGACATGATCTACGGAGCCACACGCGAGACCGCACGCTGCCGTCTTGAGCTGTTCATCCTGCTCATGCTTCGCAGCGGACAGCTCTATTGGCACGAGCAATGGGGTAGCTGGTTCTATCAGTCGCCCTATGAGAAGGAGTTTATCATCCTTCGTGCGTGGGTAGAGCCCAAATCACGCCATGCAGCCTGAAAAAACGGGAGCAACACCATCCCTTGCTCCCTCTTTTAACCATCATTATTAACAAAAAAACAATTGAATTATGAAAAGAAATGTTATCATCTCAGGCGATTTTACAATCAACGAACTGACAGCTCCCAAACCATCCAACGCTTCCAAGCCGAAGACGGCTGCCGGCTGCATCGCAAGGGGCAAAGGCAAGAATGTCAAGGCCAACAGATTGGCCACTGAACAAATCATCGAGGGTTATCTGCCTATCGGTTGCGCTCAGGCCGCCATGCTCACACGCAGGGCTGCTTACGACGCTCTCGTAGACAACATCTAACCCCCTCTCTCATCCTCCGCGCACACGGAGACGGGCAGCGAAGCAGCTCAGTTTAATTTTCCTATAAGACATCCAGAAAAGGGTCCTTACTCCTTCCTGACAGGGCATCCCTGTCAAGAAGGGGCAAGGAACCTGTTCTGGTTCCTTACAGGCAATATCAATCCTTTATAGCCATGTGCCGTCCTGCTTGGCTCCCGCCCTAAAACAAGACACACCGAGAAGGGTGTGTCTGCAACCAAACCACACACACACACACGCACCGCAGCGCATCTCTCTTCAAGCATATCTTCGTTTACATGTCGATGACCTGATACGATGCGACGAGACCCCGCGGCTCCCGTCGTATCGTCCGTTCATCGACACTAAGATCAACCCCTTACAGCTATGCGGCATCTTATGTGAGAGGGGAGTGGGTTTCGCGAACCCAAGACGTGTCAGGACAATCCCCTTTAGTGAACCCTCTGTCAAACATCCAGGTTCCCCCAGTGAAATTCACTGTCTCCACCTGGATGTAGTCAAGGCTTCACATCAATCCTCTACAGACATCGCGACACGTTGTCAAGACACGTCTTTTCTTTAACGTCCCGTGTTAAATATTTGTTAACGGGTTTGGCAAAACACAATGTTATTGCAAATATTACTACCTTTGCAATAACCTAAGTTGAACCGTAAAAAATAAGAATTATGTCAAAAATCATCCGAGCGCAAGACATTCTCAAGGAGAAGGGTTTTGTCGCTCCTGTCTTTGACACAGCTGCCTTTCAGGCCGATGTGGCAATGTTCTTCCGCGACCATAGCGTTGAAGACTATCTGCTCATCTACGTCCTTAGGTTTGCCGACTTTAAAGACGCTCCCAAGTCGGGCTTCGCATCGTCGCTCTTCGTCACCTCTGCCGAACGCTTGTGCGGCGAGGTCTTCATCGGCTATGCCATCCCTCCCGAACTCTTGCGCCAAGAGCCTGACGGTCCTTACTTCGGCAACCTTCAGGACACCGAGATCAGCCGTCCCCACATCATCGTCGACGAGCCGTTCGCAGCCAACGCTGTCGGCCTGCTCAAGATGCTTGGCTTCACCGTCGGCAGACGGCACAAGAGCCGCTTCGGCGTACCTGTCTACAAGGTCACGCTCTTCTGACATTCCCCTGCCTCAAATGGCGCGTCCTCGTCACGCGCCCCTATGTTAAACCAAAACTTATAGATATGAAACAGCTTCTTCCGACAATCCCAACGCGCCGTTGGACGGTGTTGCTCTCTTCTGAGCAACAGAAGACTTACGCTAACGCCATCCGTCAGGGCTATTTCGCCACTTACGACGGCTACCGCTGGCGACACACTTTCTACGGCGCGTTCATCTGGAAATACCCCGGTCGCATAAAAGTGCTCAACATCTTTCGCGACATCTTGGGGCGTGCTCCCATGTGGAGCGACATCACCGACGATAACCTCCGCGACTTTAAGGCAGAGCTCGACGAGGCCTATGCCCCCAACTCGGTCAAGACCATCTGTGCTGAGATAAATTCTATCATAAGCGCCAACGCCGACTCCAAGGACATTCCGTCCATGTCTTACGCAAAGGTCTTGAAGGCAAAGAAAACGGTTACACAGGCCGTTTACCTCACCGATGGAGAGATATACCGCCTCCACTCTTATCTGCCGCGTACGGCAAAAAGAAGGCACATCAAGCGCATTTTCATGCTTGAATGTCTATGCGGAGCGCGACTGTCCGATTGCGTGCGCCTCTCGCCCGACAATATCTCGCCCGACGGACGCACCATCACCTATGTCGCGCAGAAGACACGCCGCGAGGTCACGGTGCCTGTGCATCCGTGGCTCCGTCAGTATCTCACCCCGTCTTCGCCCACCGAGCCTGCATCCGTTGCCGTATCGTCCTACAACGAGGGCGTGCGCTTCTTCTGCAAGGCTTGCGGCATCGACACAAAGGTCAAGATCTTTCAGGCGGGCAGGGAGCAGACAGGCCCCAAGTGGCAGTTTGTCTCCACCCACACCGGGCGGCGCTCTTTCGCCACAAACCTGTCGCTTAAGAACGTTCCGCTTGAGCAGATAGCGCTCATGATGGGCCATTTCACGGGCAACGCCCCCGACATCGCCATGACGCAGCGCTACATCGTCACGCGCCTCCAGCTCTCCCCGGCAGCCTTCCAGGCCTTCCGTCTGCCTGGCTCCGAGCAGCTCGAAGCCGAACAGCTCGCGCTCCACTCGCCGTCGCCGTCTTACGACGACCCTGCCATAGCACAGGCGTTCGACAACCTCCCCGACGACACCGATGCCGTCATCCCCGAACGACCGCAACCCGACAGCCTCACGCATGCCATGTAGCAGCGTGTGGCTTATGTATAACAAACATTTTTTACGAATATGGAAAGAAACCACAAAGCTTACAGAAAGATCCTCGCCCAGTACGAGGACATGACGCAAGACCTCTTCCTCGACATCAGACGTGGCGTCATCACGTCCTTCGACGAGTTTGAGGCCAAGTACACCGACCTCAGCCGTCGCTTCACCGAGGCCATCGAGCCGACGGGCTATCACGAACAGCTCAACCCGACGATCTTCGAGCTTATCGAGAAGGCGAAGAGGGCGGGCGACTCTCTTGAAGAGTTTGCCCAGCTCTTCCTCGGCGCCCTCACCCTTATAGAGTTTCCCGACGAGCAGCTCAACGCTCTCATGGAGCCTCAACAGCCCGAAGACGATGATCCCTTCTGGTCTTCTGTCTTGCCTAAAGACCCCGAAGACAAGTAACAAATGCCCCAACGTCGGTTGGGGCTACTGCAAAAACATAAAAAATAACCATTTAAGCCCTACCGCATTACGGCAAAGCGGAATGAATATGCGAAAATCAATAGACACTTACATCAAGGCGATAGCTCACGATAACGAGCAAGAAATTCGTGAGAACTACATGACAGTAGCCGACTATATCATCAATGATGCTGAGAGCTGTACAGGCTATTATGAGTATTTCGATGACGATGAACTTGACGAGACAGGTGAGCCTTCAGAGGCTCAAATCAAGGAATTGAAGACTTACCTCCATGAGCACTACACAACACCTATAGAGCATCGTATCGAGGATGTTATGCTTACTAAGCATCACAACGGAAACGACAACCTCCAGTATAAGGCCGACGGCAAGACGTATGAGGTTGATGGCGAGTTTTACGTTGATAAGGAATACCGTCTGCACCATACGCACATCTTCGAGAATGGCGACGAGCAGGAGATTATAATACCCTACAAGAACGGCGAGCATACGTTATAACAATCAATACAGAGCAAGCATTTGCTCTAAACTTTAACAATTATTTTCAAAATTATTATGAACATCAAGAAATTCTTTTCCATGGACGCATCAACGACAGCCCGAGTGTTGAACGTCTTCGCACGCCTTGGCTTCATCCTCGCCTTGGCAGTAGTAGTCATCGGCTTCTGCCTGTGGTTCTTTTCGGACGACTACTCTAACAAAAAGTTCATCGGCATCTTCATGATGAGAGAAGCCTTCCCTTACATCTTTGCCGCATGGTTTGCAGGAGGTCTCGCCGTGCTCGTCAAGGCAGCATCGCTCTACATCGCCGAGAAGCAACCACAAGACGAGGAGGATGACGAAGATTAAACCATGACCCCATGTAAACCCCATGTAAACCCCATGTAAAAGAGCCCTGCTTACAAGCGGGGCTTTTTCGTCCCTCAAACCCTGTTTTTGCCCCAGTCTGCCCCAATTTCCCAATAGGTCCCGTCCGACCACAACAACCCCTTATATATTATTGTGATACGTTGGTGATACGATTCCGATACGATTGTAACTACCCTATAATCAGTACGTTACAAGCCTCCATGATGTATCGTGTATCACAAACGGCTCACCATGTAACTGTATAACCTCTTGTATATCAGTCTTTTACAAACCGTATCGCAACCGTATCACTTTCGTTTCATATCGTATCACCGTTTCTATTGGTTCTAAACCGCTCATTATCAGTCTTTTACGACATAAAAACCCGCAATCAGACATCAAAAACACCCAAAAATCACCAAAATCCCACTTTTCACCTTATTACACACATGTATATAATAAGGTACATGTATAAAAGCTAAGGTCGCGCGTTAATAGCTAGTTAATATATAATAAATATATATATATTATTTATGTTCTTTCTTTTTGCTTCTTTTTCTTTGTAAACTTTTCGAAAGCCAAAAACTGGGCTTCTACAAGACCCAAGGCTGGGAGAAAAAATCGGGCTTTTTCGCGCGCGCGTGCGCGTGAGCATGTGTGCGCCTACGCATATACGCACACACAGGCACACACCCATGCCAGCACACAACACACGGCAGAAATTTGTTAAATCCGTGTTAAAGCCGCAAAAAATCTTGCAGGGTAGCAGATTATTCCGTAAACTTGCGGCCTAAATATAATCTCTTAAAATATCAAAAATCATGAACTTCAAAACAATTCAGGGTCTTTCAATACCCATTCTATTTACAATTATCCCCATCTGCGCTTTTCTTCTATTCCAAAATGGGTGGTGGATGCTTGTCTGTGTTGTTATGCAATTATTTGCGTTGGGAGCTTATGTTATTTTTACAATGATGAATTTCACAGGTTTAACAGAGCATAAAAACGCGAAAGGATCTGATGTCTTGCTATATTCATTTGCAGCATCCATGATATTGCCATCTTATATCTTGGTGCTTTTCCCTTTTTTTATGGAAAGCAGCAAATTTTTAAACAAGATAAACTATATTTTTGGCGCACACTTCCAAACTATATATGAGGGAGGGCTAATAGTCGGCTTCATAACCATCGCCTATATTGTGTACTCTTTATTTGCCGTTGCCGGAATTTTTAGTACATCTTTGTCTTTAATAAAAAAAGGCAAGACCAAGCCTTTAATGTACGGATGGATGTGTACGGCTTTTGTTTGCCTGGCTGTCTTTACGGCATATAAAGTTTCCCTAACTGGGTTTGACGCTTCTTTGTATCCTTCTTCCTATGAAACCCAAATGCAAAAAGAAGAACATGAGATAGACCAGCAAATCGAAGCCGACAAATATCGACTAATCCAAAAGGCCGTTAACGATTATCGTCGTCAAAGCGAATAAAACTCCGACCTTATATCAGACGCATGACCTCCCTTGAAATTGCTGAGGTCACAGGTAAACAACACGCTCATGTGATGCGGGATATTCGCAACATTTTGGCGCAAGGTTTGCAACAATCCAATTTTGGATTGTCGTCCCCACACCAATGACAGATAAATGATTTTTATAAAAATTCTCCCTCAAAAATTTTGTTGTTTCACGCAAAAGCCTTAACTTTGCAGTGTTCAATAATCATGTGGCAGAGTCGTAAGCTCTTCCACAAAAACTTTTGAGGGAGGGCTTTATTTATGCTCGAAACTTTTGGGAAAAAGATATGCCTTTGGCGTATCGCCCCTTGCATACGCTGTAATGGCGTGTGCGTGCCAGCCACATGAGGCATTGAACAAAGGGTAGCGGTACGCCTTTTTTGTGTCCGCATAGTTCAATGTTCAAAAATCATGTTTATGGACGAATTAATGAAGCAAGAAACAATGAGTTCACTGCTAATCGCAGAAATTTCCGGTAAACAACACAACGATGTATTAAAAGCAATCAGGAAAATGGAGCGTTCGTGGGAAAAGATAGCCGGGCGCAAATTTTCCCTCGGCTATTACACAGACCCCAACAACCAAAAACGCCCAATGTTTCTACTAAACAAAGAAGAGTGTCTTTACATTGCCACAAAGTTTAACGACGAGGCAAGAGCAAAACTTGTCCTTCGTTGGGAAGAACTTGAACGCAAAAACGCTCCTCAGCTCCCCTCAACCTACCTCGATGCCCTAAAGGCTCTCGTCGCCTCCGAAGAGGAGAAACAGATGCTCGCTGCCGACAACGCAAAGAAGCAGCAGGCCATAGAGATGAAAGACGCTCAGAATCGAGCTCGACACAGCCGTCAACAACATGAAGCCGAAGGTGTCTTATGTCGACAACATCCTCCAGTGCAAGGACACAATCAATGTCACGCAAATCGCACAAGACTACGGCATGTCCGCAAAGGCCTTCAACGTCCTGCTGCGCAATCTAAAAATACAACACAAGGTGGGGCAGATTTGGATAGTCTACGGCAAGTACCTCGCCAAGGGCTATGTCCAGTCCGAGACCTTCACCTACGCCAAGGCCGACGGCACACAGGGCGTGCGCACGTTCACCAAGTGGTCACAGCGCGGCCGCCTCTTTCTCTACGACACCCTCAAGTCTCACAACATCATCCCGTTAATCGAAAAATCCTCAAACGACAATGAACAGCGATAAGATACAAATTTCAGACGAGATGGCATCAGCCCTCTTCCACCTCCGTGCAGCCAGCTGCTGCCTCGAACGCTTCGTAGCACAGACCAGCCCCGAGAAGGGACAGGACAGCAACGCCTACGGACGCAAGTACGGCACCTTCATCCAAGGCTATGACGTCGCCTACAAGGCCATCGTCAGCATGGCCGAACAAGAGCTGACCGACAAGATGCTCGGCATCTAACCCTCCGTTTTCCAACGGCCCGACCCCGCTTCTCTTCTCTCTGTGCGCGGCCGGGTCTTTTCTTTTCCCGCCTCTACGCCTTGTTGACGTAACCGATAATCTGCTTCACAGCCCCGTCAATCTTCTTGTTGTCGTAGCTTATGTATCGGCTCGTAACGTCCGTCCAGGCATGACCCAGACACAAGGCTATCGTCTCTCTCGGAATGTCAAGCTCCGCGCCTATGCTCGCAAACGTGTAACGCGCCGTGTATATCGTCATCCCGTCCACAATCGGGTCCCATTCCATCTTCCTCATCCTCCCCACCTTGTCGGGAACAATCCTCACAGGCCCTATCTTCTTCAGCGCCGCGTTCCAGTGCGCGTCAAAGTCCTTGTGTGATCCAAACCTGTCAAGTGGGCACAGAAGCCATTCTTTTCCCCTGTAACGCTCTATAATCTCCCGCGCCTCCATCGGTACAGGTATGTCATACAAACGCCCCGTCTTGGCCCTTTTATAGCGTATTCTGCCGTTCTTCATGTTCTCCTTCTTCAGGTGCAGCAGGTCAACGGGATTTATGCCGCACAGGTAGAACACCAGCATGAACAGGTCTCTGTACATGCACCGCCAGTCGTTGTCCAACGGATAGTCCCTCACCGCGCGAAGCTGCTCAACCGTAATGTTGTTTATCGCAACCTTCTCGCTCTTTATCTTGTAACGCCTGAACGGATATTTGTCCGTCCACTCGTTGTCGATGGCCCAGTTGAACACCGTCCTTATGTTGCGAAGCATGATCGACTGATAGTTCACGCTCACGTCACCCATCGAGCGCACAAAGCCGTCAAGCCACCTCACGTCAACATCCTCGAACGTCGCCTTGGCGTCATACGCCGCCACCTTACGCGCGGCAAGGTCATACAGGTCGCGCGTCCCCTTGCGCTCCTTCGTGTCCGCAAAACGCTCTATATAGTGAGCCAGCGTCTTCGCGCTCTTCTGTCTGTTGCTCAAGATGAGCCGCAGCTCGTCCTTCAGCTCGTCAACGGGCATGTTGTCGCCCCGCAGCAGCATAAACTGGTCAACAGCCAACAGCTTCTTCGCCAGCACAGCGTTCTTCGCCGTAGCACAAGGCTCTCCCTTCTGAAACGCGCGGCCCACAATGTTGTTCACCGCACAAAGACCTGTAGAGAGCTTGAAACGCTTGCCGCTGCCTTCAAAAATCAACACCACGGGCGCAGTCCCGTCCTTCTTCTTCTTTGTGAAATCCACATAAATCCTGTACTTCATAGTCCTGTTATTTTTTTTAACGGCCTACTCCGTCTCCAGTCTTTAAGGCTATATGTCGCAAGTTGGCTTATTTTGCATTTGGGTACGTTGAAGGGTACGTTTCTTTTTCTCGATAGACCTCCATAGACCCTAATAAGCCATTTTCAAATTAGCCTAAAACGCGAAAAAGCAGCCAAAAAATGACTGCTTATTTTCTTTAACTCGCTGAATGTTAGATATTTATGTCAAGAGCGACAAACGGGGCTCGAACCCGCGACCCCAAGCTTGGGAAGAAAGTAAGCACTATTATAACTATTTGAAACACAATACTTTACATACTACCACTATTCGCATGGTACGCTTTTGGGTACGCCGTCACCCGAAAGCATCTTTCTCAAGAACTTTATTTCCTCTTCTTTGTCGGCAATAACTTTGTCTTGCAGAGCAATCTTCTCCTCCAGCATGGCAATGCGCTCGCGCAGCACCCTGCAATCATCTTCCGAAGAGTTGATCGTCTGCGTCCCTTTGTTGTTCTCGCCGTTTATGGTGTTGATGGTGGCATATCCTTGTGCCATGCTGCCGTTATCCACTGACAGCTCTTTTTTGGCGTCGGCCTTCGCCTGGCCATAACGCAGCCAATCCAAGTCTTCGTCAAAAGCCTTGGCAATCCTTGCAAGATACTCTAATGAAAAACCGTTCTTGAGTGAGCGACTAAAAGCAGGAGGTGTAATACCACACTTAGTCGCGAAATCTTTTTTCGATAAGTTAGTGCGCCCGATAAGCGACATCACTCTTAATGTTGAATCTGTTGTCATAATTACCAAAATGTTAATTTATTCGATATAATTGTTAATCAGAAACGCTCTTTTTGTAAAACAAAGTTAAATTTGGAAATTTTCTATTACCAAGTTGGTAATTGTTTGGTAATTTTTTATACCTTTGCAATCGTTGACAGGCCCTCAGTAATCACTCTAAGGTGTATCACAAAAGGCTCAATCAACAATCAGTATGCAAAGATAATAAATAAAAACGATATGGCAAAGAGAAAAGCAATAAAACTTCGCATGGGATGCAGAAAAAAACTGCAAGACGCTTGCGGGGTTAGCAGAGCTACCGTTTCACGGGCTTTGGCTTGGAATGCCGACACCGACATCCAGAACCTCGTCCGACAAAGAGCGCGTGAGCTTGGATATGTTAAAAGATTTTGATATTGACAGCTATGCAAAAGACAGTAGTAAAAGAAATTGAAAAGATATGGCTTTCCAACGCTGAAGCTCAGCGCTATCTCGGAATGTCGGCAGGGTTCTTCAAGCACCTGCGGGAGAACGGAACGCTCCCTTATTACAAATTGGGACAGTCCGTCTTCTATAGAAAAGCCGACATTGACCGACTCTTGGAACGCAATAATGTTGTATAATTCCTGTCTCTTATACACATCTGACGCTGCCGACGAAGAGG